>Ga0114925_10001201_pt1 | contig 12545 bp, 2 predicted proteins | sample SumtaG_2_FD_87287 | JGI IMG/M metagenome (GOLD analysis project Ga0114925, IMG submission 87287) | Deep subsurface microbial communities from Indian Ocean to uncover new lineages of life (NeLLi) - Sumatra_00607 metaG | ecosystem: Environmental > Aquatic > Marine > Oceanic > Sediment | place... | reverse complement strand
TTTTATGAGCCAATCATTCGCCCAATTAAAGTTGGGCGTCTTAGGAAGTGTAGTTCTTTCGAAAGCTTTTTTACAAAGAATATCATATCTCTCATACATTTCGAGTAATTCTAAAAGTTCGACTTTACCTTCTCGAACTCGAACTATATCGTCGCGAGCTACCCCCATTATTGGGTATATAAGTTCACCAGTAGAAAGCAATTGATAACCTTCAGCCAATATCCTTATAAGATGGTAACCAAATTTAACATCATATCCAAGAGTCTCAAAAGTATCTGTTTTTACTCTCCAGCCGTAATTATCTCTCTCTTCTACCAATTTCTCATAAATCATTTTAATGGACATTCCCTTATGGAACGACTCACAATTCTGTTTTTGACCTTTGTAGTACTTGAGATTAGAATTTAAAGATTCAGACTCTTCTTCATTTATTTCATAAGTTGGATCATTGAGCATCCCCTTAGAATAAACGGTTTCAAGAATTTCAATGCCTCTAACAAGAGAATTAAATCTTTCAGATTTCACTGTAAGTTTTTTCTTCTGAGAGAAAGCATATCCAGTAAATGAATAAAAAATTCTCTGAGATAAAAGCTTATCTCGATTTTCTATGAGATATTCCATTTCTGGTTCAAGAGTGAGTATCACATCTGGTGTAGCAAAAAGAACTTCAACTATGTTGGGGTTGTTTTGTAATACTAAATGAAGAAACTTAGGTAGAGCGTAAGACTTGTCGTCTACATCCTCTGGCTTGTTCCTATGAGAAGATCTAGAGGACTTTGTAGAATGATCTACCTCTTCTACTTTTTTAAGTCCAAGCAAGTAATCAGAATTCGGTATAAATACTCCCATGTAATCTAAATCAGATTCTGGTCTATTCAGGCCGTAGAGATGCGATCCTATTTTAAGTCTATATATTAATTTGCCAAAGTCTTCCATAGTGTTATTATACTCCTTTTTTAAAATTATGCAAGATAAATATATGATATCAAGGTATTCAGTAGATTCAGCTCCAATTGGATTTTACAAGTTTGTACGAAGAAGTATAAAAATTGCTATGAATTTAGAATATGGTGCAATTATTTTTGTTACACGCAAAGGACCTCAAAAATTTATTACTTTAGAATATAAAAAGTATGGTGCAATACCAACTAATTGGGACAATAAAGATAGAATTTTAGTAGAAACAATAACAAATAAAAAAGGATTCGATACAATTTTTTCAAGATAATATTATGATATATGTAGCTGAAAGATGGTCTAATGAAAAAATCGCAATAATTCTTAAATTAAAAAATCCACATTATAGTAAATTTGATAGGAAATATCATGTCACAGAGCCCAATATTAATATTGTATATAAACACTCCGATCTTTCTACGGAAGACGCAAATAGTCTTAAAAAATCTTACAGTTTTATAGCTAATGAGATATTAAATGAAGAGACTTTAATTAAGAAAATATTTGAAGATATATAATAGAAACATAACTAGCCATCAAATACAGTAAGTTTTCTGATATTCGTACTTATCGTGAATGGTTTCTAAAGAGCATCTTACTTTAATCTCTTTATTTGATAAGCATCCAAATTCTCTTAGGCTCATTAATTTTAGAAGATTCAAGTGCTTTCCCAATTATTAAATCTGGTAAATACATTCTTTCTTGTATATTAGCTTTCACTGCAAAACCATCTGCATCAGCTACTAAGGGATCGCCTATTGTAATTTCACCAATTACCCATACTCTAATTTTACCCATCAAACCAATAGGAAGTTTATATCCGTCTAAATGGTTAGCATCGAATATACCCTTAGATCCCATTAATTGACCATATGTATCTGAATATACTCCAATTGTGGCAGGATCAGCTCTTTTTTCAGTAGGAACTATACCATTCTCGGTCATCTTATATACATAACCTGGTTGTGGATCTAATACTTCCGTTTTGTCAAATTCAAAAGCTTCAGCATAGTCATTCCATATTGAATGGTAAATTCTGTAAGCAGTCATACTTCCGTAGCAGTATATTCCGTGATCTGAAGTTCCTGTTGATTGGTTAGGAGCATCTGCTGTGTAAGCAAGTCTTGCATTTGTTCTATCTGCTAAGAATGATATCCCAGAATTAGTATTATCGAATACCATATCGCCACCAGAGACTCTTATTTCGTCTGCGTCTACAGTTTTGATCTCCCAATATGATGGTGTCGCCGTTGGACTTCCGAATCCTATATATCCACCTTCATTTCCATTGTTATCATATACAGCCATAGTTCCGAAATAATTAGTGACTGAAGATACAATAGACATTGCTCTATTGACTGCGAAGTTTGCATCATGATCAGTTTTTGCTGCTGTTGGAATTGTACCACTTGTTCGTCCTACAATTACTGTTTCATTTCCAGCATCTACAAAGAACATATAAGGTCTAGAAATTGATTCAACTCTGAAATCAACATCATTTCCAGGATTATTAATTACTACCGAATCTGGATTGAATGATGCTTTCTCTGTACCTACTGTTCTTGCTATAGTTCCATCTCCGCTTCCGCCATCGGTACTTGTATTAGTGAAGATCTTGACGGTACCAGTAGCTCCGTTAGCTGCTATGTTAAAATCACCATTTGATTTCCAAGTACCAATTGATCGTCCATCAATGGAAATATCATTTTTTGTTCCGTCGTGGACTGTCCATGCTCTGTGAGACTCATCCCATCTTAATTCTGAGTTTACTAAGTTACCTCTTTCTATTTCAAAGTAACCATCGTTAGTAGATGGAGGTGAACCAGAAAAACCAAATCTTAGAGTTAAATGGTCATCAGTTGTATTAATTGTTGCTACTGTAGTTGCAACTAATGTTCCAACATTTAAGCTACCATCAATTGTGACTCCAGTAGTTCCGAATATAATTATATCTCTTCCATCATGTCGGATCGTGACTTCACTGGCATATTCATTGCCCTTATCAATTACTAATCTCCATGAATCGTTTACTGGCTCCGTATAAATGGTTTTTTCAAATTGATCTGCTGAGGTTAGGCCAAAGAAACTAAGAGACTTTATATTTATAGATCCAATATCGGTCTTATTCTGGTGGAAAAATGGATCCCTCTTTCTCGAAAAGTCTTCAACTTGTCTGCAACCGAAAGGTTCTTCGCCAAATCTTATTAAATCATAGATACAGTCAGCGGCTAAAGCTGTTGTCTTTCTATTTCCTATGAGTGTTGTTATGCTAGCTGAGAAATCGCCAAGGCTGATGTTCCTGTCTTCATATTGTTCGTCATCAATTCGTAAGTCAATATATCCAGCTTCTACATCCCAGTTACAAACTATATTATGCTTTGACCTTAAGTCTGTTAATTGCCTCTGAGTTAATGCAATTCCATATTCATCAGATTCAACTTGTGCAGTTGTACCATTTAGATCGGTGATATAGAATTTGAATTTATTGACTGCTTCATCATAATAGAGTTCATGAGAAATATATTCAGATCCGGTTTCATCTTGAGTATATGCTGCAAATAATGTATGATTAGATCCCGATGCGGTAACAAAAAATTCTGGTATTACTCTTAGGAATACACTTCCTTTTGCTTTCATTGCATATGGATATTCAAGGTATCCATCTTGTTCTGCTTCAATTGAAGTTGGGTGTACAGATTCTTCTATTTTGATGTTATCAATATAGAACTCATCAATTTGATCGCCTACAGAACTTTCTGTAGATCTTAATTTTATTTGAATTTCTCCAGTGTTATCGGGTATGAATTTTACTATATGTTTTCTGATCTTATTGAAGTTGATTTCGTAGTTTTCTACAAATTCTACTGTGTCTTGAGTTACAGTTTCATGCACATATGGATCATCGTCATCAGCATTAAATGTAAATTCAATCGGATTATTTAATGCTGCTCCTTCTAATCTCATTACCCAAGAGCCAGCTATAATCCAATAATATAGACTGACGAAATGTTCAGTATCTGCTGTTACAATAGTAATAGGTTGCCAGATTTCACCTTGTCCAAGTCCTGCCGTATAAGCTCCGATGTAAGCATTATCAACTTTGATACTATCGAAGTAAAGTTTAGAACTAGACGATGGTGTATTACTAGTTGTTGTTGCAGATCCTATTCTAAATGAAGTTATTCCAGTTTCCGGAGAAGTGTCGGCTGAATCACTTAGCACTAATACTTCATCAACCCAGACTTCCCATTTACCAGCTGCATTTATATAGTACCTCATTTCAATGATGTGGTTAGTACTGTAATTGATTACACTACTTGCTGTAGTTGCAGTACCATAACTAGTAGTCTTTACTACAAGTTTATATTTACCATCGCCACTAAGTAGAGGATCATTATATTCCATCAAGAGAATTAGATCATCACCACCAGTAGTACTCAATCTAGCAATTTCTATTTGTTTTGGATCGCTACCAGTTAAGCTAAAGAATTTATCAACTTTCAAATAGAATCTAGCATAGATATCAGTTCCCCATGCTCCACTCTTTGTTAATCTTACATTAGCTCCTGTTCCATTATATGTTAAAGTATAACCTTTTGTCCCATGAACAGCCGCTTCTGTAGTTTGGACAAAACTTCCATCAGAACTAGCATATGTAGTCCAAGGTGGAATCAATGCAGCTTCTTCAGCAGATGCTACATGATATGCTGATGTTTCTCCAGTACTTTGTTGATGATTAAATCTTTGGTAGTATGCCCAACCGAATAGAGTCTTAGTCTTTTCAGCGGATACACTAAATTCATCATAAACTCCGGTAAAATCTTTATACCATCTAGATGGAATATCTGTCTCAAGTTCAATTACATTTCCAGTATCGTAAGTTCCATCATTAATAGTTGTTGCCATTGCGATACTTCCCTCAGTTGGTAAACCAAGGAAGATTCTGCTAGTTGCTGCTTCATCAAAATCTCTCAAGTATGGAGAATTAGTTGCTTCACCAACTGTAGTACCAACTTCTTGGTAAAGTCTAAAATGTATATCTCCAGTAACTCTGTCTTTAGCTGCAAGCAATACTTTGAAATCTCTTTGTTGTATAAAATCATCCGTTAAAGAATCTGGTGATGTTGTCGAGAAGACTTCAAATGGAGGTTCTAGTTCCGTTCCTTCTCTATTCAAATAAGCTGCTTTTACTGGTGAATTTGCTCCTACGTTATAATCTTTCCACTTAACAAAGATCTGTCCATCAATGAAAGTTGTAGTTTTAATATCAATAGGTTCTTCACCTGTTATCAATGTGTCTGGTGGCCAGACTGTTGCAGTTAAATCTTCCTCATACATAACAAAGTTTAACCAATTAGATGAAGTTAATCTATAAAAGAATGTGTATGATAAATTTCCATCTTTGTCTGTTGTTTCTGTAATAGCGTTGTGAGTAATGTCTGCTCCAGCAGTAAATTCAGTTGCTGAAGTTATTACAGTACCATTATCAGTTCTCATTATTGTAGCATGACCGCGTGCTGCAGTATTATTTCTATAAGAGAATGCTACTTGGGAGGATGAATGTCCCTTACACATTGAAATATAACTAGTAGCACTTGCGTTGATTGTATAGGGACCACCCTGAGTTGTTCCATCATAAGTCTTAAACTTAAATTGACTACTGCCATCGATGTAAGCTATTACTATTCTAGATCCAACTACTAAAGCTTTTACTTCAGATAAAGAAGCTCCAGTAAGAATCTGGACAGAACTGTCTACAATACCAGTTATTGGATCGACATACTTAATAAATAAGTTTCCTCCACTGTCCTCAGCTATGATTGCTATTAAGTTTCCATCGAGTCCACTTACGTTACCCCAAATTATCCAACCTGTTATATCATCCCAAACTCTTGCTTCACTTCTATCAAACCAATTTCCCCTTTTAATTCTACCATCAACTATTAAATTAGGAGATGCGCTTTCAATAGCAACTCCGTGTGATTCAAATCCTTCATATTGTCTGAATGCAACATTAACAGTATCAAATGGTTGTAATCCATTTTCAGAGAAAGGATGTGGATTATCACAGTGTAATATAATTCCCGCATTCTTATCGTCATATCTCGATATTCTGAAATTATTATCTTTAAGGTCAATTTTCTCTCTTGCACCAAAGTCTTTCAATATATTTAGGGGAATTATATTTGAACTTACTAAGAAATCGTCAACTGCCATACTATATCTAGACTCTGACCAAGTAGACCATTCTTTACCAGCAGCAGTAGAAAACCATGTTGCATCCCAACCACCACCAATATTGAAGAATCTTCCTATTGCATTTCCAGGATACCATCTGCTTGTTGGTAGTTCATTTCCGCTAACATCTTCATAAGGCTCATTCTTTAGAGCGTAAATTCTATCAATATCTCTATCGAACATTGTGAAGATGACCATTTGTTTTCTTTCTTTGTCGCCATCAGCTATATTTGCAAACTTGTATTTATTGTTATAAGTATTTTGATAAGTCATTAATACAGATATTTCATGCCACTGATTGTATTCAGAATTGTCATCTACTGTAAAATAAGGACCGATTACTGAAATGCTTGTTGAAGATCCATTACTTGTGATAAACTTAAATGAATATTTATTTGCTGTAAGTTCATTTTTTTCATATGTTTTATTATCGTATACTATCTGAATAAAGTCGGCTGCATTCTGATTAAATAAGCTGCTTACATAATTGAAATCACCATCATATCTAGAGTCAAATAATACACCTGTTTGTTGGTAATTAAGTATAGGTTTGAATCTCATAAAGAATGAGAACTTATCAGACATTATGTTATATCTGAATTGACTTCTAGTATTTTCGAAATCTAGATAAGATTCATTATCAGAATGCTGTTCGTTATTTTTTACAATACTAGAAATTCTTTCTTCTAAGAAAGCCCCAACATCTTCCTCTCTGTTTATGTAATTCAGAGCTAACGAATCTGTTGAATAGCCTCTTGCTATTGATTCAGAAGCGCCAGTTTCAGATATTATGTTGATGTCTCCTGGACTTAATAATTGACCTTCATTAGATATTACAGATCCGGTACCTGTGTTACTGAGTGCATAAGACATTGATTGATTGATTACTATTGAAGCATCTGAATTAAATACAGTAGATGTTCCAGAAGGTAGTAAGCATTTATTAAACTCTATAGAAATTCCTATAGACTCTGGGCATTCTACAATATTACCAGATACAGTTGAAGTTGTTACATTATTAAATGTAAACTCATTTTCTCCAGCACTGTTGTAACTTGTAGAATTGAATGTTAACACTGTTGCCGATTCTGCAACATAGACATGATCAAATATAACATTTATATCGTCAGTCATCGTTTCTGTTAGAGTAAAGTATCCTTCTCTTACTATAGAATTGAATATGTTAATATTATGACCAGCTTGAGAAGAAGGCGATGCATCGTTTCCTGTTACTCTTTGGAAGTCGCAATATTTAGCAGTAACAGATTCAGCTGTTCTTATCATCAATACAGTTAAAGTTTCAATTCCCTCTAGATAACATTCACTATTTACATAAACAGTTGTAGCTGATAAAATCTTCTCTGCTACTAAATAAATTTTAAAACTTCTGTTTATTGTGAAGTCAATAGAAGCAATCTTACTTCCATCAATTGGTTCTTGTATAAGGATATAAGGTCTAGATGTACTTGTAGTATTTATAGCATCTTGAATTGTTAGTTTAGCACTATTTTCAGTAAATCCATCATTGAGATCATCACCAGCTACAGTATCTACAAATATAGTTTGTGAAGCATCTATTCCTTGATAGACACTACTTCTTTTTCTTTCATTGTAAATTCCAATTGGATCCGTGATCTTGACTAAATCATAATCGCCATTTAGGGAAATTTTGCTTACTACAGCACTTCCTCTAGTTGCTGTCAATCCTCGTGTTGATACAAGATCATTATTCGGTTTGAAATATTGAGAAGTTCCATTTAGATATACAACGCCTCTCTGTAAGTTATCAGATAAATACCAAGGAGTTGTTAAAATATCGTTCTGTTCATAATCTTGCGAATTTACATACGCTGTATATAAGTAAACTCTTTCATCTTGTTCGGTTAGAGGTAATTCTACTCGAGGGGATTCTGAATCTGGTTGACCTTTGATGAAATATACTCTATTACCATATTCGTCTTGATCTCTTTTCACTGCTACGATATCAAGTCGCGGTAAGAAGAATGAATAATTTGCGAGAACTGAATCATCAGTATCGGTACCCCATAAAAGTACCCCATAATGAAGAGCTGATAATCTTGCAAGAGATCTAGCAACAGATACATCACTATTTATTAGATTTCTTGGTTCAATAGCATGGAATTTGTCAGATATTTCTGCTTGATCTGTTGGTAGTGATACTCCAAGATCTAATAGTCTGAGAACTTTTTGAATCTTAGCATCTACAAATATATAATCCTCTGGAGCAGTTAAAGTTGGCTGTTCCCCGACTACGATTTTCTTTTCTTCTAAATTGTATGTCCATGAACCTGCTGATGGAATATTATTTACTGGTGGGCTACCTGTTTTTGCTGGAATCTTTGTAAGTTCTTTCCATTGCCAGAAGTCTAGCCATATTGTAGCACCAGTATCAAGTCTAGTTGTACCATTAGGAATATAGATTCTTATTTGCGAAGTGCTTGGATGATTATATTCTACGAAGTAATCTGCATTCTCCCAAGTGTATCCAAATGTTTGACTTCCAGCTGTTGTTAATACAGTGCTTCCAGGTATTGCTTCGTTGAGAGTTGTGTCAATTCCAGTTAGTCTAAATAAATATGTTCCAAAAATTGCTAGTTTAATCTCGACTGAAGAATCATCGCCAACATAATTAGAAGTGATTACTATATCACAATATTCGGCTGTGCCACCGATTGCTTGTAATGAAGCAGTTCCCCCAGATAGACCGGCGTTGATAGCGTTTAGTAAATCTTGAATATCAGAAATAGTGCTTCCATCGATTTCTACAAAGTTTCTTATCGGTGCCGAACTAGATCCCTGAGTAATAGCTCCAATTGAAACACCAGCATTTCCATCACTAGCGTCTACAACATTTCCTTCATCGGCATTAGTTATTGTAACTAAAGCAGCTGATGGAACCGCTCCGAAATCTGCAAGTGCGGTAATTGCTGCTGCTGTATTTGTTGCAACGGTTGTATTTGAATTTCCAGTTACAATATCAACTTCGATCCCAACTCTTCCTGGAATTGCAGGATCTGTTGAGTTGTTGTCTACATCATACCATACATAGTAAAATTCAGTTGGACTATTCAATAACCAATAAGTTCCACTTAGAGATCCACCTGTGTCACCAGGACATGTTACAGGAGTTACTTCTACCGCTCCCGTTGGAGTTAAGTTTTCATTAAATTGTACTTCAAATGTATATGTAATAGAATTCAAGTTTACCGTTATATCAGTCTTGAGTATCTTACCAACTCCTTGAACCCAACCAATTTCATCAGTAGCATTTGCTTTAACTCTTAAGCTTCCAGTAAGTAGAGAATATCCTGACATAAGTGTTGAACTAATATCTACATATGTATTTCCACTGAAGCTTAAGCTTGTAGATGAAACTCTCTTAACTTGGAAAGCTTTTGCAGTATCCCAGTCAATTAATTGTAGATTAGCATAACTAGTTGTACCAGGATCTATTTCCATAGTATCTGACCCAGTTCCAACTACACTTGTTCCAGTTGTTGGGTTATCAATAGTAATATAACAATCTGATTGAGTTGTCTCTTCAGTACTTGTGTGACCGCTAACTTCTCCAACGTCTGCTACTTTACTTTCAATAACAAGTTTATATCTTTCTGTATAAGTATTTCCAAATTTCTCATAAGATATAAGTTCTCTTGCTCGAATTACTGGAGTTATGTCTACTGTGATTAATGGATTAGATATCGGTATTGCTTTTGCGAATCCTGCATTGTTAATATCATTTCCATTAATAGCATCTATTAATTCAGACAGATTAGATTTTCCCTGTCCATTGAATACGATATTATATTCAGCATCATAATCAATTCCACCAACACTGAATCCATTTATAAGAATTCTAAATGACGAATCTGATGCCCAGTTAGAAACTGTACTTAAATTATTTTCACTAAATACTTGGGCTCTTCCATCATCAAGTTCTTCACTAATTACTAAAATTGCCGGATCTGAATTCGCGCCAGAACCTCTATAAGCTGACGAGAATAGTTTTTGGCCATCAGAAGAAGATTTATTTTCAAGAACATCAACTGCAAAATATTTTTGTAGCTTAGTGATTCCATAGCTGTAAAATCCAGAATACGTATCAGAAACTCTTGATCCCCCAGCAAAAATCTTATTATCAAATATTTCTAGTGTGTTCAATCTGTCTAAGTCTGAGTCGACTTCTAGTGAATCTTTTCCGAGTTCTAAATTTGATTCAATCCAGCTAAATCTATCAAATCTTTCGTCGCCTCCACCACCAATGTCTGCGTAGTTATTTAGAGAATTGCCAGCCCAAACTTCTGGACCATTAGCGTTATTTGTTATGAAGACTTGGTAAGTTTGTTCTGGATCCATCCAGCCATTGTATTTCTTTATAGCTGTTACTTCATCTATTTGTTCTTTTCTATAAATCTCATCAGCGTACCATTCAAATGTAAATCCAACATCATCATAGAATGCGTATAGAATCGGTGCATATGTCCATGAATTATAAAAGAGGGAATTTCCAACAAAGATTAAATATTTATTAGTATTTGAAGAATTAACATCTACATCCCAATCTACCACATCGTTTATCTGGCTAAATACTTTTGCACTTACGTTAGGGACATCAGAAGAATTGCTAGTATTAACTGCCGTAAACGTTTGATCAGCTGTTAATCCAGAAGTTACATCAGAATGATAAATGAAACTATCTGCCAATATGAATAGATACTTTTTAGTACCACCATCGTCATATAGGAAAAAGTTATTTATCTTCTCCCAGTTTTGACCGAGCGAGCCAGATGTAAACAAAGTAAAATCATCAGGATCAAAATCATCATCATATAAATTACTAGTATCATCACAGAAAAATACTTGACCATAGTTGTTTCCAACTAGCAACCATTGTTTCGAATTAGCAACTATAGTTGATACTCTTGTTATGATTGCATTTGTTTGCCAAGAAGTGTGGCTACTTAAATCAATCTGGATTACTCTATCATTATGAGTAGACCATCTATCGGTACCTGTACTAGTGATATAAGCATGTTCTGTGTCGATATAATCTCTTATATCAGTTTCAATATCTGGTGTCACAAAAAGAATTGAATCACTGTGAGCATAAACTGCTCTCTCTGCAACAGAATCTTCGAATATAGTAAATGAGTCAATCTTTCTTGCCCTTATATAAATGAGTTTACCAGTTCCAACAACTGAAGTTAAATGTTGTGCCGCTGGTGGAAAGCCTGCCGCTGGATATGCAAAACCGAATAAGCTGTTTCCAGTAGTTCCGTCTGCAGTCTTGATGAAAGAAGTAGGTCCATAAGAGTCTGAACTAATTCTTACTTCATTAGTCCCAGTAAAAGTGACTAGTGCTCTTCCAGCAAGAACTCCGTTAATAGCATTGATTACTCCTGAGTATGTAATATCTGTAGTTGTTACTACAGAATATTCAGTCATCCCTTGTTCATCTATGTTAAGTTTAAAATAGTATTCAGAAAGCGGTAGTAACCCTGAATCAGCTCCTGTATCAGGAACATTCATTCCAAGTTCTTGATATCCTTGAGTATGAGTTGTAGAGGGTTCAACATATAATTCACATGAGTGAGAGAAAGAAGTAGTTGTGTCAATACCAATTATGAAGTTGTCAAATCCAGAAACATTTATTAGTCCATTAAAAATATCATCTCCAACATCTGCTGGATCGAAATCGTTATTTACTGTGACTCCACTAGTTCTTTCTGCATAATACTGTCCTGGAGTAGATTCATCATAATAGATCTTCCAATCTGTTTGTCCATTATTAGGAGTATCAAATCCTCCGCTTCCTAAAGCTGTTAAGAGACTTGGGGATCCATCTGCTAGCAAGACTTTAGAATAATTTCCACTTGACTTACTGTAGATTCTTAATTCCCAGTTACCACTATCATTCCAAATTCTAGCACTAGCGTATATAGAATTAGAATCAAATTCTGCATTGATCGTGTCTCTTATATCTCTGAGACTATCTGTTGTTACTACAGCAACATCTACTGTTGTAGAAGCTGTATCGTTATTAAGTTGAATTCCGAATTTGTAAGTATTATTTGCAATGCTAAGAGCAGCATCTGGATCTGCTTTACTAATTCCAAAATCTTGAAAACCCCTTGTTTCTGGAGAAGTAAGCTTAACAACTTTATATTTATCGTCGTAAGAAATTTTAAACCTATCTGTTTTTACATCATCAACATAGAAGTAAGATCCACTTCTAATTGTTGCTCCAGCAGATAGAGAATATCCAGTACCAATAAAGATTCCATTTGCATTATAATCTGGACTATCATAATTGAGAGTGAGTTTACTAT
>Ga0114925_10001200_pt1 | contig 12546 bp, 10 predicted proteins | sample SumtaG_2_FD_87287 | JGI IMG/M metagenome (GOLD analysis project Ga0114925, IMG submission 87287) | Deep subsurface microbial communities from Indian Ocean to uncover new lineages of life (NeLLi) - Sumatra_00607 metaG | ecosystem: Environmental > Aquatic > Marine > Oceanic > Sediment | place... | reverse complement strand
CGGCGTTTTAAGAGAGGTCAAGGACATTTTCAGCCGCAACGATTTTATCTATTTCGGATACCTTCGCAAGAGATCTAAGAAAGATAAAACCAAAATTATAAAAATCCTTGGTTGCATATATTACTTAATAATTATCGTATTTCAGAAAGAGATTGAACATTTAAATTTAAAGGCACTGCTGAAAGAAGTAAGAAAGGAGGAGATAATCTTTACTAAAGAAATAGCGGAAAAAAGCGGCATTGATTTGGACGATGAGGAATTATATGCAGTCGGCAATATGATTAAGGAGATCCATCTTGAGAGTGTAATAGAAGAGAAAGACAAGGAATTAGAAGAGAAAAACAAAACAATAGAAAAGATAGTAGAAGAGAAAGACAAGATAATAGAAGAGAAAGATAAAGAAATAAAACGATTAAAAGCACGTCTAAAAACGAAAAAAAATTAAAATGTAGAAATTAATAGTCTTATATCTAATTTTAAGCTAGTGTATCTTAATAATACTGATTTTTATAAATTATTAAATTAATATTTTTATTAAATTTGAAATTAAATCCAATAAAATAAAAAATGGGAATGTACTGCAAAACAGTGGTGAATTAACAATTAAAGATAAATTCAATCTTGTTGGAACAAGAATTCAAGAATTTAGCTTACCAAATTCAAATGGAGAAACAATAAATATTAGAGAGTTCGAAGGAAAGAAAAATATAGTAGTAATACTATTTAGAAATATTCGTTGACCTTATAGCCAAGCACACGCAGATAATTTGCGTAAAGATTTTGAAAAGTTTGAACAACTGGACACATATATATACGTAATATTAGTAGATGGAGAAGAAAACGCTAAAAAAATGGTCGACGAGCACGCAAAAAGATATCCTATTTTCTACGATCAAACAAAAAAAGTTGCTAAACTACTAAAACAAGAGATAAAATTAGCTAAAGCAGGAAGAATGCCAGCCCTTTTAATTGTAGATAAGCAAGGTATTATTCAATACGCATATTACGGTGATTCGATGAAAGATATACCTAAAAATGAGGTAGTATTCGAAATTCTTGAAAAAATAAATAAAAATTAAACAATTTGGAGAGATTAAAATCGAAAAAAGAATGAAGTTTTAATCTTAAAAGTTAGCCACACTTTACCAAATTAAAAAATACTTCTAGTATTTTTTTTTTAAAAAGAAAACTAAATAATATAGGGCATTACATGAAAGATAATGCATATAGTTTTATAAAAAATAGAAAATAACTTTTTATCAATATTCAGTAATACCTAAGTATTACTACTTTTCAAAAGACAATATTTCGTATCTTTGTAACATATATGTAGATATTTCTCAGCTATAATTGGAGAAATACATTTCATATCTTAAATACATAAATATCATTTCAACCATGGTGTATATAAAATCTCTTATATGTGAAGGTTTTAAAAGTTTTAAGCACCGAACCAAGATTAATTTTAGTCGCGGGTTCACATCAATCGTCGGAGCTAATGGAAGTGGGAAATCTAACATTTTAGATGCATTTGTATTTGCTTTAGGTGAACTTTCAGGTAATAAACTTAGAGTAAATAACATTAAAGACTTGATTTGCAATGGAGGGTCTAATGGTGGCCAACCCTCTAAATGGGCTAGAGTTGATGTAATTTTCGATAATTCTGATAGAACAATCCCGTTTGATTCAAATACTATTAAAATTTCACGAAAAATTAATATCAATGGACACGGAAAATATTATATCAATGATAAATTGATAACTCGACGGGAATTGCAAGATATTATGGATTTAGTAGGGCTAATCCCAAATACATCTAACTTAATTTTGCAGGGCGAACTTTTCAGAATAATTAACATGAACAATAATGAGCGCAGAGGACTTATAGAAGAGATTTCAGGAATTGCATTTTATAATGAAAAAAAGGAAAATGCTGAGAAAGATTTAGAGAAAGTAGAAGAAAATATCTCAAGAATTACTCTATTATTAAATGAAGTATCAATTCAATTAGATTCACTTGAAAAAGAAAAAGATGACGCTTTAAAATATGGAGAATATGATTTAAGACAAAAAAATGCAGAAATTACGATAGTTGTTTTAAAAATAAGAGATTTTGAGAGACAACTCGAAAAAATGAGGGTTAAAAAGGAGAATTTAATTGAAAAAATCAAAGAGATCTACGAAAATCTCTCAGAAAAACGACAAAATTTAATGGATATCACTATTGAATTAGATAAAATAAATGAGGAACTCAAAAAACTTCAGTCAAATGAGTTAAAGGAATTAACTTTAAAACTTAACGAATTAAAAACCGAATTCACCAGAAAAGACGCTCAAAAAAGTAATTATCACAATGAAATAAAAAAATTAAAAAAGAATCTAATTAACGCTCTCAATAAAAAGGATGAGCTGGAGAAAAAGAAAAAAACCATAGATAAGCATATATTTGATAAGAAGCATAATAAAGATTCGATCAAAGAGAATTTAAATTCTTTAAAAGAAGAATTATACCATTGTGAAGAACAGATTAAGGAATTTGATTCAGAATACGCTATTTTTTTGGAGAAACTTGAAATTGTAAAAGGACAAATTACTGAAAAAAGTGAAATTAAAAATGAGATTTCTTCAGAAATTAGAGTCCTAAATAACAAATTAGAAAACTATAGTAAAAATTTCAATAATATTAATAACAGAATTAATAAACTGAATAATGAAATTGAGAAAATCAATCATGAGATTAAAGAATTAGAAAATAAAGAACTCGAATTCAATGAGAATTTTGGTGAAAATATTAATATTGATGAATTAGAAACAAAAAAGAAAAGCGTTCAACAAAAACTAGAAAAGATTCAGAGAGTTATAGATGAAAAACATGAAGATTTAATTATAATTAGGAGTAAAATTAAAGCTATTAAAAGATTTTCAATTAATAAAGCTGTAGAAGCAATTCTAAAAATCAAAAATTCTCCTGATCAACAACGAAATCATAATATTCGTGGAAAAATTTATGGCACAATCGCTCAATTAGGCAAAACTGACCAAAAGTATAATATTGCCTTACAGGTTGCAGGAGGAAATAAATTTAATTTTATTGTTGTTGATACGCAAACAACAGCAAAACAATGCATTAATTATATCAAAAAGAATAAAATTGGTCGTGCATCCTTTATACCTTTAGATAAAATTAGAACTTCTCCTATAAGTTTAAACATTAAAACCAACGAAAAGATTATTGGGAGGGCTGTTGATTTAATCCAATTTGATCAATCATTTTTCAAAGCCTTTGAATTTGTTTTTGGTAGAACAATTATTGTAGCTGATATTGAAACTGCTTCTAGTCTAGATATTAATGCTAGAAGAGTAACTCTTGATGGTGATATCGTTGAGTCATCAAACTTAATGACTGGGGGTATTCATAGGCGGTTAAATCAAATCGGATTTGGTTCAATAGAAGAATCTAAGATACCCTTGCTTGAAAAAGAGTTAAATATACTAAAACAAGAAGAAAAGCGGTTCATTCAAACATTAAAAGAAATCGAAAACAATATTACTTTAAACTATAAGAGAAAAATTTCAGCTAATAATGAAATAAGTGAAATTAGACAGAACTTGGCAGTACTTAAAGATAATCTAATTAATAAAGAGCATGAATTAAAAGAATTTAAAGAAAATATTGGTGAAATTGAATCTAAAATAAAAGATATTGAAGATAAAATACAACAAGAACAATTAAAATTAGAAGATATTAATGAATCAATTCTGGCATTAAAAAGTGATGAAAGGGATATTAAATCAAAATTATCAATGCTCAAGAATAACGATTTTACTAAGAAAACTAATAATTTAAGAAAAGAGATCGACATACTAGAAAAGAAGAAAATGAAAATTGATTTAGAATTAACAAAACTACAAACTCAACTAGAGGAGATAATAAATAATAGAGAACAAGAAATAGAAAACAATATAACTACTTTTCAAAATGAGATTAGTATAAATACACATAGTCTCGAAAGTCTTGAAATTGAATTACAAGAAAAAATGATTAATATAAAAGAATTAGAGTATAGGGTATTGGAGAAAAATGAAGTAGTTGGTCAGATTTATTCCCAAAAAGAAGAATTCCTAAAAATTCAAACTCGTACTAAAATAGAAATTGAAGATTTAAAATCAAGCATACATCCAAATGAGATAAAAATAAACACATTAGAAATAAATTCAAACAATTTATCTTCTCAGAAGGAGGAATTAGAAAGGATTAACAATATAAATGAATTAGATCTAGAGGAAATTCAAGAATATCTTAAATTCTCTCCAATAAAATTAGAAAATATCATTAGCGAAAGTATTGAGATTAAGAACCGGTTAGAACCTGTGAATATGAGAGCCATAAGAAAATATGATAAAATTAAAAAGAGATATGATGATTTAATCGAAAAACACGAGATTGTTGTAAAAGAAAGACAAGCAATCTTAGATTTTATTGAAAAAATCGAAATAGAGAAGAAAAATACATTTCTAATCACATTTAACGGAATAAACGAGCAATTCAAGATTATTTTTTTAAAATTATCTCCTGGCGGAGAAGCTAAATTAGTATTAGAAAATGAGGAAGATCCATTCGCTGGCGGAGTTAAAATTCTTGCCAGACCTGGGGGTAAAAAATGGTGCTTAACTCGATCAATGTCTGGTGGAGAAAAAACTTTAACTGTAGTTGCTTTAATATTAGGAATTCAAATGTATATACCATCGCCTTATTATATCTTAGATGAGATTGACGCTGCTTTTGACGATTATAATGCCGCTCAAGTTGCTTCTATGATTAAAGAACTTTCTAAAAAGTCTCAGTTTATCTTAATCACACATAGAGATGTAACGATGACAAAAACCGATCATTTATTAGGTGTTTCTAGTATAGACGGTTTAACTACTATTTTGAATTTAAACATGCAGGAGGCTTTAGAACAAATTGCTAAGTCATAATGAATTATATTCTGAAAATGTAGCCCGAATCGATAGATTAAGGCGATATGATATAAAAAGAGAAATTGAAGCTGCGCTTTTCTCCGCACGGAGAATCCTATCAATAAAAGATATAAAGAATATTTTTCCAAAGATTCACAAGAAAGAGATACTAATATTAATCCGCGAGCTAATTGAAGAATATAGGACATTTAAAACCTCATTGGAAATAATAGAATTTTCAGATAGTAGATTTGAGTTAAAACTAAAGGATTCTATTGTCAATTCTATAGAGAAATTTACTCAAGGAGATCTTTTGGAAAAGAATGATATTAAAACCTTGGCTATTATTGCCTATCTTTATCCTTCTGCTACGCGTAAAAAATTGAGACAAAAATTAAATAATTCATCAACAATGTATACAAGTCTTAAAAATCTCAAAAAATTACATTTTATCATCGAAAAAGAACAAAAAATCTCTTTAACTCAATATTTTTACGATTATTTTCAAATAAAAAATAGAGATTGTGAAATTTTTTAATTGTTATTCTAAATGCATAAAATGCTATAGTTGAATCTCTAGGTTGCATAAGAGACATTTTTTTTCTTGTTCTTTTAATCCTACTGCGCATTTTAAACAATAAAGAGATTTGCATCTTGGACATATATAAGAACTTCCTTCTAGTGGCCCTTTATGAGCCGCACAATTAAATTCATTTCCAGAGATTTCCATTTCAGCTTCCATTTCTGCTAATTCCTTTAAATATTGTGTTTTTTGGAGATAATCTAATAGAGATTTGGTCCTATCAATTTGTTCTTGCTTAAATTTAAGCTTTTTAGCAATGTTTTCTATTGACTCAACTACAATAGCATCGTCTTCGTTCTCTTCTAATTGAGCAGCTTCAAAAAAGGCTTTTCGAGCAGCATTAATAGAATGAATAGAATTTACACCTGAGATTTTTGTAAGATTATCTTGAATAGGGGCGGGAATTTTTGTGAGATTATCTTGAATAGGAGTAGGTGGTTTAGAATGATTCTCTTGAACAGGAGCAGGTATTTCTGAGAGTTCTCCCTCAAAAGGATTTTCAGAAAAAATGTCTCGAGATTCGAATGACTCCTCAAAAATCTCGTCATGTATCTCTGCTTGTTCTTGGGTTAAAAGCTTTCTGATTCGCTTATCTTGATTAATATATAATTGGGAAACTAATTCGAATGCCTTATTAATAATAGTTTCTTTCTCTAGTCCGTCTTTTTTTTGAGCATCCTTCAAAATATGAAATAATTGATTTATTTTGTTTCGAATCTTTATTTCCTCTGCTAATAAAACGTTATCAAGATTTCCCATGTTATATATAATTTTATAATTATGTTATTCCCGTTTATTTCTTATTATTTATAGTATATTTAATAATAATATTTTTTAACTTCTTCTATTACTAAATTTATTAAATCCTTAGTGTTTTTTATAGGATAAAATGTAGCTTTATCGAGCATATCTTTAAACCTTGATTTAGGAATGGAAGGCGAACCAATAAAAAATCCAACGATTTTATGGCCTCTTTCTGCTAAATTAATGATTATTTTTTTCGCAGCTCCCCAGTTATAAATTCCAAAATCGGTTATTATAAAAACTAATGATTTTCTCTCTGCTTTATCACACTGAGCTGCTATGGCTTTTGTAGGCAAATGCGTACCTCCACCCTGATATCGTAATAAAACTCTTTCAGCTTGTCGAGAATCACTTGTCCATTGACAAATGTCAGCATGGTTAGAAAAATTTATAACACTAAATTTAGCTCCTTTACTAGCAGCAAAATGAAGCGCAGCAAAAGAAGCAACTAAAGCTATATGATAAGGACCACGACTTCGGTCAGATTTAGCTGTATAATTCCAACCCATTGAGCCTGAAGAATCTAAGACAATTAATAAATCCGGAATTTGTTTTTCTTCTAGGTGGCCAGGACCTTCCTTAAAAATCCATTTTCTAGTACTCACATTTGGAATTATAACGGGGCTATTCAATAATGTTTGAACAATATCTAGCTCTTCTAAAGGATCTCCAATCCTCCATACCTCTGGATAAACAGGAACCGCACCTCCAGGTTTTTCTTCATATATTTTAATTTCTATAAGATTCTTAGCCAACCCTCTATACCATGTAGCTAAGGGATTTCCGTCAACAAGAAGACCCGCTTGTCCTGCAGGAGCCCCAAACTCCGAATATGGAGTATCTTTAGCAAATTCTTCTGCTTTCTGTCTTAATTCATCCTCATTATCTTGCTTTAATTTATCTGAATTTTTATTTTCGAGAGGATTATCCATAATTTCTAAAACATCTTCAGGGACTTCAACCTTCGCTTTTCCATTAGGTCCATCTACCTTTCTCTTGCCTTTATCAATTATACCCCCTCTACCAACCAATGTAAATGTATCATTAATTAAATTCTTAAGATGATACGCAACTTTACTAACCTTACTCTCCCAAGTTGTCTCATCTTCGAAATCTTTTAAAATAACTTTTTTAACACGATCTACTAAAGAATCCATCTCTGTTGTAAAGCTATCCTTAGTGATCTCTACTTCCCACATCTTTTCATAAGAGCGAAACAAAAATTTAGCAAAATCGCTAATCGGATGTGTTGTATCCTTTTTAATTTTATCATAAGTCTTTCCTAATTCCCATAACATAAGGTCTGGATACCTTCTATATAGTTGCATATCGATAATTAAATCGGCGAAAACATTGACAACTATAGGTGCCAGATTTCTATTAACATATTTCATAGCTGATTTAAGTAATTTCGCATTAATTAAACCATCATAAGGAATAATCTGATAGTGCGATACCTCATGAAGAGAAATAGCATGATAATATTTGATATATTCTTCTTGTTTATTAAAAACAGGTGTATTAGCTAAATTCATAGTAATTTTCCATTTGTTTTCTGGATCGATATAAAAGCCTTCTATATGAGTGTAATCAAATAAGAAACTAGGCTCATCTAAGGGAGGATAATAAAAATCTTTTAGAGTAAGATTCCAAGCGATCCTGGCAAAATTTTCCCTCTTTTTTTCTTCTTCTGATTTTGATGGCTTTCGTCGGCCTCTTCCTTTCCTTTTTGATTCCACCATTAAAATACCTTCCCTTCTATTCCTCCTTTTGGATATAATCTAATTTATCTAAGATTTCTCTAAGTTTTATAGCCTCAGAACCTCCCGATATTTGAATATTTACAATTGAATCATCATCTACTCCAGTTACATTGATTTCAATCAATAAATCTTCAGTTCGAATTTGTTTTGTTTGCCTTTGACTAAAAGCTTCTTTTAAAATCATGTCTAAATTTGCAAACTCCGATGCTATATCCGCCCAAATCTCTTTCCAATAAGAATATTTGAACACATAATCAGTAACCGTTTGCCTATAGAGTTCACGGTTGCACCAGTTTATTAAATCTGCTCTATTGGGGAAGTCAATATCTTCTAGGAGATTGTTTCTAATTTTAGCTAATATTTCAATTTTTCCTTTCTTACCCGCTTCTATAATTTCTTTAGCTAAATCCGAATAATCATTGCTTTGAAGAGTTGATACAAATGGGACTAAGTCATGTTTAACGATTAAATCATTCTTTTGATATTTTTTTAATTCTGTTAGATCGTCTGTGTTAGGATTACCATCCCGAAATCTTTTTACAATTTGATAACAAATTTCACGATTTTTAAATCGTTTTTGGATAATTTCCAATAAATGCTTAGAAAATTCATATTTATTGCCCCAAAAAGGTGATTTGTCTAATTCCCTTTTTGAATATCCGGCTCTATGCGAAATAACATAAGGAGCAATAGTATTAACTATGTTTATATCTATTTTTTTCAAACCTAATAACCATGTTAACGCTTTAGAATATCTTAGCATATCTTTAGCGACTCTAACGCTTAATATTGAATCCATCTTATTACATACATTCAGAGCGGTATTAAAATGACACCCCGCACAAAGACCCGTGCTTGGTTTAAGATCTTCTGTATTTCCCTTATCAATTCGATCACATAATGTGTATTCTCTGACTATCGCATGTATATAATTATTAACACTATTATCAGATTCGATTTTATTTACATGATGCCAAATCTCCATTAAATCATCAATAGATAATACTCCAGGTACTTGAATTAATTCATCATAGCCGCTATACTTCTCATCCTTTCCTGCTAAAATTAATTGTAAATCATGACTTGCAGGCATAGAAATTGGAATTGAAATACCAAACCTATCTAAAAATGGCTCTGATAAGTCAAAAGTACCGATATCTTGTGGATTTATGGTAGCAAATAAGCTATATTTAGTAATGTTGGTTATAGAATCATAATATTTAACAGTGCCCTCAGCGAGTAATGATAAAAGTATATCTTGCGCATATGGCGTTAATCTGTTTACTTCATCAATAATCTTCCAAAATTTTATTACAAATTGCCGCCAAACTACCTCTTCTTCTCCTTCATGCATTAATTTACCTAATTTTAATGTTCCGATTAATTTCTCTTCAGTAAGCTGGGGGTGTCCCCTTACTATTGAGTGTTCAATTTCATTTAACGAATCACCTGTGAACATTCGGCCTAAAAGTTTAACAAGGGTAGTTTTTCCGCCCCCATGGCCTCCAATTAGGAGGATTGCCGAATTTGGTACAATAGCATTTAATATACATAACGAAAGAATTTTAGGCAATACTTTAGTTTCAACTTTTTGACTCTCACCGTCATAATATTTAATCTCTAAATTCTTAGAGTGGACGAAGAGCTGATTTGCTTGAATAAGATTAATTATTCGCCAAATCTGCTTTCTTAACTTATCTTCTTCTCCTAATTTTGTCGACATGTTGATATTCCTCAATAGATTTTTGCGATATAATCTAAAAATAAGTTTTGCTATTTATTTTTATCCTTTCATATTATATTATCATAATAATTTGTAGCAATTAACGAAAAAACTCTTAAAAAAATAAATATAATAAAATTATAAATATTAATATAGGAAAAGTTAAGTGAATTAATAACAGATTTTTTATTTAGAATGCCGAAACATAAGAAACACAATCCAAAATTAGAGAAATCTAAAGGAAAGAAAGGAAAGAAAGAAAGCCAAACAGAATATGATGATTATGACGACGTTCATAGGTATACACCATATTATATGGCTATCGTTTTTATATCGATCATTATTTTAGTTTTAATTTTATTATTTGCTGTTTTCAGTAATATAGGTGTAAGAATTGGTAGATATGATCTTGTAAAAATAGACTATGATATATATTCTTATGAAGAATGGCAAGACCATGACGAGCCGACAATTAGAAAAACAAATACATGGGTTAATGTATGTTCTCGTTATGACGATGATTGTGAAGAAGGTTTAATTGAAGGATTTTACCGAAATCTACTTAATAAAAAAAAAGGAGATGTAGTAAATAATAAATTTATTCCAAAGTGTAAAGATGATGATGAAGATGGGGAGGATGATACAGATCCCGGAGAAGACGCATTAAGCTTTGGATATCCTAAAAGTCATGATTTATATTACACAGACATAATTTTATGGTTTAAAATTTTGGAAATCAATAAAACTTCAGGAGCATCTACAATGGTGGAAGCAGAAGCAAATTCAGGTTTTAATATTGAGGATGAAAATAATATAATCCTAAATATTTATAGATATGGCTTAATTATGATTAGAAAAGAATCTCTAATTCTTCCTTTATAATTGGAAAAGCTCATCCAAGTGTTCTATAACGAAGTCTGGTTTATATTTCCAATTATTGAAACCTTTAGAATACTTATTTAAATCCCTTTTTATTAAGCATGCTTTAATATTTGCTCTTTTAGCGGCAAATATATCTGCTATTGAATCTCCAATCATAATTGCTCTTGAATCGTTAGATTTAAAATTTAGTTTTTTTAACACAGTTAATATACCATTAGGGGATGGCTTTGCAAAAGTTTGATCCTTATCGTAGCCTAAACCAAAACACTCGTGGAATAAATGTGATATTTTAAATTCTTTTAAACAATATTCCACAATATAATCTGCTGTATTGGAAATGATTGCTAGTTTTTTATCAGCTCTTTGTAAATCTTTCAAAACACTATAAACATCTCGAAAGAGATGGATTTTTTCTTTTTCAACTAAGATTTTTCTTTTTTCAAAATCAATCTTATCAAAATATTTCCAAAAATTCTCTAAATCAGTAATTCCCCCTTCTTTTAATAATTTCAAATAATCTTCTCCAGCAGACCAAAATTTATTCCTTTCATCTCTACTGGGTAGTATATTTTTATTTGAGAGCTTGTTGAAAGTTTTAAGTAAAACATTATCAAAATGTTCACCGGGATTTGGAATATATAACAAGCAATTATCTAAATCAAATAAATAATAATCAAAATTCATAGGTCTATTCATGTTAATTTTAAAAAGCTTTTAAAAATAACCTAAGTGTCCTAAATTTTTACCATCTTTATCTAAAACATAAACTAAACCCATGGATAAAGCTTCATCATCACTAGCTTCTTTTCCCTTAGTTGTTGGTTTCGCGACTCGTTTAATTGTTTCAAATTTTAATTGAAATGTTCCATTGCATTTCTTACACTTAACGTGGACAATCATAATTTTCTTATCTTTATCCTCAGATTTTTCTATTTTTCCAAATTCCAACATGTTTATATCTTCATTATCGCAGCCTTCTTCTAAAAAGCATTGAAATAAATTGATTTTTTCCATGCCCCTTCTTGCTAGGGAAATATATGCGAAACTTGGGATAATATCTTCCTTATCATCTTTATCAGCCCCCATAAATTTTTCAATCATTTTCCAACATCCTCATTTATGTTATTAATTTTCGAGTTTAATCTATAATCTAATACAATAAATAATAATTAATCCTTCACTTTATAAAATATAGAACTTTTATTTATTTTATTGATGTAAGGAGAAAGAATTAAAATTGAATGGAACTAATGAATTTTCTAAGAAAACTGTTGAAGATATTTCAAAATTAGCTTTACTTGATCTAACTGAAGATGAAAAGGAAAAGTTTTCCAAGCAATTAGGTAACATATTAGCCTACTTCAAAAAGTTAAATAATTTGGACACAAGTGATATCAAACCTACTACACATGCTATTGATGGATTAAAAAATGTATTCCGAGAAGATATTCCTTGGAAATCTCTATCAAATGAAGATGCTTTAAAAAACGCAGAATATAAAAAAGATGGTTATTTTAAAGCACCAAGAATATTAAAAGAATAAAGTTAATCGTTTTATTCTTTGTACTTTTTAGTTAAAATCCTTATAGCATCGGCCATGTCTCTCAATGCTTGTCGTCTTTCTTCCGGCGTCATATTATTGAAATCGTCTTCTAAATTAGTTCCAATGCTTTGTGCGTCTTTAGTAAATTTCTTCAACACAAGCCTAGTAATATAATTATCGTATGCGTTTAAAGCTTTATTTAAATTAACGTCATCTTTGATCTCGTCCCATAATTCTAAAGTTTCTAGCGATTTAACACCTATATCAATCCGAAACCAACTTATTG
>Ga0114925_10001199_pt1 | contig 12549 bp, 9 predicted proteins | sample SumtaG_2_FD_87287 | JGI IMG/M metagenome (GOLD analysis project Ga0114925, IMG submission 87287) | Deep subsurface microbial communities from Indian Ocean to uncover new lineages of life (NeLLi) - Sumatra_00607 metaG | ecosystem: Environmental > Aquatic > Marine > Oceanic > Sediment | place... | reverse complement strand
CCTCTTGCACGTCCAATACTGGCGACACTGGCCATTTTTTCCTTTATGTGGAGCTGGAATAATTACCTGTGGCCTCTCATTGTGACAAATAGAATTGAGATTCGTACACTCCAATACGGCCTTGCAATGTTTAAGGAAGAAGGCGGATTAAACTGGGGGCAGCTCATGGCGGGAACAACCATAGCAACCGTCCCGATACTTGTACTTTTCCTTGTAGCACAAAAGCAGTTTATTAAAGGAATCACCCTTACCGGATTGAGGGAAGGCTAATACGAAAATAAAATAACTTCAAACTTTACAGAATCCCGGTGCATTTATTGTAGGGGTAATTCATGAATTGCCCCTACTAACATAAAAATATAAATATTTCAATAATCTTTGGTTATAATATACTGATAGGTTTGGCTAATACTAAAATAAAGCCGATAATCTATTTGATACACTCCCTTAAAGTGTATATTTTATATAAAGGTAGTTGTTAAAATGAGAAAAATTATTCTCCTTTTTCTTTTTCTTTCTGGCTGTTTAAGTGTTTATGCTGGGGAGCTTTTTCAATTTAATTATAAGCTTGGACAAAAATTTTACATAGAAGGGTACGTAGAAGAGGATTTATATAAAAATGATATCCTGGTTAAAAGCATCCGGTTAAAAAATGCAGGTGATATCACTGTAACCAAAATTGTTGAAAACAAAGCCTTACTTGAAGGAATTTTTAATTATTATACAACCGAGGGTATTTCAAGAGAGTTTATTCTTGAAGAAAAATATCCTACGAAATTTTTCATGGATATTTATGGTAATTATGAGATTGATGATCGCTACTTCATGCCGGTTGTAAGGGGGGTTCCCACTTTTCCAAAAACACCACTTAATATTGGTGATCAATGGAAATCACGTGGATACGAGGCTCATGATTTCAGGAAATTATATGGAATCTCCAGGCCTGTAATCCTCCCAGCTGCAGTATCTTATCAATATTTAGGAAATACTATAATAAATGGTGAGAAAATTGCTCAAATTTCAATCAACTATGTAATAAATTATACATTGAAATATCAATATGGAACCAGTTTAGATGTGCCACTTCCCTATCGGATCATCGGTTATTTTAACCAGCTCTATCTCTGGAATTTAGATAAAGGGCTGCCGCACTCGTATAAAGAAAATTTTGATTATGTGTTTATCATGTCAAATGGTGAAATCGTTGAGTATATAGGTAAATCAAACGGAACCCTCACTGTATCTGAAGAATTGAGTAAGCATGAATATATAATCGAAAACATAAGGAATAGATTAAAGGAAAATATCCCGTCAGTCGAAGTCACAAGTACTGAACAGGGAATTGTAATTAATATTGGAGAAATCCTTTTTAAATTTGACTCCGATGAGCTAACCGAAAATGCAGATGAAGATCTCGGCAATATAGTAGATGTCTTACGGGAATTCCCGAATAGAAAAATACGCATTATTGGTCACACTGACAGCACAGGGCCTGAAGACTATAACCTATCACTTTCACTGAAGAGAGCACGAAAAACAGCTACAGAACTCAAAAAGAGAAATCCGGGACTTAGGGGCAGAATTACCTATATCGGCATGGGTGAAAATAAACCTCTGGTAAGCAATGAAACGGAAGAAGGTAGAAGAACAAACCGGCGTGTAGAAATTATTATTTTGAATCCCTAATGCGGACAAGCCGCATTCACGATTACAAGTATTAAGGTACTGATTTTGTCCTAACTATGATAAGTTCATTCCTTTCACCACTATACATCATATGCATCCTGATTTTGCACCCTGTAATAATGCAATAATTAAATTTACTTTTTTACCGATTAACTTTACTATCATTTGGAATAATAATACGACGAGGCTTTTTATGTCACTTATGGTCAGTATTTCAGGCATAAGGGGTGTGGTAGGAGAAGATCTTACCCCTCCTGTTATAATGGACTTTGTTTCTTCATTTGCCAGTTTATTAAAGAAACCCTGGAAAAGTATTATTGTTGGAAGAGATACGAGAGAAAGCGGCAAGTTTATTGAAAAAATAGTTGAGGGAACACTTATTGCGCTCGGTTTTGAAGTAATCAATTTAGGAATTGCAGCAACACCGACAATACTGCTCATGACAAGAAAAATGGACTGCAATGGGGGCATTGCAATAACCGCAAGCCATAATCCATCAGGGTGGAATGCTTTGAAATTCTGTGATAAAAATGGGCTTTTTTTTAATGAAGACCACGTTTTGAGAATTGAAGAACTTGTAAAACATCATAAAATCTTACCAGAGACATGGAAAGGATTTGATAAATTAGGAGCTGCTTTTTCAGAAAGTACTGCTTATCTAATTCATATAAATGAAGTTTTAAAAGGAATAGATCATGAATTGATTAAAAGAAAGGGATTTAAAGTTGCTATTGATCCCGGAGGAGGAGCCAGTTCTGTAATTGATAAAGCTTTCCTGAAAAAGTTAGGATGCACTGTTGTCGGTATTCATGATCAATCAAATGGGCTGCAGGCTGGCAGACAGTTCCCGCGGGGCCTGGAGCCAATCCCCGAAAATCTCACAGGATTATGTAAATTAGTCAGGTCATCAGGTGCTGATATCGGATTTGCTCAGGATCCGGACGGCGACAGGCTTGCCATAGTTTCGGAATCAGGGAAAGCCATTGGTGAAGAATATACTCTTATTCTTGCAGGCAAGGCGTATCTTCGTAGAAAAAAAACAGATATGGCATGCAACTTATCATCTTCGATGATGATTGATGATCTTGCCAGGCGGCATGGAGTGTGTGTTCATAGAACAAAAATCGGTGAAATTTACGTAACAACAAAACTCCTTAAAGAAAATTTGCTTTTTGGAGGTGAGGGAAATGGAGGCGTAATTGTTCCTGAAATAAACCCCTGTCGAGACAGTATTATTGCTATGGGATTAATTCTTGAATTACTGGCAACTACAGAGAAAACAGTTTCTCAGCTTATAAACGAATTCCCCACGTATGTAATGAAGAAAGGTATCATCGAAATTGCAGAAATGGATAAGGGTAATCTCTTTATAAATATTCACAAAAAGGCTAAAGAGCATTTTTCAGATTATATAATTAATAATATAGATGGTATAAAAATTTATAATAATTCTGAATGGCTTCACATCAGGCCATCAAATACAGAACCTGTTATAAGAATAATGGCTGAATCAACTGACGAAAATCGAACTGATAAACTTTTAAGGATCGGAAGATCCTTTTTCAGTTCATGTAGGGACAAATCATGAATTGCCCCTGATGCTTTAACTGTAAAATTATGACTATCAAGCTATCATATCTTAATAAAAAGAGAGGTCCATTCACACATGAACAATCTTTTCCAGAACAGCCGGAAAAAGGAAAACCCGCTTGCTTTGAAACTTTCTCCAAATAGTTTTGATGAGTTTTTCGGTCAGGAAAAAATTGTTGGTAAAAATGGTATATTAAAGAAATTCATTCTTAAAGACAGGATTGTTTCATGTATCTTTTACGGTCCTTCTGGATGCGGGAAGACTGCACTTGCAAAAATCATTGTAAAATTTACTCAAAGTGATTTTTTACGCCTGAACGCAGTCACCGCACGTATAGAAGATTTAAGAAATACCTTAAATCGGGCAGCCCAGAATTCACTGGTTGGAAAAAAATCAATTCTTTTTATAGATGAAATCCACCGCTTTAATAAAATGCAGCAGGACGGCCTGTTGCCCGCACTTGAAGAAGGTATTGTCACACTTATAGGCACAACAACAAAAAACCCGTTTTTCTCTTTAATTCCTCCACTTCGTTCTAGGGTTCTTCTTTTTGAATTTGAGAAACTTTCCTCAATTGAACTGCAGAATATTCTTAATACAGCAATGAAAAAAGAAACCATAAGTATAGACGATTGTGCACAGAATTACCTGATAAATTTTGCAAATGGTGATGCCCGGAGAATGCTTAACCTCCTTGAAGCAGCAATGATTGTGGATAAAAGTCGAAATATTACAATCGATAGCTTTGAAAAATTGACCGGGAAACAATCAATTTTGTATGACCGTGATGAAAATTACCACTATGATGTAATCTCAGCGTTTATTAAATCGATTCGCGGGTCGGATCCTGACTCTGCACTCTACTGGCTTGCGCTAATGCTTGAAGGAGGCGAAGATCCTCTGTTTATCGCAAGAAGACTTATTATTCTTGCAAGTGAAGATGTTGGGCTTGCCGACACACTATCACTTATTCTCGCTGAATCTGCTTATAATGCTGTTGACAGGATCGGTATGCCCGAAGCGAGGATTATACTCTCCCATCTTACCATTTACCTTTCTCTCCAGCCAAAAAGCAATTCAAGTTACAAAGCCATCGAGAAAGCAGGCGAATATGTGAAAACCCATGAAACACTCGAAGTACCCTCCTATCTGAAATCATCACACCCAGCACAAAAATACTATAAATATCCTCATGATTATCAGTATCACTTCATTAAACAGAAATACCTGACTGAGGATATCCAATTCTACGAGCCAGATGAAAATCCATTGGGCTATGAAAAACTACTGAAAAAAAGGCTTGATTTTTTTGAACAATTAAGGTCTAAAGGAAAGAAATAATTGAATAAAAAGGAATTAAGGATAAAAGCCCAGAAGATAAGAAAGAGTATTGAGAAAATAGAAAAAACTATACTGGATAACTCGATTGCACAAACACTTTTTTCCTGGAAGGTATATAAAAATACACAGTCTATCTTCTGTTATGTAAGTTTCAGAAGTGAGGTAAACACATTACCTGTTTTAAAGCACGCAATGGATCATGGGAAAATTATTGCTATACCGAAAATAAATTTGAAAACAGCGAAAATGAGAGCATTTATCATTGATGACCTGGAAATAAGCCTCGGTCCAGGTGAATACGGAATTCTTGCGCCTACCCTACCCTGCAAAGAAGCGGACTATTCAAAACTTGATCTTATTATAGCTCCTGGACTTGCATTTACGTTAAAAGGCGACAGGCTTGGTTACGGCGGCGGATATTACGACCGGTTTTTAAATAAATATAGCAATATACCAATTTGTGCTCTTACGTACGACAGACTCATTCTCGACTATTTACCGGTAAAGGAAAGTGATGTGCCTGTCGATTATCTAATAACGGAATCAGGACTTAAAAAAACACAGAGAAAATAATATGAAAGAAGATTTCAAGGTCACTTTTTGGGGTACAAGAGGAAGCTACCCTGTGCCCGGGAAAGACACAACACTCTTTGGCGGTAATACAACATGTCTCGAGGTTTTAATCGGAAAAACAACTATTATCATAGATGCAGGGACCGGTATAATTAATCTTGGACGAAAAATTGTCACAGATTACTTTGCAGAAGGGAAAGAAGGCCCTCTTGAATTAACTCTTCTTTTTACACACCTCCATCATGATCACACTCAGGGTCTTCCATTTTTTACGCCGCTCTATCTTGGCCAGTCAATCCTCCATTTTTTTGGGCCGCGAAACTTTGGAGAGGAATTAAATAGTGTTCTCGAAAGATCAATGGCACCATCAAACTTTCCTATCGATCTTTTCAGTACGAACTCTGTGAAAAACATTACTACATTAAAAGAAAATCATATAATTCTGCTTGATACAAAAAATAAAACTCCAAAACTTATCAATAAGTCTCTGGAAAAGCCGGAGATAAAAGATTCAACCATAGTAATAAAAGTAATGAATGATTATTCGCACCCTGCAAACAATGTGTTTGTATATCGGATTGAATATGCTCATAAATCAATTGTTTTTTGCACAGATGTCGAAGGTTATCTCTTTGGAAATACAAAACTCATTCAATTTGCAAAGTACGCAGATCTTTTAATACACGACGCCCAGTACAGCAGAGAACAATATGCTGGTTTACCTGCTCCCAGACAGGGATTTGGTCACAGCACACCGGATATGGCAATCGAAATAGCTCAAAAGGCAACTGTAAAACACCTGGCACTCACCCATCACGACCCTACCTCTCATGATAGACAACTTAACAGAAACCAGACCAGATACAAGAAAAAAATCAGTAACCTTTTTTACGCAAGAGAAGAACTTACTTTTCTGGTTGAGTAATCTCAGGCATACCATTGAAACAATTCTTTATCAGGGCAACCTAATGGGCTTGGGACAGGCACACGGGCTGCCCTACAATAGATGTAATGAACGACTACTAATCCAGTAACTCAGGCAGTAATTCCTGGTGCTCACTCATGTAGGTGTTTAACCCATCGATATTGTTTTGACTGTAATGAATATACTCTTCTTCAGTAATACCAAAAGTTTCAAAAAAAGATTTATGTGCCTTCTCTATATATATTTGTTGCTCATTAGAAGGTAGCGACTTTGATTCTTCAAGCCACTTTTTATTTTCTTTTCTATACAGTATGGTGATTTTGACAAAAATTTCCGGACTCAATTTTTTAATTACACCGATCTCTTTTGAGCTTTGATAAAAATCATGGTCATAAAGGTGAACATTCTGCCTGTCTATTTTCTTTTCAAGTTCGTCTACCTTTTCTTCAGGAAGCACATTTTCCTCACTTTTTTCCGCTTTATCGATCTTAGCACACGAAACAATTACTGTAAAAACAATAAGTATAACTATTTTAATAACCATGTCTACATGCTTTTATTTTTTTTACAATTGATTAGGGTTTATAAAGTTCTAAAAAATTCGGGTTTATAAAGTTCTAAAAATTTGATTATATGATACTCTTTAATATCTTCAATTTCAACTTTAAAAAATCCGATTTTTTCTTCAGTAAATAATTCATTCTGTCTGATAAGAGTAAAATCTAACCGCTTACTCTCAAAGGTATCCAATCCGCCTACTTCAAGATTATTTACATTAAAAAAGGCATCATTAAAATAAAAGGTTATATCCTTGTCTTCTCTTGAACGGATAAATGATACATTTATTTTTCTTAAGGGTTCGGTGCCATTATTTTTCAGATAAATATGACCAAAAATTTCCACTCTGCCAGATTTATTTTCAGAATAATCATCTACTATTACATCAACAAGAAGATCCAATACCCCGAGATCTTTTTGTAAACTGTGGACACTTGAAACATAAGCCAGTGCATACTCTTTCATTAAATGCCCACCCTTTCTCCCCCAGAATGCACGTGCAAGATCATGTATAAATATTCCTGATGCAAATCCATTCTTCAGAATATTCCTGTAGCCCTGTACATTCCTTCGAAATAATTCTTCTGGAGGGCTTAATGAATCTGAATCAAGTAATGTGTAATCAATACAATTTCCGACAATTATATTACCTTCTCCTTTTTCAATGTAACTTTTCCACTGGTCTAACAGCCTTGCAAATTGCTGCCTATTTGCTTCATAAAGCATTACAGCATCTATAGTGATACCTGCATCGAAAAACATTACCGGATCCTGACCGTGTTCTTTCCCATGGTTCCACCCGAGTGTATATACCCAGACAGGTTTCGTAATCTGAGCTTCTTCAATGATTCTGTGCATAATTTCTGCAACTTTATGAGCCCTCCACCACCTCCATTTTTCTATTATAAGAGGATCCTTTTCTACCTCTACTTTTCGGGCAAACCACTTGATTTTTTCCTGAACTGAAAGAGTTTCCCAATCAGGGGGAGTTTTAATATTCGTTTCATCTATTACAGCAGGGCCTAATTCATATCCATCTGCACGGCCTGTACGTATAAAATCAAATCCAATATAGTCAATATAGGGATCATATTGAAATTGATGTGCAAGATCAATTATATCCTGGATTCTCTGTTCAGAGCCCAGAGAAATATGTTTTGAAGGGTAAAGGTAATCATTATTACTGTTGTATCCTATACCAGCCTTGTATCTTTCTGGCACTCCATATTTACCAGGAACATAGAATGACATAATATATGCACCAATATCGATGTCGTATTGCCCTGCAATCTTTTTTAATAAGTTAAGGTTTTCTAAAGGTCCTTTATCCCAGGGCATATTCTGTGCCGGCCGTTTTTTAAAGCTGGTTGTCTCTCCAGAAAGAATCCAGAGAGCATCCGCATTCATAAACTGTGCCCATTCAAGTATTGCCGGGTAATCTGATGTTAAACCGGATGGGTTCTTAAACGTTCTATTTTTAACACTTTCATTCATCTCCAGGCCTACAATTGAAATTCCTTTTTTTACAAAGGGGAGTGGCCTCCTTTTCAGGGTAAAAATAATCTTCTCATCTGATTCTAATTGTTTTTCTCCATAGTACAGTTTTATCTCATAACTCCCTTCTTTTTCATTCCAATCAGGAAGATATACCGCTTTTAACCGGCTTTGGCTTTCTGGAGAAGAATCCTGGAAAAAAGGAATATTAAATACAGACCCTACCGAATGATGTATAACATCATTTTTGAAAATCCTCATAGAAAGATATTCAACATTCAGGTCTGACACTTCATATAGATAAACATTTAATATCTCATAATGGTAAATTTCGCTTTTTGACAGGACAACTTTTGGCTTTTCAATAACAATACGCTCAACACTCCCTTTTTCATCAATTCCTATGACATCATTAAAAAATATACGGGTGTCGGCATTAAGTCCGGATCCGGTAGAAATGTAGATTACCGCTGCAATAAAAAAATAAAGCACCTGATTTCGTTTTATTGGTAAAAACACTTATGCCTCACTGCCAAAAGGAAGCCACCTTCTTTGGAGGTGGTCTGTAATATTCCAAAAAAGATTAATTCAAAGGTTATGCCTTTAAGACCTTTTGGCTTGGTAAAAGACCACCTGCAAAGCAGGTGGTCTTTTACTATTATTTTGAAATTTGAATAACTATTAAAACCCCGTTTATTATTGAGAATATAAGCGCAGATATGATAATAATGATAACTACATTAGAACCCGCGATCCCATATCTGACAAGAAAATAACTAACAAAGATCGCTATAAAAAGCGGAGAAAATATAAACGATATATACCTCAGCCATTTCATTTTCTATTGATTTTCATCATTATTAATGATATAATGGTTTCAAATTATTAATATTTTCGGATAAAATATGAGAACAGCAAGAAAATTAACAATCATTTTTGCTGGATTTTTTTATGTGTTAATCATTTTAACTCACTCTTTAAATGCAAGTGTAATCCAGATTGAAGGTGAAATGGGAAGCACTGTAACTGCCTACATAAAAAGATGGTTTTCCAGTTACGAGGGGACAAAAAATCTCTCATATAGAATATATTTTCCAAAGACTTTTACTGAAGGTATCAATACACAGATAATATCAAACTTTAGAAAATCATTTACCCCTTATCCTAATGACCTTCGTGAGTTTACGGATGAATTCGGGAACAGCGGTGTCGAACTCATATGGAACAAGGAGATAAAAATTGTACAACTCGATTTACAGTTTACAGTTAAAACATACACCAATTTTTCGCCTTTGTCCAGTATAGCGTCATTTCCTGCTACTATTGATGATGACAAGAGAATATTTTTAACTTCAACTGATCTTGCTCCAAAAAATGATTTTTATATTAACTATATCGGCCGGTCTATTTCCAAAGGTCTTAACAGGGAAATTGATGTAGTGAACAGTATTTTTTTATGGATCGATAGAAATATAAGGCTTTCAAATAACCCGGAGAATAAGGCCCAGTATGATGCTCTGTCAGTTCTAAGGAAAAGGGAGGGAGATGAGAAAGGAATATGTAACCTTACAGTTGCTCTTATGAAAGGTTTGGGGATACCTGCGCGAATTGTTTACGGTGTTTCTTTTCAAAAAGAAATACGTATTGTAGCTGAAAACCGGAATATTATATACGATCTTCCCAATAGTGAAAGGTACTGGGTTGAGATATTTTTTCCCGATATCGGATGGGTTTCTTATGACCCGCATGGAATGTACTTTGGGACAATATCACATGTAATTAAGTTATCTGTAGGACCCGATACTGATTTCGTCTCCGAAGCATGGAGAGTCGAACAGGGAGAGGCGGAAATTCAAAAGGAGTTTATTTATGATATCAAATCCGATTATTCAAATATTACATTCAAAAAATACAGCTCTTTAGACATTAATAAACTGGTATTAAGTCCCTATCTCCCAGATGTTTTGGAATACCAGGATGAGCCCAATCTTGAAATTGAAGGGTTAATCAAGGAAACCATACCTGAAGAATTAGAAGCAGGAATAACGGGAATAACCGGTATGATACATCATAATAGTGATATATCGAACAGCCTTGATATAGATGCGACAAGAACGAGGGTATATGCCCAGAAATTTGACATTGAATATCCAATTGTATTATCAGAGGTTAACCTCCCCCTTCTCAAATTCAGTGATGAAGGGACAATATGGGTAGAGATATATACAGACACTAACGGAGTGCCAGGTAAGTTACTTTTCAGAACGTACAGTATTAATTCTACAAAACTGCGTTTTATGATGATCGAAAACCCATGGTTGTCTTTTCCTGTTGGCAAAAAAACTAAAGCATCTCTGGAGAGCGGCGGCTACTGGTTTGCATTACGCTCATCAGGAAGCTGTATTTTTAACTGGTATGCCTCTGAAGGAAATGTTTTTGGACATGAGATCGATACCGTATACAGGGATGTAAATGTGAAGAAACTGAACTGGAATAATATTCTGAATTATGATATGAACTTTCAACTCATTGGAACGCGTGAAGAAGAGAAAATTGATTGAACAATAGCCAGTATTGGCAGCCGAATAGGGCAACCCGTGTGCCTGTCCCAGGCACACGGGTTGCCCAACTACTTATACCAATCCTTTATGAAACTCACTCATGAATGTATCAATAGAGCCTTGTTTTATTGCACCCCTTAATTTAGAAACAAAATTGATAAGATAGAAAAGGTTATGGATTGTAGCAAGCCGGTATCCAAGAATCTCACGTGTTTTAAAGAGGTGTCTCAGATAGGCTCTTGAAAAGTTTCTGCAGGTATAACACCCACAGTCTTTCTGAATCGGTTCCACCTCTTCCCTGTTTTCACTATTTCTTAAAAGGAGCCTGCCGCCAGGGATAAATACCGTACCGTTCCGTGCATTTCTTGTCGGAAGAACAGAATCGAACATATCTATACCTCTTACGACTGCCTCAAGTATGTCTTCTGGCGCCCCTACCCCCATCAGGTATCTCGGAGAGTTATCAGGGAGAAAGTCTGTTATGAGATCAAGCATTTCGTACATGCTGCTTTTTTCTTCTCCGACTGAAAGCCCGCCAATAGCATATCCTGAAAAACTGATATCTGCTATTTTTTTTATACAGTGTTCCCTCAGGTCTTTATATATATTACCCTGAATAATACCAAACAGAGTTGAATAGGCAGAATCAGTTTCCCATTCTTTTTTAGATCTCTCTGCCCATTCAATAGTAATATTGACTGCCTCCTGTGCATCCTTGTATGGGGTTGGTATTTTTGTGCAAATATCAAGAGGCATAATAATATCCGCGCCGATGTTTTGCTCTATATGTATAATGTTCTCGGGAGTAAGAAAGTATTTTGATCCATCAATATGGGAACTGAACGATATACCCTGCCGGCAGATCTTTCTGAGGGGAGAGAGGCTGAAAATCTGAAACCCGCCGGAATCTGTTAGAAATCCTTTCTTCCACCCTGTGAATTGATGTATTCCGCCAAGCTTTTTAATCGTTTCATCTCCAGGCCTGAGAAAAAGATGATATGCATTGCTGAGAATAATCTCTGCTCCAAGATCCTCAAGTTCACCTGGCGAAACTGTCTTCACAGCAGCATAGGTACCAACAGGCATAAAAAGAGGGGTTTCAATCTTCCTTCCACGTACTGTGAGTGTCCCAATCCGGGCTTTTGTATCATGGTCTTTTTCATGGAGTATAAAATTAAACATAGATCCAAAAATATTATTTTAAAATGAGCATTACATCCCCATAGGTGAAAAACCGGTATTTCACGGCAACTGCATGATTGTAGGCCTTTTCAATTAACTCTTTACCTGCAAATGCAGCAACAAGCAGTATGAGGGTTGAATCAGGCATATGGAAATTGGTAATCATCCCATTAACAAGCTTAAAATCGTATCCAGGATAGATAAATAGGTCAGTCTCCCCTATTCCACTCTGGATTTTCCCATCGGATTTTACTATAGTTTCAATGGTTCTTACACTTGTCGTTCCCACACAGAGAATCCGCCGATTCTCTTCAATGCATCTGTTGACACGATATGCTGATTCATCAGTTATTTCATACAATTCTTTGTGAATTTTATGTTTACGGTAATCCTCCTCTCTTACAGGCTTAAATGTGCCCCACTCAACGTAGAGGGTTATTGGTACCAGTAATGCCCCTTTCTTCTTAATCTCTTCCAAAGTCCGGGTAGTGAAATGTAAACCTGCTGTCGGTGATGCCACCGCCCCATACTTATCCGAAAATATCGTCTGGTAGCGCAGTTCATCAATTTCTTTCACCGGTTTTCTTTTAATATACTTTGGAAGCGGTATTTCACCGATTTTTTTTAGTTCTTCATAT
>Ga0114925_10001198_pt1 | contig 12559 bp, 6 predicted proteins | sample SumtaG_2_FD_87287 | JGI IMG/M metagenome (GOLD analysis project Ga0114925, IMG submission 87287) | Deep subsurface microbial communities from Indian Ocean to uncover new lineages of life (NeLLi) - Sumatra_00607 metaG | ecosystem: Environmental > Aquatic > Marine > Oceanic > Sediment | place... | reverse complement strand
CAGTGCGGTTCATATTCTGCACCTTCTTTAATCCATTGTGTGAGCAGCGCTTTCTGTTGTGCCGAAAGTGTTTTCTTGATCTCAGGTGGAGGCATGACCTCTTCTGGGTCTTCAGAATAAATGCGGTCGAGAAGAACTGTTGAGTCGGGGTCACCAGCAACGATGGCACCGTACTCAATGGCATCATCTCGACGATCGAGGCGAAGGTCAGCCTTTCGGCTCGCCGAGTCTGCTCCATGGCAGGAAAAACAGTTTTCAACCAAAATCGGTCGAATATGTTCGTTATACGAAAGCGGCTCTGCAGCTACGATGTTCCTCGGCGTAAGGCCCACAGTAGACAAAACAAATAGCAGCCCTGATATAGATAGAAGCACTTGAAGGCGTTGAATAAAAAACCGCATCGCTGAGGGTTCCATTGATGTAACTCCAGAGAGTCTTTTGGGAACACCCACGTCGCCGTTTGACGGCTAAAAACCATTAAACGCGGATCCCAAGAGGGATCGATCAGCGGGGCAAGAATATATGTCGTCTTTACTCCTTCTATTATTAGCACGTTTTTTTCGTAACGGCAAGAAACCTTTTGCGTTAATGAAGGGTAAAAGCACAACAAAACAGGCATTTCATACTAAAACACAATGCTGTCATTTCTGACGCGTCTGGGGCGTTGTTTTCGCATTCAGTAATGGCGTTTGCGGGTCATGAGTGTCACGGGGCCAGTGTGGTTTTAATTGTTGAGACAAAAGCACGTAAAATGCCATCACGTCTTTTGGGCGTGGCGCAAATGCATATTCAAAAAATAAGTTCTCTTGTTCACTTGTAGGACATCAAAACATGAATCGATACATTCTTTCCGCACTCTGCTTGTTAGTGTGTTTGGTTCCTAGGCTTTCCGAAGCCGAGCCGTTGGTATCCCATCAAGATGAGTGGCAATTAATTACGAAGGCGATACGTGAAGGAAAGCCAAAGACTGGAAGAGATCTGCTCGTAGGCATTGAACAAGCTGCTATCGAAACCAAACAGTGGGATGAAGTTGCTCGTGCGATTGCGACACGCGCCTTACTTGAGAATTCTGATCGCCCTGGTGACGATCCGCAGCGATTAATTGATCTGGATGCTGCAATACAAGGTGCGCCAGCACAAACTCGTGGTGTCCTCCAAGCCATTCAGGCCAACTGGACATGGAACTTTTTCCAGATGAATCGTTGGCGATTTGCTCAGCGAACAACTCAAGCACAGAGTGAAACAGAGCGAAATTTATCAGAAATAAGTTCGTGGGATCTCCGACAGATTGTTCTTGAAATTCATGCTCGATTTGAGACGGCACTCTCTGATGATAGAGGGCTGAAAGGTTTGCCTGTTGAAGACTGGGCCATGCTGATCGAAGCGGGTTCAATGGGTGATGCCTATCGGCCGACTCTCTGGGATGTTGTGGTACGCGATGCTATCGCGTTTCATCAGACAGGTGAACGGGGGCTGGTTGATCCGGAAGATGCATTTGAGCTTGAGGCATCGAGCCCAGCTCTCGAGAACGTCAATGTCTTTCTGAAATGGCAGCCAGGAAAAGGTGAAGCAGGAAAGGAATCTATAACGGATGAGGGCTCACCAATACTTCGCGTCATTCGGCTTTATCAACAGATCTTGGATTTCCATGCTGATGATGAAGATAAGACAGCCTTTCTCTCGGCAGACCTTGACCGTCTTCGCTGGGCACATGGTGCGGCAGTTGCTGATGGTGAAACTGAACCAGACGATGCGATTCAAAAGGCTCTATCAGAATTTATTGACCGAACTGGTGATCATGAAATAAGTGCGTTAGCACGCGTTGCGCTGGCAGAGATCCTTCGTCCAAAAAACCCAGCAGAGGCCAGAGCAGTTGCACTCGAAGCTGTTGAGCATCATCCACAAAGCGTTGGTGCAAAACAATGCCACAATCTCATAGCGCAGATTGAGTCCAAGGAGTTAGCCGTTGCAACAGAACGCACCTGGGCCAAGCCCTGGCCGGCACTCCATGTCACCTATCGCAACATCAATCGCATACATCTGCGACTCGTGAAGGCGGATTGGGAACAGCGACTGCTTGAAGGAAAGCCGTATGGTTACGGCATTGATCAAAAAGATCGCGAGCGGATTTTTTCACTCCCAAGTATTCAAGAGGCTACTCTTGTTCTTCCACCAACCGATGATTATCGGTCTGCTCTGAAAGAATTTCCTGTTGAGTCAGTATTTACAACAGAAACGATTGGTCCGGGTGCGTATTGGGTCGTATGCAGTCATCGTGAAGATTTTAGTGAACGTGATAATGTCGTGTCGGCAACGCTTGTTTGGGTTAGTCAGATATCGGCTGTGAATACAACGGACTATCAATCAAGAATTTCACAACACACGGGCTATGTTGTAGACGTGGAAAGTGGGAAGCCGATTCAGGGAGCAGAAGTGACCGCATGGCGTCGCGACCAGAAATCTCGTCCACGCACGATGGTGAAGCAAGAAACAACAGAAACGAACCAGGATGGCCAATACACATTGAAGGCAGATTCAGGACAGGAAACTGTCTTTGTTGTGTCTGCTGGTATCGATGGACAGAATCATCAGGTATTGACTGAGCCAGAACGATTGTGGCGCCGCGACAATACACAACGTTCCAAACGATCCATCGTGCTGATGACAGATCGAGGAATTTATCGACCAAGTCAACAGCTTCATTTCAAAGGTATTCTGATTGAGCAGGCGGCTGATCGTCGAGGTGCGATCGCCATTCCAAAAGCCCCGGTGGAAGCGTTTCTTCAAGATGCGAATGGGAGACAAGTTTCAAAACTCACGCTGAAAACAAATGGGTTTGGATCTTTTCATGGTACCTTTCCAATTCCGACAGGCTCACTTCCTGGTAGATGGTCGGTGCGTGCACAGGGAAGCGGTGCAACAGGTGTGACGGGTGTTCGAGTTGAAGAATATAAGCGACCGAAATTTCAGGTTAAGTTGGCCTCACCGACAGAGTCTGTTCAACTTGAAAAAAATGTAACGCTTTCGGGGACCGCTTCAACATATACGGGCTTGGCCGTTGGAGGTGCAAAGGTTGTCTGGAGTGTGAAGCGAGAGGTTCGGTTTCCGATATGGTGTCGGTGGTATTTCCCGTGGCTACCGTTTGACAGTGGAACACGACGTATTGCGCGTGGGAATTCAATAACAGATGCCGACGGAACGTTTACTATTTCGTTTCCAGCTGTACCCGATCGGATGTCACCGCCAGAGTCGCTTCCGACATTCACATATCACGTGACTGCTGATGTGACTGATTCAGGTGGTGAAACGCGATCAGCCGATACGCGAGTTTCAGCTGGATATGTTGATGTGGAAGCAACACTCGATGTTGGTGATTGGCAGGTCACTAATGATGAGAATACAGCCTCAGTCACAATCAATGTTTCGACTCTATCGCTTGATGCTGCGCCCCGGGGGGTGTCTGGGAAGCTGCGAATCAATCAATTAGTCCAGCCAAAGCGTGTTGCGAGGCCTGATCTCACAGCCCGTGAGATTCCATATGACGTGTTGCGAAGACAAAAAAGCAGAGGAACAACTGTTCTCCCCGAGCCACAAGATGATGATCCAAAAACATGGGCCGATGGAAAACAGATAGTAGCGAATGAAATTGTGACGGATGCCTCCACTGGTAAAGGCATAGTTACAGTTAATCTCCATCCCGGTATCTACCGAGCGACATTTACAATTCCGGGAACCAAAGATCGTCCAGAGGTCAGGGCAACACAACTCGTTGAAGTGATAGACCTCGAGGCAAAAAAATATGAAATTAAAAAGCCATTTGTAGTACGAGTAGAAAAGCCGACAGTTGAAGTTGCAGATGAATTACGTGCGATTGTAGGAACTGGATACGAGCAAGGCAGTTTTTTGGTCGAGATCGTCCAGTCAGGACGCGTGCTGAAGCGTTATTGGATTAAAGATGAACGCACACAGCATCTTATTTCATTCAAGATAAAAGATGCTCACCGAGGTGGTGTCACGCTTCGTGCATGGATGGTTCGTGAGGGTCGCCTCTATCAAGAATCACAAAAAGTTGATGTGCCATGGACGGATAAAAAGTTATCTATCGAATGGGAACAGTTCACGAGGCGATTGGAGCCTGCAACGGAGCAAGTCTGGCAGGCGACCATTCGCACAGAGGCCGATCCACTTGCTGGTCCAGCACGAGCCGCTCTTGCAGAGATGACGGCAACGCTCTACGACCAATCACTCGATGCACTTGCATCACACCAATGGCCAAACCTTGCGATCTTTGCAAGAGAGTCAAGTCAGTGGCAGCTGAAGTTCACCAATGCGGTGAGATCGATGCAGCAGATTCGTGGAGCGTGGGCACGAGATCATCAACGTGTTCGTATCTCGTATCATCGGTTCCGTCGCCCCTTTGGATCACCAGTCGACGGTGGCTTCGGAAGCATGTTGGGGGGTGGAGGTTTTGCAAGAATGCGAAGTATGCCGGCGGCAGCAATGGCATTACCTGAGGGAGCTATGGCGAAAGGGGCAGTGGCTTTTGCTGCCTCTGATGAAATGATGATGGAAGATGCGAGTGCAGACACAAACGCGTCGTTTTATTCCGCTGCCCAAAAAGAAACAGAAAGTAGCGGAGAGGAAAAAAATCAGAGTGGAAATAGTGCAGTTGTACCTCCACCGCGCAGTAATATGGCGGAAACTGCCTTTTTCATGCCAACACTTACTTCGAATGAGGCTGGGAGTGTCACGCTTGAGTTTGTTCTGCCCGACACGCTGACAACCTGGCAATTCAAAGCACTTGCACACGACAAACAGATTCGCAGTGGAACACTCTTTGATACCTGTGTGACATCAAAGGACTTGATGGTGGAGCCAATGCCACCTCGGTTTTTACGTGAAGGTGATCGTATTCAGGTTCCAGTGAAAGTAAGTAATAAATCGAGTGGACGTCTCTCGGGAACAGTGCAGTTTTCTCTATTTGATGCCCGCACGAATGATAGCCTTGATGCAATGATCCAAGATCAGAATGAACAATCTTTTGATTTGTCAGCAGGGGCATCCGAGGCAGTTTTTTTTACGGTACATATCGCGGACGGAACAGATGCACTTCGGTATCGTGCGATAGGAACCACTGCTGGATCAGCTCGTCGTCTTTCCGATGGAGAGGAAGCGACACTGCCCGTGCTGCCTCGAAAAGTGCTCGTTACCGAGACGATTCCAGTTACGGTGCGTGGTGGTGAAAAACGTACAGTCGTCTTAGAAAAATTGTTGGGTAGCAAGCAAAAGGGTCCGTCTGCAATTCAGAATGAGTCGCTGACTATTCAGGCAGTATCAAACCCAGCATGGTATGCCGTGATGGCTCTTCCTTACTTGATGGAACGAAGTGATGAAAGCATTGATGCACTTTTCTATCGATTGTATGCGAATGCGTATGCCAGGCATCTTGTTACAGGTGACCCACGAATTGAAAAGATTTTTGAGCAGTGGCGTCGTTCAAAAGCGTTGGATAGTCCACTCGAGAAAAATGAAGTTCTTGTGAAGACTCTTCTTGCAGAAACGCCATGGGTGCGTGATGCCACCAGTGAAACTGAGGCCCGGGCTCGGGTTGCAAATCTTTTTGATACCAACCGTGTCCGGTCTGAGATTTCTTTAGCAATCGAACGCCTCAATAGCCTGCGGAATCCTGATGGAGGGTGGCCGTGGTTTCCAGGAGGTCGTTCCAGCGACACAATTACGCTATCGATTGTTTCAGGCTTTGGTCGACTCCGGGCGAATGGAGTAGATGTTGATATTGCTTCGGCAAAGGCTGCACTACCATGGATTGATGCTCGTCTCATTGAAGAAAAGCGGATAGCCGAACAACGTCAGGAGCGTGCTCGTCAAGCTGGGAATGCGGCGTCGGCTTCAGAGCCAGTGCTCACCAAGCTAGGTGTGTTCGCTCTCTATGCGAGAAGTTTTTTCCTCGCCGATGCGTCACCTGCTGGGGAGGCGGCTGAAGCCCATGCATGGTGTATCCGGGTAGGACAGAAGAGTTGGATGAAGCTCTCAAATAATCGTAGTCAGGGGCAGTTGGCCATTGCACTTTTTCGTAGTGGAGAGCGTGAAACAGCAGAGTCGATAATCGACAGCCTTAAGCAACGAGCGGTCGGTGGTCCGCGCGGTGAGCAGGCCGCTGATCGTGGCGAAGCCAATTGGCAAGGCATGTGGTGGCGCAACCGACATCCGATGTGGTGGAGTTGGGCACAAGCACCTATTGAAACGCAGTCACTCATGATTGAAGCGTTTGATGAAATTGTTGGTGATGCTGAATCAGTTGAAGCAATGAAGGCCTGGCTTATTCAACAGAAGAGAACGAGCCATTGGCGAGGAAGTCCGGCTACTGCAAATGCTGTTGGTGCACTTTTGGGACGAGGGAGTGATCTTCTTGGTGATTTATCATTAGTTGAGGTCACTGTTGGTGGGGAGTTGTTAAAGCCAGGTGAAAATGGAGCAAGCAAGGTAGAGGCAGGTACCGGGTTTTTTGAAAATAGATTTGTCCGCAAAGAAGTGATGCCTTCGATGGCAGAAATAAGCTTTCAGAAAGCCAATGGTGGTGGATTGGCGTTTGGCGGTGTTCATTGGCAGTATCTCGATCAAATTGAGAATGTTGAAGCATCGGGCCGAGATGAACTTGCAGTGACAAAAGAACTTTTTATTAAAACAATGACAAAATCAGGTCCGGTGCTTGAGCCAGTGGTGGCAATAGACAAAGTGAGTGTTGGAGAAGAACTTGTTGTGCGATTAAAAATCACAAGTGATCGAACTTACGAGTTTCTTGAGCTCACAGATCACCGGCCGAGTGTAACCGAACCAATTGATGTTCTTTCAGGCTGGCGATGGGCAGACGGCGTTGGTTGGTATCAGGTAACTAGAGACGCAAGCACGCAGTTCTTTTTTGAACGTTTACCGCAAGGGACTCACGTTCTTGAGTATTCACTACGTGTCGCACACCGAGGGCAGGCATCAAGTGGTTTTGCAACCATTCGCAGCCGTTATGCACCAGAATTCTCTGCACGTTCGCAGAGCCTTGGGCTGAGTACTCAATGACATGAAGTCATTTGGTAAAGTGAGGCGGTAAAGGAAACTGTCTGCAATACAGAGCGATTCCTGTATTGTTGTCTGAGAGAGATGGATGTCTGAACATCTCGAGTAAAAGAAATTTTCACCAAAGAGGAAGAATAGTGATGAGAATAGCCTCAATCAGAATGGTGCTTGTAATCCTGAATTTGATTTCTCTGATGCCGGCCTGTTTGGCAGCAGATTGGGGCACACTGCAACCAGTTATGGTGATTCCAGAGAAGAGTGTGTTGCAGGAAACATTTTCAAAAAGTGGACCAGTCAACAAAACGAGCTGGCAGAGCCGTCAGGGTACTCGTTGGTCAATAGAGCAAGGTGTTTTACGAGGGCGACCTTCTTCAAAAGAATATCAGGCAAGTCGCACGCATCACTATGGATATGAGCCTCGTGTGAGCGTGCCGGTTACTCCGGCTGAGTTTCTTGCAGGCTTTTCCTTTCGCTTTGTCGGTGGTGAGGAATCTGACATCGTTCCCTTTGTTGAATTTGGTCACCATGTCTGTCGAGTAAAATTCAGTAGTGAAGGTACGTTTATACTGGTGGACCACGAGACACTCAAAGTAGCCGAGTCAGCCGATTTTAAATATGTGCCCGGCAAATGGTATCACGCTTTGGCAGAACTTAAGGGCGATGAGTTTGTCATTCAGTTCGTTGATGGGCCAGCCTTGTACGTCAAGCATGAATGTTTGGCAAAAGCGAACTCCAGCGGTGGCAACGGGCTTGGCCTTGCCGGGCCAAAGGATGGAACGGTTGAGTTAGACAATGTGTCGATCTGGAAGATTCGATCACAGTTCAAGCGATCGTGGAACGATCTCAGGAACCGGTTGTATGTGATGAATCCCGAGCCGACCGGTAAAGAAAAGAAAAAGTAGATCAGGCTTTGTCAGCACTTTTTCTGTTAGTGCGAGAATCAAGTAACTCATAAATGTGAGGATCAGCAAGAGATGTGGCAATAATCTCCGCACCAGGAAAAGCATGCCTTAGGCTGTGGCCTGATGGAACGGCTACGGTGATAGCACCCGAGGCCACAGCAGCCTTGCACCCATTTTCGGAATCTTCAAAGACAATCATGTGTTTGGCCTGAGTACCAACTTTCTTTGCAGCTAAAAGATAGATTTCAGGATCGGGTTTTCCCGCACTGATATCAGCTGATGTCAGGATAAAAGTAAAGTTGTGAATGAGGCCAACGCGGGTGAGAACATCGTGGGCGAACTCTGGCCCACTGCTTGTTGCAACACCGAGAGTCATATCCAGTAGTCGAATGTGTTCAATCAACTCTTTTGCACCCGGCATGAGTGCGAGTCGTGTGGAAAGAAGAGTCTGGAAAATATCTTTTGTTTCACTCGCAAGAGTTTCAACAGTATCAGCCAGCCCATGCCATTCAATCATAATGGAGAGTGCCTTCTGCTGAGGACGTCCCATCATTGCATCGAGAAGATCAGCATCAAAGGTTTTCCCACGGCGTCTTAATAATTCAGACCCTACATCTTGGTAAAGTTCTTCTGTATTCACGAGTAGACCATCCAGGTCAAAAACAGCTGCATGTATGTCAGGTGGTGAGCCCTCAAGATCTTTGGCCATATTTGTTCCTTGAGTTGATGGTGTTTTCTAACCTCGCATCATGAGACGCGGGGCCACTTGTCCAGGCAATAACATGGTCTTTCGGTGTTGACGGCTCCACGTTTTTCGTCAGTACTGGTGACGATGAGACACTATTTGGTATGAAAACAGCAAGAAATGGCTCGTTCTGCTCCTTGCAGCGTTAGGCGTAGGGTCGTACAACGTAATCTTCAAGAGCGTGTTGTTGATTCATTGGACGTAGGGGCGTTCAGATTTATGACCAGATTTATGACTAGGGTTGATAGCAGTGGTGGCAGGCGGGATCAAGAGACGCAATGAATACAGCAAGGCAAAGTGATTGGAGATCAACACAAGGTGAGGGTCGAGTCGAAACGTATGTTTTGGTGGTACCGACGCATATTCCCGTCGGCCGGATGGTGGCTGATGAATTGTTTAGCTCTGCAGAAGCCGCTGCAGCTGTTTGTGCATTTTAAAATTTTAGATCATGGATTATTTGGAAGCACTTTTGCTCGATTGGTCCAGATGTCCACAAAATTGATTCATGAATGAAAGGAAAAACTTAGATGTCTCACGCGAGTCCAAAACTCCATAATGCGATGTGGCCAGGTCTTGTTGGGAAGGGATCTGACGAGGGTCAGGAGCCACCGATATCGTTGGACCGCATGTTAGAACTGACCGCAGCAGCAGAAGTCGATGGTCAGAAATTTGATGGAATTGACTATTTTCTTTTCTTGCCACATACCAACCCCGAGGCGACCGATGATGAACTCTTCAAGATTGCTGACAAAATTGCAAGTCATGGTTTTGCAGTAGGCTCACTCGTTGCACCAGTGTGGCCAGGTACAATTGGCGATTCTGCGATGGGTGATGATGAGTCGCGAGAAAAATTTTTGTCAGCAGTGAAAATGGCATGTCGTATTGCCAGAGTATTTGAACAGCATGGGGTAAGGAAATATGGTGTCATACGCATAGACTCAGCTGAGTTCGGTGTTTCCAAGTGGCGAGAAGATGCCAAAGCGGGTACTGCAAGAATAATTGAGACCTTTAAAGAGGCTGCTCAGATTGCTGCGGATAATGGACAGAGACTCGCAGCAGAAGGAGAAATCTGTTGGGCAGGCATGCATTCTTGGCGAGACATGCTCGATGTGCTTGAGGGAGTTGGAATGCCAGAAACACTCGGTTTTCAAGCAGACCTGGCACATACCTATCTCTATCTGCTTGGTTGTAATGCTCCGGAACATGCTCTCGTTACCGCAGACTGTTCGACAGAAGAGTTTTATGCAGCATACAAGCAGATGACTGACAAACTGCGACCATGGACTATTGATTTCCATGTTGCTCAGAATGATGGTGAAATTCATGGAGCGGGTTCCCATGATAAAACGGGTAAACACTGCCCGGCAGATGACCCAAACGGAAAACTGGACATCGTGAAATGTTCCGGGTACTGGCTTGAAGACGCTTCCTCTCGGTGTATTGAACACATCTGCTGGGATGGCTGTATGTTCCCGAACGAAACACTCGAAAATCCAGCAACATGGAACACAATTTTGAAGACAATGATTGCCGTGCGCGATGCACATGGTTGGAACTAAAAAAATAGATTGCGAAAGGACAATAGTAATGGCGAAACCACTTCGTATTGGGATGATTGGCTACGGCTTTATGGGTCGCGCACACTCCAATGGTTACAACCGTGTGAAGAATTTCTTTGACCTCGAGTATGAACCCGTTCTTCAGGCTGTTGCCGCGCGTGACACAGAGAAAGCTCAAGCCTTTGCCACGAAGTGGGGGTATCAGCGTGTCGAAAATGATTGGCGAAAACTCGTGGCTGCTGATGATATTGATGTGATTGATATCTGTACGCCAAACAACCTTCATGCCGACATCGCAATAGAAGCGGCCAAGCATGGTAAAGCGATTTTGTGTGAAAAGCCTCTGTCGATGAATACTGCAGAAGGTGAGACAATGTGTGAGGCTGTCGAGAAGGCAGGTGTACCCAACACAGTGTGGTACAACTATCGCAGAATTCCAGCTGTAACATTTGCAAAACAATTAATCGATGACGGTAGGCTTGGCCGGGTTTTCCATTACCGAGCTGAATTTCTTCAGGACTGGACAATCAACTCGGACCTGCCTCAAGGTGGTGAAGCGTTATGGCGGCTCGATGCAAAAGCTGCAGGAAGTGGCGTTACTGGTGATTTACTTGCTCATTGCATAGATACAGCTCTATGGCTGAATGGATCAGTGTCGGATGTGACGGCTATGACCGAAACATTTGTGAAGGAAAGAACACATCAGTTGACTGGTAAGAAAGAGCCAGTTGAAATTGATGATGCCTGCTCATTCCTTTGTCACTTCAATAACGGCTCTCTTGGTCTCTTTGAAAGCACGCGATATGCCCGCGGTCATAAAGCGCTCTATACGTTTGAGATCAACGGTGAAAACATGAGTATCAAGTGGGATCTTCATGATCTTCATCGATTAGAAATTTTTGACTATAGCGACGAGGGGCCAGAACGTGGCTGGAAGAGTGTCCACGTCACAGACGGAGAACATCCATATATGGGTAACTGGTGGGTACCAGGTTTGGCCATTGGCTACGAGCATTCATTTGTCCATCAGGTAGCTGATTTTCTTTCATGCTATGCAAAAGGTGAACCTTGTCATCCAACATTTCGTGACGCACTTGAAACGCAACGGGTTTGTGATGCGGTGCTTGCGAGTGCAAAAAGTCGCGCATGGTCAAAAGTAAGTAGCTAGCTGTCTTTTGCGGGTGAGTTGCTTTGCTTTGAGTGTCGCGATAGGCTGAAGAAAAAATTTTAGAGCGACTTGTTGGGGAGCCGTGGCTAGGGTGATTTTGATTCCGAGTCGTGCTGTTTATGCGAGTGATTTCTGCAGTACGTCGTAATTTTGTGAGAATTATTCAATGTACTTCACAATGTCCTGTCCAGACTGTGACAAAAGCCTCAAAGTTCGGGATGAGCTTATTGGGAAAACTGCACGATGTCCGCATTGTCGCAGTTCGATAACTGTCAAAGCACCAGAAAAAACAGCAGCAGGTACAAAAGCAGGGCAGTCACCAAAAGATGGTGGTGCCGAACGATCGGCAGAGTCAGTTGCGCGGGCTAGTGTGTTGTCTGTCACAGCAAACACAAATGTAAACGTAGCACTCTATGCTTTGTTTGGTCTTGTGGCTACGGTTGTCTTTTATCTCGTGCTTTTACCCTTCGCTGGCCCCAAAGATGACCGCTCGTACCTCGGGCGTTTATTTATGGGCGGAGAAGGCTCCACTATGGCGACCGGCCAGTGGGTTCCATACACGGAAGTATTTCTATTCTTCTGGGCAGCGACCATGCTTGTTGGCAAGCTTCGCAAGATTCGTCGCCAGCAGAGAGCATTGTTATTTGATGTGCTGCCAAGTGATATTGGGGAGAAGATTACAGAAAAAAATCTTGATAAGTTTCTTGAGTATATAAGTGAGCTCCCCAAAAATGCAGTTGGTAGTTTTCTCGTAACTCGTTGCGTGCGAGGTCTTGAGCACTTTCGTGTTCGAAAGAGTGCTGCTGATACAGCTACGATGCTTTCTAGCCAGTCAGATCTTGACGCCGGCAGTGTCGACTCGAGTTACACAATGTTCCATGTTTTCATCTGGGCAATCCCGATTCTAGGGTTTCTTGGAACTGTTATTGGGGTGAGTTCAGCAGTTGGTGGGTTTACCGATACCCTGAGTAGCTCGAGTGATATGGAGTCACTGAAGGTTGGTCTAAAAAGTATTACAGGTGGTCTCGGTACATCATTTGATACCACGCTTGTTGCCCTGGCGATGGCGATGATTCTTACGTTTCCTGTAAGTGCTCTT
>Ga0114925_10001197_pt1 | contig 12563 bp, 14 predicted proteins | sample SumtaG_2_FD_87287 | JGI IMG/M metagenome (GOLD analysis project Ga0114925, IMG submission 87287) | Deep subsurface microbial communities from Indian Ocean to uncover new lineages of life (NeLLi) - Sumatra_00607 metaG | ecosystem: Environmental > Aquatic > Marine > Oceanic > Sediment | place... | reverse complement strand
TCGGGCTCCGGTTCGAGCTCCCGATCCAGAACCTCGAGTGGTTGCGCCCGGGGCTGGGCGAGCTCGGCGGCGGCGGCCTGCCTGGCCACCGGGGCCAGTCGCTCCAAGTCTCGCTCCGCTCGGTAGTCGAGCTCGCGGCCCTCGGCTTTGGCCAGGAGCTCGCGGGCCTCACTGACCGGCCAGAGCGGTTGGTACTGCTCCTCGCCACAGGCCCGCATGATCTCCGCGGCCTCCTGGTGGAGAGCTCCGAGCCCGCACAGGCTCGTCTGGTCCTGGGGGTCGCAGACGGTGAGCTCCTGGATTCGCCAGGGCTCCTCGGCCAGCTTCTCCAGGGCCCGGATTCGCCGGCGAACCACGGCCCGGTTCTCCTTCGTCATGCACTTGCGGGCCGCGTCGTAGGCTTCGCGGACCTCATCCAGCACGAGCTCCAGCTGAGACAGGTTGCCGGCCACGATGGCGGCGGCCTCCACCTTCGGATCCAGGCTGGCGAGCACCTGGGCGAGCGGGTCCTCGCCGGACGCGGCCGGGAAGTGTTCGAGGCCCCCTGGGCTCTGGAACTGCTGACCGCTGTACGTGTCGCGGTTCCGTTCCCATGGGTCGGCCAGGGCCTCGGCAAAGCCGCGGACCAGCGCCTAATCCACCTGGTCCCATCGCTTGCTGCGGTTCTGGGTGAGGATCCAGGTCAGCACGTCCTGGACCCCCTTGTATGCGCTGCCGCTGGCGAGCTCCTCCAGGATCGCCTGCCCCTTCTTGGTCTTGTTCAGGGCCTTGTAGGACTTCCCTCGCCGGACCTCAACGCCGTCCATCCAGTCGGTGACAGCATCGACGGGATCCGACGCGGCGGCCTCCTCGAAGAACACGTTGGCTTCGTAGAGCTCCTTGGCTCCCTTGCCTGCGCTCCGGTAGGTCTCCTCGACCCCGCGGATCTTCTGGCGCTTCGAGGGCTTCGAGCGCGCCGCGAGCTCCTGGTCGTGGGCGAGCTCCTGGGCGGCGAGCTCCCGGAGCTCGGGGAGCGCCTGGGCGTCGATGCGGATCGACACGTCCTCCAGGTCCAGGTCGGACTCGGGGACGGGGACGGCGACCGGGGGAGCTCCCTTGAGCGGCTTGAACCTCCCCAGGTAGCGGCCGGTCCATAGCGCACCCGGCCGGGCCCGCGGAGTGGCGAGCCCGGTAACTGCGTCCAGGAACTCTCTCCGCGCGCGTGCCATTGGCTAGATGATGTAGACGGTTTTGGCCGGCGCGCTGGTCCGCTTCTTCGCGCGCTTCTTGGCCCGCTTCTTGGTGCGCCGCTTGGTGGCCTTCTTCTTGGTCCGCTTCTTGGCCTTCTTCTTGGTCCGCTTCTTCTTGGCCTTCTTCTTGGACTTCTTCTTGTTGGCCGCGATCATCTTCTTCGTCGCCCGCTTCTGGGCTGCGGTGCGAGGCTTCTTGCGGGTGGACTTCTTCTTGGCTTTCTTCTTGGCCACGGTGGCTCCTTTCGGGAACAGCTCGGGGTGGTAGGTTCGGAGCTCGCCGCTATCCCAGGCGTCCTCGAACTGGTCACGGAAGTGGGCGGCTGCCTCGCGGCGCATCGCTTTGTTGAACGCACCGAACGGCGTGCTCCTGGCGTCCGAGCTCCGGCCGCCGTATTCGGTGGTGTAGCTCCGCGCAGCTTCGTCCGCGAAATACTCCCACAGCTTGAGAGCCTTCTCTCGGTCGTAGGTCCCGCGCAGCTTCCGGCGGATCGCGTTCTTGAGGAACTCCGCGCGGCGGCGGTTCCACAGGTGCTCGTTGTTCTCGGCGTGGAGGGTGAGCTCGCGTGCTTCTGGTGTCATGGTGGTCGCCTGGGGTTGTCGAGCTCCTCGCGCTTGGCGAGCTCGCTCCATGTGGTCGTCGTCCCAGGCTTGAGCCTCGGCCAAGATCTGCGCGGGGGTTCGTTGGGCCATCAGCCGTAGAGCTCCGGTTGTTCGAGCTCGGCCAGGGCGGCGGCGTCGGAAGTGTCGGCACCGGCATAGCCGGGCGCGGTGATCTGGAGTTTGCTGCTGTGCCAATGCTGCGGCGACGGTGCCAGGTGCCCGGGGTTCCCGTTGGCCTGGGCGGCACCGAACATGCGCGAGACGTAGAACCCAGCGGCGCCGCCGAGAATGAACACGGCCGCGAGCTCCCAGCCCTTCGCTCCAGCCTTCTTTGGTGTCGCTTCGTTCGGCATCAGTCGGTCCTATCAGGAGGTGAGATAGATCTTCACGGGAGAGGGAGCTCCGTAGACGTTGCCGTCTCCGTCCGTGAGCACGATCCCCCACATGTCCTCGAAGTCACAGTTGGTGCAGTCCAGCGGGACAACGATGTTGTCGTCGTTCACCACGAGCGCGCCCGTGACCGGAGCGGGCCCGGTGTTGGCCGATCCTGTGGGGCCTCTCACGTCCACGTTCACGTCCACCGTCGTGATGCCGGTGAGGTTCGACCCCTGGATGATGATCTGCGCCAGGTCGTCACCTTCTCCGGCCTTGTACGAGAGCCCCGGGCCCGCGCTGTCGGTGATGGTGTCCATGATCGGAAGGATGGCGCGCGCCGGCACGACGGTGCCCCCGCTCCCGCCACCAGAGCTGGCCTCCGTGGTGCAGCAGATCGCGTCCAGGAGCTCGCCGCTGCTGACCGGGTAGGCCACGACGTAGAGCTCGCCCTCGCCCGGCGTGGGGTTGTCCGACTCGCAAATGAGACGCTGGCCCGTGTAGTTCAGGAACGGCTTCGGCCCGATCTCGTCGCCGGCAGTCGCGAGGTAGCTCCACAGGAGCTCGCGGTTGATCCCGGCCTCGGCTCCTCCCGGGTTGTAGGCGAGTTTGCTGAGCTCCAGCACCCCCGTAGCCGGGCCGTCCGTGACGATGAGTTGCGGGATGAGAAAGTCGTCGGACGCGTTGCCCAGCGCGACTCGGAAGAGCTCCTGCACGTCCAGCACACCGAAGTTGCTGTTGAAGCTGTTGAACTCAACGTCATAGATCCCGGTGTCGGGGTCCTGGGTCGCGCCCGTGATCACGGGAACAGTGGCGCCGTCGATGAGACCGGCGGGACGGATTCGGAAAATGACGGACATTACGGTGCGACCTCCACGGGGATTTGCGGTCCAACGCGGATCGCTTTCAGGTTGTAGTGAGCGGCGGTGAGCGTTCCCACGTTCGCGGGGCCAACGCCCTGGAAGGTGAAGTTGTCGCTCGGCAGTGCTGCGATCTCGATGATGTCGGTGGTGAGCGAGCCGCCCACGGCGATGCCCCCGGCGCCGGACAGGGATTCTGTCCGCGTGGTGCAGTCAATCAGCACGCCGTTCTTGAACAGGCCGAAGTCCACAGCCACACTTCCGGCGGTGTCGTCCTTGAGGATCTCCGCGCTCGCAACAAGATGGTAGTTGCCTTTGAGAAGGCCGGTGAGGTTTCCCATGATGCGCGGCGCCGGGTCTGCCCCGTTCCAGGTCTGGAACTCGGCGTCGTCACACTGCTGTAGCCACGGGTCGCCGTCGTCAATCTCGACGCGCACCTGGGGGAACCCCTCCCCGCCCACAATATTGACCGCGTTGACGTACTCGACGTAGGTGGACTCGTCCATCTGCACGTCAACGTCGCAGAGCTGGAACTCGAACGTGCCGCCGTCCAGGAGCTTGACATCGTTCCACCGCCAGCCGTCCACGGTCGGCGCGTTGGGGGACGCGCTTCGGAGCAGCACGTTGTTCAAGTGAAACAGGTTCACCGCACCACCGACGCCGCCGATGCCCATCACGTCGCCGGCATCTTCGTTGTTCACACCGTCCGCCCAGACGGCGAGCGAGCCTGTGTTGTTGTCGATGGAGCCGCCGATCACGGAGTCAGTCAGAAACAGTTGCGCGCCGGAGAAGGTGCCCGCGGTCTGCACGTCGCCCAGGACGCCAGTGTTCTGGAAGTGAAACTGAGGGAAGAACGCGACCCCCTGTCCGGTGCCCATGGAGACCTGGAAGTCTCCCGTGATTCCGTTCTCCGTGTGAGCTCCCGTGCCGTCCCACACCGCGCGGCGGCCGTTCCCACGGAACCCCCACTGCGGGCTGCCGATGCCGCTGGTGATCAACCCGTTGGGGAACAGGAGATTGACCGACGTATCGAGCTCGGCGCCGTTGAGGTACGTCCACACGGACGGCCGCACCGGGAGCAGGATCCCGTCCGCGTAGATGCCGGGCGCAACGTCTACCACGTAGTAGCGTTTGGTCGGGTCGTTCCACTCTGCGTTGTCGGCCGCGTCTCCGATCTCTGTGTACGCGCGCTGGAGTGTGAGGAACGGTTTTGCGATGGAGCCGGTCCCCGTCGCATCGCTGCCGTTCTTCGCGACATAGAAGTAGTGCATGAGCGGATCGAAGTCGCCGCCGCTGGAGCCGCCTCCGTCGCAGTCGGTCTCGATCTGGAGGAACGCCTGCACGTCGGTGGGACTGCTCCCGATGGCGAGGGCCTTCCGAATCTCGACCACGAGCTCCTCGCCGTCCACCAGATCGTTGCCCGCAGGAAAGTCAAACTGTGCGACCCCGGAGAAGGTGGAGGGAACCGAGATCACCATGGGCGAGGCCAGCGACGTTGGCACACCGGCCACCAGTCGCATCACCTCGTAGTCCACCACCTCGCCGTTGCCGTTACCGACGCGCACCCGGAGCTCGAACCGCGTCACCTTGGACACGTTCTGCATCCGATACGGGATCGGGTCGGTCTGCGCGGTGCCTCCGCTCGTGTCTCCGGACACCGAGAGGTAGCGCGTCACGGTCGTCGAGGAAATGTTGTTGTTGCCGTAGGCCAACGGGATCGCGTCGGCGCATGGTTCATCGTCGCCGCCGCCGCCCTCGGGGGTCTCGCCCTGGGTGCAGCAGATCGCGTCGAGCATCTGCTTGCCCGCGACCGGGATCACAACGACGTAGATCTCTCCCTCGTTGGCGACTCCGTTGTCCGACTGCAACACGAGCCGCTGGCCCGTGTAGTTCAGGAACGGCTGCGGCCCGATCACGTCGGAGGGTTCGGCGCTGATGTACTCGTAGATCAACGTCCGGGAGATACCGGACTCGGGACCCGCCGGGTTGTAGGCGAGTTGGCTGAGCTCCAGCAGCGTCGTAGCCGGTCCGTCCGTCAGGATGATCTGGGCGAGCAGGTGATCGTCGGTGGTGTTCCCCGTCGCGACCCGCATGAGCTCCTGGACGTTGAGCACACCGAAGTTCCCTCCGGCGCTCGTGTACCCCACGTCATAGATTCCCTCGGGGTCCTGGACCGCGGTGGTGATGGTGGGGACGGTGATCCCGTCGAGTCGTCCGGTGGGCTTGATACGGAAAATGACGGACATTCCAACCTCAGATCATTTCGAGCAGGGCAGAGAGGCCCGGCCAGTCGAAGCCGGACGGGAAGGCCCGGCGAGTTGCGAACGCTGCGGGGAGACCCGCAGCCCGAATCCCCCGGTCAAACCGGCGGCGGTTGTTGCGAGTCTCCGAGCTCCCACGGTAGCTCTCCTTGACCCACTTGGGGAAGGCCCAGCCGCGCCGTATGTCCTGCCACTCCACCCGCTGGCCGGAGCTCGCCCAGACGGTGCCCAGGCGGTGGGCATGGCAAGCGGCGAGCAGGACCTGGAGCTCCTCCGATGCCTGGGCGAGCTCGGCTGCGCTGAGCCCCATCGCATCCACGCACTTGGCGCTTCGCTTCATCTGAAACCATCCCCCGCTGCTGCCGCCGTCGCCCAGGGCCCGGGAGTTGCCCCGGCTCTCGGTGAACGCCAGGGCCACGAGGAAGTCCCCCAGGCCCTCCCAGCCGGCCGCGGCCTCGATGGGTGCGGCGTACTGGCGGATCCGGCTGGGCGCGTCTGCGTCCTTCCAGGCGGTCCCTCCACTGCTCCCGCTGGCCTGGGCGTCCTTGGGGGACGCCATGGCTACCAGCAGCCCGATGGGCAGCATCGCGAGCAGGACTCCGGCTCTCATGCGTCCTTTCCGTGGACGCTGACCCCGCGCAGGAAGCCCAGGAAGTCCGTTGCGATCTTCGCTCCATGGCGCGAGAGCGTGTCCTCGATGGCGTCCTCCAGTGCCCCCCCGGACAGTGGAGCTCCCTGGTAGTCGTCCTCGGCCGCCCGTTCACGAGCTCGCGGGCCTGGCTCCGGCGCTGGCTCCACGGTGGCCTCGGGCTGCGGCTGGGCCACGAGCTCCAGGGCGAGTTGACCGAGCTCCTGGGCAACCACTCGAGCTCGCTCCAAGTCGTCGGCCACGTCGGCGTGGCCGTTCAGGACGTGGATCGCTCCGTCCGGCCCGGTGACGATGAGGCCGTTGGCGGCCGTTTCGATCTTGAGGAGCATCTATCGCTTCCCCCGGGTCGCGAGGATGAGCACGCCCAGGCCGACGACGGCCAGGACAACCATGCCGCCGGCCCCGCCCACGGCTTTCTTGATCTCCTTGCCCATCTGGTCGGCCATGTCGGAGAAGGTGTCGGCCGCGGCCTTCGAGGCCGACTCCCACTCCTCGGCCAGCACGCCGAATCCCTCTCCGAGCGTCTCTGCTCCGGCGGCGAATCCGGTGTGGAGCAACTGGCCGAATCGCTCGTACCAGCCCTCCGAGACCCAACCGTCCTCGGTGAGCCCCAGGGCGTTCAGCTGGTTGACCAGCGAGAAGAGACCGCCGAAGTCGGGCCCAGGTCCGAACCTGCGCCAGTCCGGGAAGTCGCTCCAGGGCAACAGCGGCTCGGTCCGGCCGGTGGCTGCCATCCACTTCTTGGCTGCCTCGGAATGAATGTCCGGCAGCTTGCCCAGGAGCAGAGGCTTGACGATGAACTCGTGCGCGATGGAGCCCGGAACCACGTCGGCCAGGGGGTCCTCGACGCCGTTCTCGATCATCTCGCCGGACAGCGTGATGTAGTTCTCCCAGCGCCCAATGTACGCGGCCCAATCCGCGAACCAGCCAGGGATCGAATCCTTCACCGCGGCGGGCAGTGCGTCCGCTCGGGAGAAGAGCTCGCCCTGGAGGATGCTCCCGGCGCGCAGGAGAATGACCAGCGTGTAGAGCTTCGGGCTCTTCTTGAAGAGCGCCAAGCCGGCGGCGTTGATCTTGCCGGTGTTGTAGGAGAAGTAGGGGACGAATTCGGTTGCCATGGTCTCATGCTCCAACGAGTGCGAAGAACTCGGGCGGTGGGTCGATGCTGGAGCTCCCGTCGCCCCAGGTGACGGATCCGCAGGTCGGCTCGCCCTCGTTCGCGAGCACCTGGGGGTCCACGGGTGGCATCCAAATCATGCCGTAGTCGCTGCCGACACCTTGGATCTTGTCGCCCTGGGCGTCGGCTCCGCGGTTCGGGGGTCGGCTCTCCATGATCGCCGCGATGGGGTTCTCGTGGTACGGCAGGAACGCCACCGCGAGGGTGAGCCCGTTGATTGCGTAGAGCTCGGGGTAAATCTGCGTCGTCCTGGTGGAGCCGTACAGGGCCACGTTCCAGGCTGCGCCGGAGCTCATGCAGTAGATGTAGTCCAGGCGCGCGTTGCCGTCCTCGCCGGCCCCGGGAACCACTGCGTTCAGAGCTCGCCGGGCGAGCTGGGCCATGGTGTCGCCCGACTTGATCCGATAGAAGCGGCCCGGCACTGGGGTGTCTGAAATCAGCACGTCCAGGATCTCGCCGGGGTCCACGCCACCGTCTGTCGGCACCCCGTGGAGCGTTCCCGTCTGGTCGGGGTCGGGGTCGGTGTCGGGCTGCGCGATGCCTCCGAGATCGGGCTCCAGTTCTGCGCACGCGGCTGCCATTTCGTCGTCGCTGAGCGAGCTCCAGGCGCTCACGAGATCCACGAAGATCTGCCAAGCCTGGAACACGGTCTCGTGGTCACCTTCCTGGGGAGGCCAGGGCACGTCGGGGTGCATGGTCTCCGCAACGCAGTCCAGCAGTTGGGCCCCTTCGAGGAAAAGCCCCTGCGCTGCTTGCTTGCTCCAACACTCGCAGATGGTCCGCGCAATCAGGTCTTTCTCCGCGTCCGACTCCGGGAGCGGAACCGGCTCCAACCACGGGCCTCGGCCTCCGGTGGGGAGCGAGTCTGTCTTGGGTTTCGCGGTCGCCTTCTTGCCGCCGCCGATCATCAACAACAGAACACCGAGACCGGCGATTGGGACGATGGGGTTCATGCGTGGCATTGGCAGATTCCGTTCCGTAACAGTGCAGAGCTATCGACGCGCTCGCCGTCGATGTACGCGACAACATGGTAGTCGTTGGCGCTCGTCGGCTCCAGGTCGATCCAGGCGGTCTGTCCACGAGCTCGTGCGGCCCCGGCATCGTAGGCCGCGGCGTCCACACAGGTCGCGCGTCCGCGGCGGAGCACCTGGGGTGCGCTGTAGATCGCCTGGCTCGGCTGGTTCTTGGGCGGCTCCTTGTAGGCCACGCCAGGCCGAGCTCGGGCGAGACAGCAGGGGGCCTCGGGGTGGTCCTGGAACCACTCCGCGTTGGCCTCGGTGACGACCTCAACCAGCGCGCCCAGGTGGCGCGTGCGCTCCGAGCCAGGCGGCGTCGGAAGATGCACGCGGGTCTCGATCATAGTTCGATCTCCCAGACGACGCTGACGATGTTGGTGACCCCGGACGTGTTGTCCACGAACAGAGCTCGCGCGGTGCCTGGGACGTAGACCGATGTCAGGCCAATGGCGGTCGCATTGATCATGCCGTTCGGACCCGCCGCCACGGCGGGCGCAGCTTCGGGCCCCTGGTAGTAGGAGATCCAGTTGGCGTCCAGGGTGTTGGTGCCGTAGATGGTCGCACGGCACGCGCCGGACGGGACCTCGAAGAGACTCCCGCCGACAACGGGGACGCTTTTGGACTGCGTGAGCTTGAGACAACTCGGGGAGAGAGAGCCCCCGCCGCCGGAGCCCGTCTCGAACCCAACGCCGCCCACGGTGACGCTCGCTCCAACGATGTCGTCCACCACGATCACGCCGGTGAGGCCGTCCGGAGTAATCTCTCGGATCGGACCGCCGTTCTCCTGGGTCAGCACCTTCACCCCTACGCCGGAGCCGGCCCAGGTGAACGTGAACCCGCCAGCGATGTCCACGTCTACAACGCGGCTCTCCTGGGTGTCGTCGGACAAGATGAGCCGCGCGCCCAGGTGGCTGTAAAGCTGTCCGGTGTTCCGGATGATCTGAGACTCAAGAGGCGCCGTCGCGGTTGGCACGACGTTGTTCCGCAGCACCTCCTCCGCGTGGACGGATACCTGCATCCACGGGAACCGATCACACTTGCGGCCGTTCTCGTCAATCTCGGGAGCTCGGTACGCGAGCAGATCCGAGACGCGGGTGCGCGGGTCCGCGGGGGAGCCGTTCAAGTCGCCGTTGCTCGTGAGCACCGATTGGAACTGCTGACTGTCTGCAATCTGGTATCGCGAGCGGTAGGACATTTGTGGAGCTCCGGGGAAGGCTCCCGCCGGAGCTCGGGAGCTCCGGCGGGTAGTGGTGGCGCGCTACTTGTAGGCGTCACCAGCCACGACCAGGCGAACGTCCTGGGCGGTGGCGTTGGTGTGCGTGAGCGACACCGAGATCGGGTTCTGGGGGGTGGCCGTACGCCAGTTGACCTCCAGGACCGTCTGCCGTTCGTTGAACGCGTTGATCCCGACGGGACCTCCGCTCAACTGGTCGTCGCCCTTGATCACGATGGAGTTGATCAGAGCGTTGTTGTTCTCCGTGCTGGTCGCCGTGTCGAAGAACGCGACGGTGAACCAGCGCGGCACGAACTCCACCACGTTGACGGGCGTGATGATGATCGTGAAGGTGCCCGCGGCCTGTGCGGTGACGTTGCCGCCCAGGTGGGAGAAACAGTACGTCACTCCCGACGTGGGACAGTCGGCACGCATCCCAGGGGGAAACGGGGCCGGCTGGCCGCAACCGGGATGGACAGCACTGCCCCCTCGGCCGTTGTTGGCACCCATGCTGTAGCCAGCGCGGGTGGCGGGTCGGTTGCGGGACATGCCCCGCATTGCTCGATATGGATCGTAACCCATGGACTCTTTTCCTTTTGCGAGGAGCGCGAGCTCCTGGCGGTCGAAAGTTTCAGCTATGCCCCACCACCTCGCCCTGGTGTCCGAGCTCTCGCTCCAACGCTCCAGGGACTCCTCGGGGGCTCGAACCCACCTCGGGCTGCGCTACTAGCCCTCGGCAGCCTTGGCACCTGCGGCGTTGAACGCCCAGGCAGCAAGAACTCCGGTGCCCGCAGCGCGGGCGGTCCGGGCCATGTTGCCCCGACCGATGATTCCGTAACCTGCGAGCGGGATTCCGATGAGGAGCTCCGCGTCGATCCCGAAATACTGCTGGTCAGCACCAGGGCGACCGAGCCAGTAGCCGATACCGGCGGCGGCACCGAGAGCAACGCCGGTCTCCATGACGTTTTCGGCGTACTGCTTGGCCTTGGCGGCGGCAGTCTTGGCGCGGGACAGAGCACGGACGGCCACGGCTTCGAGCTCGCGGCGTCCTCGGGGAAGTGTGAGAGCTGCCATGTGTGTGTTTCTCCTGCGCGTGCGGTTCTGACGCGCCTTTGCGCAAGGCTATCCAGGTAACGCTCCGATTCGCAACATTGCCGGTCGTGTGTTGTGTGTATTCGTGTGTTTCGCCGGAATCATTGGTGTTTTACAGCCGCACACGGACATGATACCTGTCTTTCGTGCAACTTGAGACCGCAATGGCCGTGCCTGCCTCGACGCCACCAGCGCCGGATGGGCTCCTGACACTCGTTCGAGCCAACCACGCCACGCTGACGCGGGTCCTGGTGTCGCTCAACACCGGCCGGGATCGCTACCGGACGATCAACGCGATCCGCATCGCGGCCCCTGGCGAGAAACCAGCGTCCAATGCGGAGCAGATCGCCAACGCGGCCATGGCGGTGGCCATGGCGCACCACCTGGAGACTGACCAGCCCGCCCGCTATCGGTGCCAGTTGCTCCTCCAGGAGTCAGCCAACAGCGAGCCGAAGCGCCGGGCCTGCCACTTCGAGCTCGGTGAGCTCGGTGAGGTTGCGGACGCACCGGACCCCGGAAGGGCCGATAACGTGCTCATTTCCCACATCACCCACTGCCACGGGGAGATCATCCGGCTCGCGGGGGTCGTCTCCAGCCTGGGCGAGAAAGCGTTGGAGCGAGAGGCGACCTCGATTGACCGCCTGGCGGCTGCCCTGGAGCTCCGGGCCGATGCCCAGGTCGAGCTCGCCCAGACCAACAACGCCGCCGAGGCAGAGCAGGCGCGCATGGCTCAGAACAGCCAGGTTATCGAAATGCTCAAGCCTGCCATCGAACAGGCGGTGAGCCAGTTTGCAGCCAAGGCGGCGGGAGCCGCTGGCGTGACCGTCAGGCCGGCTGTCGCTGCCCCAGCAGCCGCCAAGGCTCTGCCCGTTCCGTCTCTGCTGCCCGTGCCGCCCGCGGCTCAGGGTGGCGCTCAGGGCCTCACCCAACCCGCGGACACTGCGCAGGATTCGGAGGGCGACGGCGAGGGAGATCTCCCCCCGGAGCTCCAGGGGCTCGAACCGCTGGCGCTCGTCTGCCAGGCGTTCGTCCGGTCGTTCACCGCGGACCAGTGGCTCGCCCTGGTGGACGTGGCGACGAAGCCGGAGCTCCGAGCTCTCAAGGCCGCCGCCGCAGTCACGACCGACACCGAGGCCCAGGCCCAGGCCCAGGAGCTCAAGGGAAAGCTGAAAGCCAAGACCCGCGCAGCGTTGGAGCGAACGCTGGACGGCGACCAGATCAAGATGTTGATGGAGCTCCTAACGGCGCCGGCTGGCGAGGTAGGCAGCGACTCCGGCAGCACCGAGGAGGAGTAGAGCTCCACCGCCGCCGCCGCTTCGCGTCCTCCCCACCTGCCCCGCACCCGCGATCATGGGGAGCGGGCCTTCGACCTTGAATCCGAGCGGAGGCGTTGGCATGTCGCCCGACTCCTGGACCTCGCCGCCAGCCAGTCCGAGCCCGGGAATCTTCGGGCCCTGTGGTGCTGCCGCGTACTTGCCACCCGTCGCGCCCGGGTCTCTTCCGGCGGTCGCCTGGGCGAGCGCCTGGCGGTAGTCCTCGTCGGGAACGCGGTCGAGCTCCACTTGCCAGCGCGCAACGTGGCGCAGCAGGATCCCCCGGTTGGTCTCCAGCGTCTCGGCCAGTTCCGCGTCGTTGCGGAACGCGGGATCGTCTCTGCTCACATACGCAACCAGTAGGGACTTCAACCCCTCCATCTGGCGAGCTCGCAGCTTCCTTTCCAGGTTGTACTTCACGAGCCCCTGCATGTTCGGGCTGTAGCCGGCCTTTTCGATTTTCAGGAACGGGTAGGCATCGACGTAGGTCCCCCCCCAAACGAAGTACCCGGCCGCGATCTGCTCCTCTCTCCACTTCTCCGCTTCGGCACCGTACACACCCTCTGGCCACGGCATGAGCGGCCGTTGAGCTCTGCTCAGTGGACCGGCCTGGGGGCGGTCCTTCGGACCCCGGCCGCCCAGGTCGTCATCCAGTGAGCCGGGCGTGATCGATCCCATCATTACCGCCATCCAGTAGTCGTCCCACATCGCACCGAGCTCCACCGCGTCCACGAGGTACCGCGTCCGCGTGTGGCCCATGACCATCTGCCAGGCTGCG
>Ga0114925_10001196_pt1 | contig 12564 bp, 7 predicted proteins | sample SumtaG_2_FD_87287 | JGI IMG/M metagenome (GOLD analysis project Ga0114925, IMG submission 87287) | Deep subsurface microbial communities from Indian Ocean to uncover new lineages of life (NeLLi) - Sumatra_00607 metaG | ecosystem: Environmental > Aquatic > Marine > Oceanic > Sediment | place... | reverse complement strand
CTGGTACCAGCATAGGTAACAGACCAAAAACGTCGAAATCTCAAAAGGGGTTGTTGTCAAAAAGCAGCAAAAACCCTGCCAATGGTGGCTCTTGGGAAATCCTTGGGGCCTCATTTTTCAATCGACGCGCTGACTCAGTTGCCCGGGAGCTCCTCGGTTGTTGGCTTATCGTCCGGCGCGGTAAGCGGCATCAAGAAAAACACCGTATTTTTGAAACAGAGGCATATCTAGGTCCACAAGATCTTGCCTGCCACGGTCGTGTTGGGCCAACGCCACGCAATCAGGTGATGTTTGGGCCTGCGGGATATTGGTACGTTTATCTTTGTTACGGCATGCATTGGATGTTGAATATAGTGACCGGACGGGAAGGTCTACCGGCTGCTGTGCTTCTTCGCGGGGCGGGAGATTCAGTCGGGCCTGGCCGCCTTACGAAAATGCTCGGTGTGACGAAACAGTACGATGGGAGACTGGCTGATCCAGTCACGGGTTTATGGATTGAGGAAGGTGCAGGAGTGCCGCGCCGGCAAATCTGTCGAACACCGCGTATTGGTGTCAGCTATGCTAAAGAGTGGGCAGAAAAACCATTGAGATACCTTGTCGATCCAAGGAGTTTTAATGCCCGCTTTGTAATCGACGATGGTGACCGCCAATAGTAAAAGTATATGCTGAAAGTTGAGACAAAAAATTGAACAGGAAGATAAAAACATGACTGTTTTGCACCACGAAAGCCGCTATGGTTTTTTAGTAAGGCCACTTCTGGCTTGGCTTGTAATGACGTGTATGTCTGGAGTTTTTATGACAGATCGAATAAGTGCAGGAGAGCCCTCTGCCGTGGCCACAGCAACTTTTGGGGGCGGCTGTTTTTGGTGCACCGAAGCGGTGTATGCCGAGATACGTGGAGTAAAAAGTGTGACGAGTGGGTACACAGGAGGCCGCATCCCAAATCCAAACTACAAGCAGGTATGCAGTGGTCTTACCGGTCATGCCGAAGCGGTTGAGATTGAGTATGACCCGGCAATTGTGCCTTATGAGAAACTTCTCGAAATATTTTTTGCAACACATGACCCAACAACACTTAATCGGCAGGGAGCTGATGTTGGCACCCAGTATCGATCAGCAATTTTCTATCACGACGATAAACAAAAGGATATTGCCAAGAAAGTTATTGCAACGCTGAACGAATCAAAAGTTTTCGGATCCCCAATCGTGACAACGCTGGAGAAAGCAAAGGTTTTTTACCCAGCCGAGGACTATCACCAAGACTATTTCGCCAATAATGGCTATCAGCCATATTGCCAAGCCGTTGTCGCACCCAAGGTGGCCAAGGTCCGTAAAGTATTTAAGGAACTTCTGAAATCAGAGTAAACTTGACTGTGAGAGTAGGGCGTTTTTAACAGGCTCGAGGTAATGCCCGTTGTTTAGCTTAGTTATCTAAAGGATAAAGAGCTTAGTTATCGGCGTACCGCGCTATAAGTTCCCCGGCTTCAACTGGGCTGCCAGGGCTGACGAGTACTTCTGAAAGTGTTCCATCTTGCTCGGCGTAAACGGTAGTCTCCATTTTCATGGCCTCCAAGCTCAGGAGTTTATCACCCTTCTTGACGACCTCACCCGGCTTGACGGCAACTGTCACAATCAACCCAGGCATAGGAGCACCAATATCCCGAGGGTTGCCAACATCGGCTTTCGGCCGTTGCTGAATCGTACCTTCGAGCGTGCGGTCAATAACGGAGACACTACGAGGCTGTCCGTTGAGTTCAAAGAACACGGTTCGCGTTCCATCCTCATGAGCTTCGCCAACCGTCAGAAGACGGATGACCAGTGTTTTGCCTGGTTCAATATCAACAAAAAGTTCTTCGCCGGCTTTCGGCCCTTCGAGGAAAGCTGGTGTCGGCAAGACAGCAACATCACCGTAAGTCGCCCGGTGTTTGACGAAATCTTCAAAAACTCGTGAGTAGAGAAGCCATGATGAAACTTCGCGTGGAGTTGCTTCGTGGCCAACGAGAGAGGTGACTTCAGTGGTTGCTTCTTCCATATTGGCTGGCGGAAGTGTGGCTCCCGGCCGGCCATCGATAATCGACTGATTACGAACAACTCGTGCTACTACCTCGGGTGGAAAACCCCCCGGTGACTGGCCCATGCGGCCTGATAGGAGGTCTACTACCGATTCAGGAAAAGCTAATTCCCTGTTGCTCTCAAGAAGTTCACTCGCCTTCATGTCATTTGTAACAAGCAGAAGTGCAAGGTCGCCAACTGCTTTACTCGTCGGTGTCACCTTGACAATATCTCCAAGGAGTTGGTTTACCTCGGCGTATGTTCGACACACATCTTCCCAACGGTCTATGAGTCCAAGAGCCCGCGCCTGTTCAAGTAAGTTGGTGAATTGACCACCTGGCATCTCATGAAGATAGAGATCAGCATCTGGTGCCTTCATGCCACACTCAAATGGAGAGTAGTGTTCGCGAACTGCTCCCCAGTAATGCGTTAATTGCCTGAGAGGTTCTGGATCAAGACCAGTGTCGAGGTCGGTGTTTCGAGTTGCTTCAACGATGGCATTGAGATTTGGCTGACTTGTGAGTCCAGCAAATGGTGCCATTGCTGCATCCACAACGCTCGCTCCGTGACGAGCAGCTTCCAGGCAACTAGCTAGTGCAGCGCCTGATGTGTCGTGGGTGTGGAAATGGATCGGAAGGCCAACTGCATCGTGGAGTGCCTTTGCCAAGCGGCCTGCCGCGAATGGCTTGCAGAGACCAGCCATATCTTTGATCGCCAGAAGATGAGCGCCTCGTTTTTCGAGTTCTTTTGCGAGGTCTACATAATATTTCAGCGTATATTTGTCACGCTTGGGGTCGAGTACATCGCCTGTGTAGCAGACAGTGGCTTCGCAGAGAGCCCCACTATCCTGAACCGCTTTCATGGCAACTTCCATGTTGGGTACCCAGTTCAGTGGATCAAAAACACGGAATACATCGATTCCAGCTGATGCAGATTCTTTTACAAAGCTCTGGACAACGTTATCAGGATAGTTTGTATACCCTACGGCATTACTCGCGCGAAGGAGCATCTGAAAGAGAATGTTCGGTATCTTTTCACGTAGTCTGGTCAAACGCTCCCAAGGGCATTCTTTCAGGAATCGCATTGCAGTATCAAATGTTGCACCGCCCCACATCTCAAGTGAAAAGAGACCATCCGCAAGCCTCGCATACGCGTCGGCAACAGCGATCATGTCATAGCTTCTCATGCGAGTTGCAAGCAGTGACTGGTGAGCGTCACGCATCGTTGTATCTGTCAGACCGAGGCTCTTATTTGCCCGAATGGTAGCAGCAAATTTCTCTGGGCCGAGTTCAAGGAGTTTCGTTCGGCTGCCAGCTGGTGGGCTTTTTTGAGAATCAAATGCCGGTACAGTTGCCGGATTTCGTCGCACAACCGGCGGACGATTTTTCATTAGTGGATTACCATTCACAATGGTCTCAGCGAGAAAACTGAGTATTCGAGTTGCACGATCCTGGCGAATCGGGAAGTCAAAAAGGCTCGGTGTTTCATCGATGAATCGTGTCGTGCAATTCCCAGCGAGAAACTCTGGGTGCGTTACGAGGTTGATGAGAAACGGAATGTTGGTTTTGACTCCTCGTACACGAAACTCTTGAAGACACCTTTCGATATGACCGGCTGTTTCGACGTGAGAGAGTCCTTTTGCTGTTACTTTAACCAGCAGAGAATCGAAGTATGGGGTTACTACCGCCCCTGAAAATGCAGTTCCTGCATCAAGGCGTATCCCCATCCCGCTTGCAGATCGATACGCTGTAATTCGACCATAATCGGGTAGGAAACGATTTTCTGGGTCTTCCGTTGTGACCCTACATTGTATAGCAGCCCCCATTGTGCGTATGGCGTTTTGGTCACCCAGGCCTATTTCCGGGTCTGTCAATTTTTTGCCCTCAGCAATCTGTAATTGCCTGCGGACAATGTCTACACCTGTAATCTCCTCTGTTACAGTATGCTCGACCTGAATACGTGGATTGACTTCAATGAAGTAAAATTTGTCTGCATCAGCATCGACAAGGAACTCAACCGTTCCGGCATTTTCGTAATTGGCAGTTTGCCCAATCGCGATTGCAGCGGCACATATCTGATCCCGTATCGTTGGAGAAATATTCGGTGCTGGAGCCACCTCAACAACTTTTTGATGCCGTCGCTGAACAGAGCAGTCTCGCTCGTAAAGGTGGACAAGATTTCCGTGTGTATCTCCGAGAAGCTGTACTTCGATATGTCTGGCGTGTTCGATAAACTTTTCAATAAAGACGCTTGTACTTCCAAAAGCAGTTTTGCTTTCACGTTGAGCGCTCTCCAGTGCAGCCGGTAGGTCTTCTTTACTTCGTACAATTCGCATGCCTCGACCGCCACCACCATGAGCTGCCTTGAGCATGACAGGGAATCCAAGGTCCTCAGCAGTCTTAATCGCCTCTTCAAGGCTTTCTAGGGCACGTGAAGATCCCGCGAGAATTGGAACACCAGCGCGTTCAGCTAGTTCACGAGCGGCGGTTTTGTCTCCGAGGTTTTCCAAGAGTTCAACTCGTGGTCCAACAAAGGTGATCCCAGCTTTGCCACAAGCCCGCGCGAATTCTGCGTTTTCTGAGAGAAATCCGTATCCTGGATGAATCGCGTCTACATTGTGTTCTTTTGCGAGTGATACGATTCCATCGATATCGAGATAGCTTCGCAATGGTTCGCCAGGGCGTCCGACGAGATACGCTTCATCTGCTTTGAAACGGTGCAAAGCAAATCGGTCTTCGTGGGCATAAATTGCCACTGTTCGCATGCCGAGTTCATGTGCTGAACGGAAAACTCGAATCGCTATTTCGCTACGATTCGCAACAAGAAGTTTACGGATTGGTTGCATGGCAATAACTTCATACTCGATGGATAATACATTTGTTGCTTAATCAGCGGCTACGGCATTGGATAGAGTTCAGGTTACACAAGGCGTGTGCCAGTCGTGATCCATGAACATTAGTTTCAAAAAATCCGGCTGCCCAAAATTCCGCTGTGATTGCTAATCGTACCGTGCGTTCCCAGTCGGTCATACAGGGTATACGTGGTTTCGAGGAATAATGGCTTCTTTAATTCAGCGGCAGGTATCGTTCAGGGCCTTGAACGATCTTCAGCGTAACTTGCTCGTAAATATGACGGAGTTAGCTGAGCTGGCGAAGTTGTTTTGCCATTTTCGAAAGTCGCCAAACCAATAGCGGATACAGTGCGAGCGTGTGGCTGCCATGCTGCTGACGCCGGGACCCTCAGTGTCCCGGGGGCATCCACGAGTTGCTGGATACTGTCATGCTGCATGGCGAGTCCTGGACCGGTGACAAGAGCATTGGGAGGCAATGTTTCCCGCCACTCGTTAGGAGTCCTCAATTTACCTTGACTGATCGTCCAGATCAGGCTGCCTGTCAATCGTGATGCTGTCACCGCGTAGAGTTCTCCACGACCAGCATCAAAAATAACCTCTACTTCATTGTGCAAGCCGCATTCTGCAACGGCCTGTGTTGCCAGGCAGGATGCCGTTGGGACGCCTACAAGGGCGCAGTCATTTGTCCAGGCAAGTGTCTTCGCTGTTGTGACACCTACCCGCAAACCTGTAAAAGGTCCGGGACCTGTTGCAACAATAACAAGATCAACCTCACTAAGCGACCATCCAGATGATTCAATGAGTGCAACGAGAGTTGGCATGAGGTTCCGCCCCTGCCCGCCTTCTTCAGGGAGTAGAGACTCCTGCAAAAGAAAATTCCTGAGACTACCTTCCTCAGGTTTTTCGGCGTGATCCGATGACAGAGTTCCAGCAATCACACTGCCCGGACTGGTGCTGGTCTCGATAGCTAGAAACTTATGAATTGGGGGCATGTGGGGAGTCTGCTTGACCGCAACCTAACAGTGAACAAAACTTGATGTATTATTATGGAGCATGATGATTGAAAGAACACACCAGAAAATTCGTGCAACGTGCTTGTTTTTGGTGTGATAAAGTTTCCGTACTGTTTTTCGGTGTCTTAGCGTGTGCCCTGTTAGATCGCCACAACACTGATTACTTGAGGCCGATCCAGCGACAGGGAATTATTTGTGAAGATTGCACTGATCAGTGACATTCATGGAAACCTGGAGGCACTTACTGCTGTTCTCCAAGACATTGAGGAGCAGAGCGTTGATGCTCTCTACTGCCTTGGTGACAGTGTTGGATATGGTCCGAATCCATGCGAGTGTCTCTCTACTGTTCGTGAACGATGTGGAAAAATAATTCTCGGTAATCATGATCAAGCGGCCCTGTTTGATCCAGAAGGATTCAATGTAGGAGCAGAACGAGCGATTCGCTGGACCCGTGAGCAACTTGAAGTGCATGATCAGCGAGTTCGTCGGTCGGAAGATAACCTCTTTGATTTTCTTGGCGAGTTGCCACGGAGTTTCAAGGAAGGGGAAATACTTTTTGTTCATGGGTCAGCACGACGGCCACTCGATGAGTATGTATTTCCGGAGGATGTCTACAACCCGCTCAAACTGAATCACATTTTTGAATTGGTCCCTCGTCTTTGCTTTCAAGGGCATACACATATTCCAGGAGTTTTTACTATTGCTCCGGAATTTGTAGCCGCAGCTATTGGGCCGGGTACAACAGAGGTGCGAATGATGCTGCCAGCCACAAAGGCTATGATCAACGTTGGGTCTGTCGGGCAACCCAGAGACAATGATCCACGCTCTTGTTATGTGATTGTGGAAGACTTTGAAACCGTGCGTTATCGGCGAATACAATATGATGTGAAAACGACCTGTGACAAGATTTACAATATTCCTGATCTGGACAACTTTCTCGGTGATCGGCTGCTAGTAGGGCGTTAATAAAAACGGATACGCCCCCTCCTGATTGCACCAGAAACAGACTACACTACCATTTTCTCGCTGGATTACCCTCGCTGGATTACCGTGGAACGACGCTACGCTGTTTTTATTGCTCTCTCATTGGCTGCTGTTCTCAGCAGCCAAATCATGCGCTCAATTCTATTTCCACAGGCAGAAGAAAAGCCGCCCGTTGTAGGATTGAATGCGGAGGACGCTGCCGAAGTGCAGCAAGAACGTGTCACACCAAAAGATGAGCGTGATTCCACCACTGGAGAACCAGATCGTCTTGTTGGGGATTTAGAAACAAGCGAGTCTGCCGGTGATGCGAAGCCAGACTTGGAGCCTTCAGTGCCAGAGGTGGCGCCACGTCGTCACCTGTCGCTGGGGTCACTCAATCCTGCCTCCCCGGCGGGTATGTTGGTAACATTGTCCAGCCGTGGCGGGACTATTGAACGCATCGAGTTAGCTGGCGAACAGTTTCATGATCAGGATGATCGTGGGGCATACATTGGTCACTTTGCAGCAGATATCGTGCCTGAGGGGTGCCGACTTAATGTTGTTGGTGATGGTACTCCAGCAGAAATGGCGGGCCTTCAGGCAGGGGATGTCATTGTTCGTGTAGAAGGTTCAACGACTCCTGATCCTCAGAGCCTTGCTGCTGTTCTTTCTCGCCTGAAACCTCGCCAGATTGTTTCTGTTACTTTTCGCCGACCACAAGGAGAAGTCATTGGTCAAGAACAAACGCTTGACGTTCAAGCAACACGACGCCCCCTTGAAGTAATCCGCCCAGAGTTCAGTACGAATCCAGTCGTTGACGTGAACGCAGGTTTTCACGACCCACTTTCTTTCCGGTTATCGATTGCATCTCGTGATGGACAAAAGCGGCCAGGAGAAGGCGAGATAGAGGGTAATCAACTCGAACAAAAAGACTGGGATGCAAGCCTTTCAGATGACGGAATGTCTGTAGAGTTTCGTCGAACACTCGCTGGTGGCCTGGATGTAGTCAAGCAGTATCGCCTCGTTACCGCAGCAGATAACCCAGTAGGTATTGTGGAGAATGATCGTGCTGGGCAGTATCGGTTGCAGCTACGGGTGTCGTTTAAGGCGTCCGAGAAGACTCAACTCGAATATTCACTTGACGGCCCAAACGGTCTGCCCACAGAAGGATGGTGGTATGCAGCTCGAGTGTCACGCTCATGGGGATCGCTAGGTGTGCGAGATGTTGCGATGCGTTTTGTTGGAGAGCCATCGACGCTTATCAGTGGGCTTACGTTGACGGATGAAGATGCTGAACCAACAGCAAGCGCAATTCTTGATGAAAAACCCCTTTCATTCGCTGGAGTAGATGCGCTCTATTTTGCGAGTGGGTTGCTGCCGGCAGTCGAAGGTAATGAGATTCCCCAGCTAGCAGAGGTCCAGTCAGTTGTCGTTGGAGATGTGCCAGAGGCTGCTCGTCGGAAGCTGGTTAATGTAAGCTGTCGCCTATTGTCTCGCGAATTACAACTCGAACCAGAAGTTCCAGTAGTTCATCGATTCGACATATTTGCTGGGCCGAAGCGTCCGGCTTTGCTTGCAACGTTTGGTCGTCCACAGGCATCGATGAATGATCTTGTGTACTACGGTTGGTTTGGCTGGGTTGCGAGGCCCATGATTGCAATTCTGCACGTGCTTCATGCCATTATTCGAAACTACGGAATTGCGATCATTCTTCTGACTGTGATTGTTCGTGGGGCAATGTTTCCAATTAGCCGGAAACAAGCCTTGTCCTCACAGAAAATGCAGGTTCTTCAGCCTGAAATGAAGGCTATTGCGGAAAAGTATAAGAACGATCCTCAGAAACGCACGATGGTTACTCAGGAACTCTGGCGAAAACACAACTACAACCCAGCTGGTGGCTGCCTTCTGGTATTCATACAGATTCCTATCTTCATGGGACTCTATCGGTCGTTGGCGACGGATGTCGAACTGAGACAAGCGCCTCTATTCACATCGGCAATCCGCTGGTGTTCGAACCTCGCCGCACCAGATATGATGCTTGATTGGTCTGGTTTTATGCCTGGCTTTCTTGTTGCTCCTGAAGGGTGGCTTGGTCCCTATCTGAACCTCTTTCCGCTACTGACGATTGGACTCTTCTTGTGGCAGCAGAAACTCTTTATGCCACCAGCCGTCGATGAACAAGCGAAGATGCAGCAGCAGGTAATGAAGTACATGATGTTTTTTATGGCACTGATGTTCTTCAAGGTCCCGTGCGGTTTATGCCTCTATTTCATTGCATCCAGTCTCTGGGGTATCGCTGAACGACTCCTGCTTCCGACAGCGAAGCCTGGTGGGGCACTCGCTGGGGCAGGAGGGCCGACGATAGTGGATGCGGTCAGTAGTAAACCGGTGGAAAGATCCTCAGGTGGGCGAAAACGTCGAAAACGCCGGTAGCGTGCAGTTTGCTTAGTTTGGCATGTCTTTTCGGTAACTACCTCTCACCACTGCCTACTACAGCTTGGGTGTTATGGATTCTACGACTGATCTTATTGTTGCCCCAGCAACCGCACCTCAGCCATCTGCACGTTCCATTGTGCGTCTGGCTGGAGATGGCCTTCGCGATGTCTTGCATCAACTTTTCCTACGTGTTGACGGATCTCCGCTTCAGTTGCCTGGTCTGGGGCAGTCTGCACGGATGATCGAAGTGGCTTTTCATCCCGAATCACTAGGTTCGGCTTGGGGAGAACTTCCTGTTCACGTTCTATTTTGGCCCGGTCCTAATGGGCCATTGGGAGCCGCAGTTGCTGAGGTACAGCTTCCGGGGTCGGCTCCTTTACAGGCAGCTTTTGTGGAGGAAGCCTGCCGCCTTGGAGCTAGGTTGGCACGTGGTGGAGAGTTTTCTCTGCGAAGTTTTCTTGCGGGGAAAATCGATTTACTTCAAGCGGAGGCAGTCGTTGGTATTGTCGATGCACGAACACCAAAGGAATTATCTCAGGCACTCGACCGTATGGCGGGAGGGGTTGGTCGATTAGTTGAGCAGCTGCGGGAATATTTGCTTGATCTTGTCGCCGATATTGAAGCAGCAATTGATTTTGCAGATGATCTGGCGCCCGATGCCGTACCTATTCCAGATACTACGCAAGACACAATCATTCCAAAGATACGGCATGTATGCCAACAACTCGATGGTGTCATGTATCAGCTAGCGAGTCGTGATAGTGGAGGCCAAGGTGGCTTGCCGAGGGTTGTTTTGGCAGGCCCTCCAAATATCGGTAAGAGCAGCCTCTTCAATCATCTGGTTGGCCGTGATGCTGCACTCGTGGAAAATGCCGTGGGAACAACACGTGACTGGATAACAGGTGAGTTGTGCGACACTTCTGGTGTCGTTTCGTGCCTTCTTGTTGACTTGGCAGGTGTTGGTGGGCTGTTTGAATCTGGTGATCGCCTCGTGGCAGAGCGTGAAGTGAATGTAGAAGCTGATCGAGTGGCGAGGGAGGAAATTCAACGGGCAGATGTTGTTGTTGCTTGCCACGATGCTGACTCAGGATCTCCTATTACGGTGACGGATCGAGTAACAGCCGAATGTATTCATGTACTTACTCGTGTTGATCAAAATCCAGCTTTAGACAAGATGGCTACGTCCGATGAGTACATCCTGACAAGTGTGAAATCAGGTGTTGGTGTTGACCTGTTGAGGCAGCGGATTCTCGATATAGTTTCAGGCCTCAATCGATCAACACCTGCCACAATCCGGCTTCGTGCAGGAATACACTCGGCGCGCGAATCACTTGTTCAGGCTGAAAAAAGCTTGACTGGTTGTGACGGTCTGCCACCTGATGAAGCTTTGCTTGCAGTTCTTCTTAGACATTCCATTGATGCGCTCGGTGAGGTAACTGGTGCCGTGGTAGGTACAGATATTATCGATCGTGTTTTTTCCCGGCACTGCATCGGGAAGTAGTGTGTTCAAGTTCATCAGAAATGTTCCGTATACTAGAACTGGTTGATGCATATAGTTCTCGGGCATACTGCAGTTCTCTAAAAATGTTGAAACGTGTTTGTTTGATGCCAGTACTCCAGAAAAGTGTGCCTACACGGTGTGCTTGTAAAAAGAGGTAGCCATAATGCCCCCTGAGTTTGATGTGGGCTCTGCATGCCAGCAGTTATCACGTGCAGCGGGTCGCTGGAGAAATACATCTGTAACTGAGAGAGCAGAGCTCGCTAGAAGAACAGCTCAGTCAGTTGGTGGTGAGTCAGATGCCTGGGTTCGTGCTGCCGTTGCTATGAAATCGCTAGGGCCTGATGGTCGAGATTCATGCACTGACCATCTTCGGTCAGTGCTGTGGGCGGAAGAGTGTGCGACTGGTCCGATTGCAACATTGCGTCTTTTGTTCATAACTGCTCAGGCTTTACAAAGTATCGACAGGACTGGCGTGCCTGAAGTGTCTGTCCGTCCTCGTATGACGCACCGACAGAATGAGATAGTTGAGTCACCGTTTGGGTCGCCTTCCACGTTCGTAGCTGTAGATGTCTTGCCAGAGTGCAGACTTTACGACTCCACAATTTTCCGGGGTCACCAAGCGACTGTTCGTTGTGCGAATCCAGGGAGTGTTGAAGCATTCATGAGGCTCTGGCGAGAGGAGTGTCGGCCAGGAACGAATGCTCCGGGAGTTGCTGTTGTTCTTGGTGCAGGTAATGTTACAGGCTTGGCCGCAGCAGATGCTGTGAACCAAATCTTTGAACAGGGCCGTGCTGTTTTACTTAAGCTTCATCCAGTGCAGAAATCCCTTGTGCCCGTTTTGCGGTCTGCATTGAACCCGCTCGTAGAGGCAGGCTTGCTTCATGTTGTCGTTGGTGATCCGGCACTTGTGAATGATGCAATCAGCACTCAGGAAGTGACAGCAATGCATCTCACAGGAGGGGAAGCAACATTTGAGAGCATTGTTTCAAGTAATGAAAAACAACTGCTTTCAAAGTCCATTACCTGTGAACTTGGGAATGTCACTCCGTGGATTGTTGTCCCTGGAAATTATCCAACGAAAGATTTGTTTTTTCAGGCAGACCAAATTGCTGCATCAATTGCAAATAATTCTTCGTTTAACTGCATCGCGACAAAGGTTATTGTGACGAGTCGCACCTGGTCCCAACGGCAGCTTTTTCTTGATCGTATTGAACAGCGACTCAGGAGTCTGCCAGCTCGTCCAGCTTGGTATCCAGGCGCCGTCGATCTTCACCAAAATGCCACAGGTGAATCCGTTTCAGATGGATGTTTGCAGCCGAAGCTGCTCCGGGATATTCGCCGAGAGGCACAGCCTCATTGGTTTGCCCGAGAATGGTTTGTCCCGATTGCGGTTGAGACAGCGGTAGAGGGAAACTCTATTGAAGATTTTTGTGTCGCTGCGTCTCATGTTGTGAATGAATTGCCAGGAAACCTCGCAGCGAGCGTGACACGCCCTGATGGAATGGCGACACATGATGAGTCTCGTGTTGAACTATTGATAGAGCATTTGCGGTATGGAGTTGTTGCTGTAAATGCTTGGTCAGCACTGGCCTATGCGGTAGCCAATATTCCCTGGGGTGGTTTTCCGGGAGGCACAATTGAATCTCCCGGAAGCGGTTTGGGGTATGTCCATAACCCGTACTTTTTGCCTCTTGTCCAAAACTCGATTCTTCGAAGTCCGTTGCGGGTTTGGCCAACGCCACCCTGGT
>Ga0114925_10001195_pt1 | contig 12565 bp, 23 predicted proteins | sample SumtaG_2_FD_87287 | JGI IMG/M metagenome (GOLD analysis project Ga0114925, IMG submission 87287) | Deep subsurface microbial communities from Indian Ocean to uncover new lineages of life (NeLLi) - Sumatra_00607 metaG | ecosystem: Environmental > Aquatic > Marine > Oceanic > Sediment | place... | reverse complement strand
GGTAGGGGATTGGCCGGAGTCTAAGCACAAGCTAGTAATAGAATAGATTACCGCTTGGTGTATTGAGGGGCTTTGCGAGCCCGTTTGAGACCAGCCTTCTTCCGCTCTTTGACTCGGGAGTCTCGGGTAAGTAATCCACTCTTGCGTAGAACAGGCTTAAAGTTCTCATTGGCTCTTACCAGGGCTCGGGAAATACCGTGAGAAATAGCACCACCCTGCCCGGAAATGCCGCCGCCGGCTACTTTGACTATAACATTAAACTTACCGATGTTGTCAGTAACCAAAAGAGGTTTTAGTATTGTCTGGCGGTGCTCAAGGCGGGGGAACCGTTCTTCATAAGGCACGCCATTTATGACAATCGCCCCCTCGCCCGGTATCAGTCTTACCTGAGCTACCGATGTCTTGCGTCTGCCTGTCCCATAAAAATAGTTTTGCTTTTCCATTTAACCTCTCTCTAGTTGGTTGCCTCAATCGAGCTAGCTCCTGTCTGAGACAGGTGAGGGTGAGTATCACCAACATAGACCCTGAGCTTCTTTATCATTTTAGCTCCCAACCGGGTGTGGGGCAACATGCCTTTGACGGCAAGCTCAATCACCCGGGTGGGATTGGTCTGCATCATTTTCTCTAAGCTGATGCTTTTAAGTCCCCCGGGATATCCCGAATGTCTATAATATAGTTTTTGTTTGGCTTTATTGCCGGTAACACGAATCTTATCAGCATTGATAACAACCACAAAATCGCCCGTGTCCAGGTTACGGCAGAACATTGGCTTGTGCTTGCCCATAAGCAAGCTAGCTACCTGAGTAGCCAGCCTGCCTAAAATTTCACCTGAGGCATCAATAACGTGCCACTCTCGCTTAATGTCAGATTCCTTAACAGCATAGGTTTTCATTGTGGTTTTCCTTCAAAAGGGTGTGGATAATTTACTCTTACAAGACATAACCCGTAGGCAGGAGCAGTTGGTCCAGCCAGCCCCGGTTTTCTGGCTTTAATTATACTATAAAATTCATCAAGGCTCATCTTACCCAAGCCGACTCTGATTAGGCTGCCTGCAGTGCTGCGTACCTGATGGGGCAGGAAAGAATTAGCTACCATGTTGAAAATGACCAGTTCCCCATCCTTCTTCACTTCGGCTTTATGCACATTCCGCACCGTGTTCTTTAACTTAGCCTCGATACAGCTAGCAAATGAGGCAAAATCGTGCTTCCCAATAAGGGCTTGGCAGGCTTGGTTCATAGCTTCAATATCTAGCTCTCCAGCGACAAGGTAAGAGAAACTATTTTTGAGTGGAGAGCGGGTTGGGCTATTTAATATGTAGTAGTTGTATTCTCGACTAAGGGCGTTGTGCCTAACATTGAAGGAGTCGTCTACCCTGTGTGCTGCCTTAACTGCAATATCTCTGGGTAAATAGTAGTTTAGGCCGTTAATAAATGTTTGGGTGGGGAGGGACGACTTAGTCCTGAAGCTAACTACCTGTCCCTTAGCATGAACTCCGGCATCAGTTCGGCTAGCCGCTATCACCCGAGTTCTCTCCCCGGTAAGCTTCCGTAGCGCACTCTCCAGCTCCCCTTGAATGGTAGGTGGACCAGTCTGTAGCTGGAGGCCATGATAGTTTGTGCCATCGTATTCCACAATTAGCACAATCTTGGTGGCCGTGGCTGGGATGGGGGACTTCTTTGTCTCTGGGTTAACTGCTGTAAATACCATTATTCTACCAACTCAAGCTGAACCATGGGCGCGTTATCACCCAATCTGGGCCCTAACTTAATGATACGGGTATATCCGCCGGGGCGCTCAGCATACTTTGAGGCAAGCTCAGTAAATATCTTATCGGTCACCTTTTTATCTAGGATAAATGACAGTGCCTGGCGGCGGGAGTTAAGTCCGCCATTCTTACCCAGGGTAATCATCTTCTCGGCCAATCCACGCACTTCCTTAGCTTTGGCCTCGGTAGTAGTAATCTTCTCATAATTTAGGAGGTCGGTCACCAGGTTGCGAAACATCGCCCTCCGGTGGCCGGTTGGCCTGCTTAATTTTCTACCCGCTATCTTATGTCTCATGCTATCATACCTTGGTAAGTAACTGATTATGACCTGTGCCCAGTGTCATGGTGTGGGTCAGCTCTCACTCGCTTCTGACGCACCCTCCGGCGGAACGGACTCTTCTCCTTCAGTCTCCTCGGCAACCGGCATAGTTAAGTCTTTAACCTGGGAGGTAAGGGAGAGTCCTAATGACTTGAGGCGCTCGTTTATCTCTTGCGAAGATTTCTGTCCAAAATTCCGTAGCCGGAGCAGTTCCTTCTCCTCTTTACTTATAAGCTCCCCCACAGTAGTAATGCTGGCACGTCTTAAGCAATTAATGGTACGCACTGATAAATCGAGTTGTTCCACAGGCATATTATATTTTTCCTCAGGAATAGATAGGCGAAAGGCTTTCTTTTCCAGCTCTATCAGAGAAATTTCAGCATACTCAGCAAATGGAGATAGCTGTTTTATCAAAATCTCGGCGCTGTGGCTTAATGCATCTAGAGGTGATATGGTGCCGTCTGTCCATATCTCCAGAGACAGGCGCTCACGGCTGATCTCTCGGCCAATATGAGTTGGTTCAATGGTAAAATTAACCTTACGTGTTGGAGTAAAGATGCTATCTACTGGAATCGTTCCTATCGGCAGGTTATCACTGGGTTCAGCCTCTTTATAGCCCGTGCCTAATTCCACATCAAACTCTACATAAAGTCTGGCTTCAGGTGAATCTAAGGTAGCTAAATACAACTCAGGGTTAACAATTTCAAAATCGGTTGAAGGATTAATGTCAGCCGCACAAGCTTGTCCAGTTCCTTCCACTTCCAGCGTTAGCTTGCCCGGTTGCCCGGAAAGTGATTTTAACCTCAGCGCTTTAACATTAAGCAGAAACTCAATGGAGTCTTCCTTTACATGTGGAATAGTAGAGAACTCGTGGTGAATTCCTTCAATCTTAACCGCGGTTACCGCGGCTCCGGGAAGATAGCCAAGTAGCACTCGGCGTAAAGCATTGCCCAGAGTAATACCAAAGCCTTTTTCCAGTGGCTCTGCTATAAAGCGCCCAAAGTTCTCTTTACTTTCAACACACTCAATCTTAGGTATTGCTAAGTCGGACAAAGCACTATCTCCTTTTAGACCGTTGATGGACTCCCTTTACCGAGTTAAACCTTTCTCCCAAACCCTTTCATTATTAAAGCTAATCCACCGCTGGAAAAGTATTTTCAGCGGTTTTAAATTAGCCTATCGTGAGTAGTACTCAACTATCGTCTTTCCGCTGATTTTAGCCTCGATGTCATCAGGGGTAGGCAGGGATGAAACTTGACCAACAAGTTTCTCTTTATCTAAACTTAACCAACTTGAAACAGCCTTGCCCTTAATGCTCTCGGCTAGTTGCTTATAATACTCACTTTTAGTGCTCGTTTCCTTCCAACTGATAGTATCACCTTCTTTGACCATACAAGAGGGTATATTTGTCTTGCGGTTGTTGAGCATAATGTGTCCATGCTCAACTAATTGACGGGCTTGGGAGCGGGAGTCGGCAAATCCCAAGCGGTAGACCGTATTATCAAGGCGTCTTTCCAATAGCACCAGCAAATTTTCCCCGGTGATACCTGGCTGTCTTTCCGCTTCAGCGAAAAGTCGTCTAAATTGCCTCTCCAGCATTCCATATGTATAGCGGGCTTTTTGCTTCTCTCTCAATTGAATCCCACGGTCGGAGAGTCTAAACCTACGGTGATGGCGGAACAGCTGCCCCGGTGGCTTCGCCCGCTTTTCTAGAATGCAATTAGCGATGCACTTACCGCCTTTAAGCATTAATTTCTCACCGCTACGGCGACATAATCGACAAACTGGTCCGGTATACCTTGCCATTTCTCTACACACGCCTCCTTCTAGGAGGGCGACAGCCATTATGCGGGATAGGGGTCACATCCCTAATCCCGGTAATGTAAAGCCCCGAACTCTGGAGGGCACGAATCGCTGCCTCACGCCCACTGCCAGGCCCCTTAACATAGACCTCTATTTGACGCAAGCCGTGTTCCATGGCTTTGCGTGCTGCATCACGAGCTGCCAATTGGGCGGCATAGGGAGTGCCTTTACGTGAGCCCTTAAATCTAGCTGTTCCCGAACTCCCCCAAGCGATAACATTCCCCTCGGGGTCGGTGAGGGTTACTATAGTATTATTAAAAGTGGACTGGACGTAGGCTCTCCCAATAGGAATGGACTTTCGCTCCCGCCGTCTTGGTCTACCTCGCTTCTTCTGTGTCATTTTACTCCTCTTTCAGATAAAACTTACTATTATGTTGGCTTACTTCTTGGCCATGCCACGCCTCTGGCCTCTACCGGCTACCGTTTTACGAGGGCCACGCTTGGTCCGGGCATTGGTTTGGGTTTGCTGCCCTCTAACCGGTAAGCCGCGACGATGCCTGATACCGCGATAGCTGCCAATCTCAATAAGGCGCTTGATATTGAGGTTAACCTCTTTCTTAAGTTCACCCCCAACCTTATACTCCCGGTCGATAAGCTCACGCAGGCGGTTAACCTCGTCTTCGGTAAGGCTATCCACCTTGGTATCATGGCTGACGCCGGCTTGGGCTAGAATCCTTTGGCTCAAGGTAGTGCCGATACCGTGAATATATTGTAATGAAACCCAAATCTGCTTATTTCTTGGTATATCTACTCCGGCTATACGTGGCATTAAACCCCCTTCTTGGTCGGCAGAAAATTAGCCTTGCCTCTGTTTATGCCTGGGGTTAGGACAAATAACCCTGACCACCCCTCGGCGTTTTATTATCTTACATTTATCACATCTAACCTTAACTGAAGCTTTAACTTTCACGGTAAATCCTCATTACTTAAACCGATAGGTAATCCTACCTCGACTCAGGTCGTAAGGGGAAAGCTCTATCAATACCCTGTCACCCCGTAAGACTTTAATGTAATGCAATCTTATCTTACCTGAGATGTGAGCCAGTACCTTATGCCCATTAGGCAACTCGACACGAAACATGCCATTGGGCAAAGGCTCTGTTACTATCCCCTCAACCTGAATACTTTCTTTCTTGGCCATAGGCAACGCTCATCTAGTTACAGACTCCTCAGGAATGACCGCCATTATTCTCTCCCTTACTTCATCCATATTCCCTTCCCCATCTACCTCTACTAGCTTACCCTTTACGGCGTAAAAGCCTATAAGGGGAGCGGTCTGCGCAAAATAGACCTGTAACCGTTTCTTAACTGCTTCAGCAGTATCGTCAGGCCGTTGATACAGCTCACCGCCACACTTATCGCACTTCCCCCAAACCTTGGGAGGAGAGTTTACGGCGTGATATGGAGTCTGGCAACGGCGACAAACCCGACGCCCGCTAAGCCGTCTCAGCAGCTCCGCTTTAGAGACCTTGATATATACCACCCTGTCTATAGTCTTAGCCTGCTGGGCTAGAGCTTTATCCAATGCCAAAGCCTGAGCTAGAGTCCTGGGAAAACCATCAAGCACTGCTCCAGGTTCACAATCTGGAGCCGACATGCGTTCTAGAGCCATTTTAATGGTTAACTCGTCGGGAACTAGCAACCCCCTCTCTACATAGGACTTAACCTGTGTCCCTAACTCTGTTTTCTGTTCTATGGCTTGCCGAAACAAGTCACCAGAAGCAATATATCCCAGTTTCAGTTTCTGAGCTACAGCCGCTGCTTGTGTTCCCTTGCCTCCCCCAGGAGCGCCCAGAAAGATAATATACACCTTTTACCCCTATTTAATAAAGCCTTCATAGCGCCGCATTACCAGTTGTGCTTCCAACTGCTTCATAGTATCCAGAGCGACACCAACCATGATAAGTAAACCCATACTAGATAACTGTATCACCTGAACATTAGTAACCTCTCGAGCCATAAAAGGCATCAGCGCTACTGCCGCTAGAAAAAGAGCACCCCCCCAGGTAATACGCTTAATAACATTATTAAGGTAATCACTTGTCTGGCGTCCGGGTCGAATCCCGGGGATAAATCCCCCTTGTCGTTGCAGGGTGCCAGGCAAATCCTGTTGCTGAAATACTATTATAGTCCAGAAGAAGGCAAAGCCAATCACCAGCAGAAAAAAGAAACCCCAGTAAAATAGGCCCAAAGGTAAGGCTGCCATCGGGTTAAATAGATTCATAATATGGTTGGCCAGGTTAGGCTCAACTCCGGTTGGATTGGCAAAATAACTGGCTACTATGCTAGGAAAGATTACCACTGACATAGCAAAGATAAGGGGTATCATCCCAGCTGTGTTTACTCGTAGTGGGATATGGCTTGAGCCTGATTGTCTAAGCATACGACCACCGCGAAAGACACTGCGGGCATATTGAACCGGAATGCGGCGGTGGGCCTCGGTGAAGATAACTATTATGGCAATAGTGGCTATGGCTATGAAAGTATACATTGCTAAACCGCTAAAGTTTTCCCTAGCCAGGAAACCGCGACCAATCATTTGGGGTAAGCCAGCCACAATGCCGGCAAAAATTATCATAGATATACCATTACCAATGCCGTATTCAGTGATAAGCTCACCTAGCCAGACACAGAATAAGGTGCCGGCTATCAGTGATATAACTATGGCTACGGTTGGCAGCAGTGCGCTAGTACCAACCACGCCCTCACGCTGGAGAAGGATTAACTGTCCATAACCTTGTATGGCAGCTAAAGGCACCGTCAACCAGTGGGTAATCAGGTTAATCTTACGCCTACCAGCCTCCCCCTCCCGGGAAATAGCTTGCAGTTGAGGGATAACCGGCACCAGTAGCATCATAATAATGGAAGACGTTATATAGGGGAAAACTCCCATCGCCGCTATGCTGAAGTTCCTCATGGCGCCGCCACTAAACATGTCCAGCATGCCCAGCATAGCATTGCGCTCAAATAGTAGCTGCAGGGCTTCCCTATCTACCCCAGGAAGGGGCACATGAGCGACAAAGCGGAAGATTATCAGAATGCCCACCGTAAGGAGAATCCGGCGCCTTAAATCAGGCAGGCTGAAGGCATCAAGCATTGCCTGCAGTAGTCGTGGTCTACTTCGTCTTGGCCGCATGCTTAATCTCCTCCGCTGTGCCCCCGGCTGCCTCAATCTTGGCTTTAGCTGCCGCCGAGAACTTGTTTGCCTTTATGGTGAGGGGGTGGTTAATATCACCGTCACTCAGAATCTTAATCGGGTGCCGTAGCGATTTCACTATTCCGGCAGCTACCAAGCTTTCTGGTGTTACCTCACTCCCAGCCTCAAACACGTTAAGTTTATTTATATTAATAACGTTATACTCTGTCCGGAAAATATTGGTAAAACCACGTTTTCGCGGCAGGCGCTTGATTAAAGGCAGCTGCCCGCCTTCAAAACCGGGACGCATCTTATAGCCAGCACGGGACTTCTGCCCTTTACAGCCCCGTCCTGAATAGGTGCCATGCCCACTACCATCCCCCCGCCCCACTCGTTTTCTGTCTTTCTTGGAGCCTGGGGCTGGGGCAAGTTCATCCTGCCTCACGAGTTTACTTCCTCCACTTTAATTAGATGTTTCACCTTGTGAATCATACCTCGAATTGAGGCGCAGTCACTGTGAATGACACTCTGATTTTGCCGACGCAGACCTAGAGCCTTCAAGGTTCTCTTTTGAATCTCGGCATAGCCAATGCCACTTTTAACCCTGGTGATACGTAGCTTAGCCACCAGTTACTGCCTCCTCAACTTCAAACTATTCTTCCTCAGCTTTAACCTTCGCCGCAAAAGGCGGTTTTTCAGCGGTTTCATTAAGGGTTGATTTACGTTTGGCTACTTCTTCCTTCGGCTTTCTAAGCTGGCTGAGGGCGAGTATCGTTGCCTTAGCCACATTAATGCGATTAGGGCTACCCAATGATTTAGCCAGAATATCCTTAATTCCGCTTGCCTCGAGTATAGGTCGGGCACTACTACCGGCAATGATACCTGTGCCCGGTGCAGCCGGCTTTAGTAATATCTTGGCGGCTCCAAACTTAACTATCGTTTCATGGGGAATGGTAGTGCCAACTAAGGGGACTTTAATCAAATTCTTTCGGGCAGTGGCATTGGCCTTGTTAATTGCCGCTGGCACTTCGTTAGCCTTACCGGTGCCAATGCCTACATGTCCGTTGCTGTCCCCGGTTACTACCAAGGCGCTAAAACTGAGGCGTTTGCCCCCTTTCACCACTTTTGCCACACGATTGATATAGACCAGCTTGTCGGTCAGTGGCAGTTCCGTTAGGTCTATATTAAGATTGTTTGTCAACCCCACCTCCTAAGTCCCTCTTGGGAGGAAAAGACTAGAATAGCCCTTTGCTTTAAAATTTTAATCCCTCTTGCCGAGCTGCCTCAGCTAGAGCTTTAACTCTACCATGATATTTGTATCCGCCACGGTCAAAAACTATCTGGCTTATTCCCTTACTTAAGGCTCGCTTGGCTACTAGGGAACCAACGAGCTTAGCTTTATCACTTTTTGCTTTGCCGTCTGCCTCACCTTTTACCTCTGGGTCAAGGGTTGAGGTAGCGACTAAAGTATGCCCTTGCGAATCATCGATAATCTGAGCGTAAACATGGTTCAAGCTACGATAAACGCACAGGCGAGGCTTGGAGGTTGTGCCTTTGACCTTAGCTCTGACTCTAGCGTGTCTTCGGTAACGGGCGTCTCTTGATTTATCTTTCCCCATCATTCCTGCTTGCCTATAGCCTTACCGGCTTTAAGGCGAACTAACTCTCCGATATATCTAATCCCCTTACCTTTATAGGCATCAGGGGGACGAATAGCCCGAATTTCGGCTGCCATCTCACCCACTGCTTCCTTGTTAATTCCAGTGACTTTAATGCGGTTTGCTCCTTCTACAGCTAAAGACACACCCGGTAATGGTGATACCTCCACCGGATGGGAATAGCCTACATTAATTATCAACTTATCCTCGGCTTTCTGGGCTCGATAACCCACGCCGACTATTTCAAGGTTTTTTTCAAAGCCCTTGGTTACTCCCTCCACCATGTTAGCCAGGAGGCTTCGTGTTAGTCCGTGTAAGGAGCGGTGTGTCCTGCTATTACTGGGTCGTGACACTACCAGGATATTATCGTTTAAGGTGATAGACATAGAAGGGTTGAAATGGCGGCAAAGCTCCCCATTAGGTCCAGTTACACTGACCTCATTCTTTTTAATATTCACCGTAACACCCTGTGGCACAGGTATCGGCATCTGCCCTACTCTAGACATATATTACCCCCAGACCTATTTACCAAACATAACACAGGAGTTCACCACCAATCCCGTGTTGCCAAGCTTGATGCCCGGTCATTACGCCTTTAGCCGTAGAAATAATAGCAATGCCTAACCCCCCATAAACACGGGGAATCTCTTTCTGTTGAACATATACTCTTAGTCCGGGCTTACTGGCTCGTTCTAATCCCGAAATGATCGGCCGATTTTTATCGATGTACTTGAGGTCAATCTTAATTGCCCGGTGCGACTTACCCCTAAGCACTTCATAATCGCTAATAAAACCCTCTTCCTTGAGGATTCTGCTAATAGACAGTTTCATCTTGGAGGCTGGTACCAGCACGGAATCGTGCCTTGCCATAATAGCGTTACGTATTCGGGTTAGCATATCGGCAATTGGATCAGAAATAGTCACTATCTACCCTCTTAATTACCAACTTGATTTTCTCACCCCTGGAATCTGCCCGGCTAAAGCCAGTTTACGGAAGCAGATACGGCACAAGCCGAACTTACGGATATAAGCACGGGGTCTGCCACATATATAACACCGATTATATTGTTGCACCCTGTATTTAGTCGGGCGCTGTGCCTTTACCACCAGTGACTTCTTAGCCATCTCTATCTACACTCAATCCTTACTGAAGGGCATACCTAATGATTCTAGCAGGTGCTTCCCTTCTTCATTGGTATTAGCCGTAGTAATAATTGACACTTCCAATCCTCGAACTTTGTCTATGTTATCATAATCCACTTCAGGAAAGATAATTTGCTCCTTAATCCCCAAGGTATAGTTACCCCGGCCATCAAAGGAATCTCGGGAGACTCCTTGAAACTCACGGATGCGGGGCAAGACGGCATTTACCAGCTTGTCAAAAAAGTCATACATCCGCTCTCCCCGCAGGGTTACCTTCAACCCGATAGGCATCCCTGTCCTTAACCTGAAAGAAGCAATAGATTTCTTGGCACGGGTGATTATCGGGTGTTGTCCTGAGATAGCAGTTAAGTCCTTCTCCGCCGCTTCTAGAGCCTTGGCATTTTGAACTGCCTCACCTAAGCCAATACTAAGCACCATCTTGCTTAAACGCGGCACCTGCATTACATTTTTATACCCGTCAAGCTTCATCAGCGTGGAAATAACCTCGTTTCTATACCTCTCCCTGAGTCGTGACATTTTAATCAATTACCTCACCACAAGAGTGACAAACCCGAACTTTCCTACCATCCTGTAAAATACGGAGACCGGTGCGGGTAGGATGATTGCACTTATCACACAGCAGCATAACATTTGATACATGCATTGGGGCCTCTAGCTCTATTATGCCTGCCTGTCTGACTGTTCCCCTAGCTCTGGCGTGCCTTTTGATAAAGTTGATACCTTCAATTACCACGCTTTCATGCTTGGGGTGAGCGAAACGCACCTTACCCTTTTTGCCCTTATCCTTGCCGGCAATAACCAACACGGTATCATTCTTTCTAATCTTCATAGCCTACCAACCTTACAAAACCTCAGGTGCCAGCGATATAATCTTGGTAAAGTTTTTCTCTCTTAGCTCTCTAGCTACCGGTCCAAATATTCGGGTTCCCTTGGGGTTATTCTTATCGGTAAGAATTACAGCAGCATTCTCATCAAATCTAATATAAGAGCCATCGGAACGCTGGTATGGCTGAGCGCTGCGAACAATAACTGCCCTGACTACATCCCCCTTCTTTACTATTGCCGCTGGTGTTGCCCGTTTGACCGAAGCCACAATAATATCACCTACTCGAGCATATTTCTTTCCGGTACCGCCCAATACGCCGATACACATAATCTGCCGAGCACCGGTATTATCTGCTGCCTTAAGTCTGGTAGAAGGTTGAATCATATCGTTCTATTCCTCAAAGTAACTAAATCTGCTGGGAAACTGCCTTTTTTATAAATTTCAGGTTATATCCTTAGGTTGAACTGCTACTACCTCTCCTTTGGTTATTATCTCAGCTACCCGCCACCGCTTATCCTTTGAGAGTGAGCGAGTTTCTATAATCCTTACCTTATCTCCCAGCCCACACTCATTATTTGCATCATGAGCTTTAAACTTAACTGTTCTCCTGAGGGTCTTCTTATATAACGGATGGCGCCTGAGTGTTTCTACAGCTACCACCACCGTCTTGTCCATCTTATCGCTGACTATACGACCGAATCTGGTCTTACGCTTTTTCTCCACTTGAAACCTGCCTTATACCTAGTTCTCTCTCCCTTATTATGGTCTCCAGTCGGGCAATTTCTCTTTTAGCCCGCGGAATTTCGCGGTGGTTTACCAGCTGTCTGGTAGCCAAGCGAAAGCGAAGGTCAAAAAGCTCACGATGAGTTGCCTCTAGTTGCTTTGATAATTCCTTAGGACTGAGAGCTCGAATTTCCTTAGTCTTCAACTTACGTAAGCTCCTCTTTTACTCTCCGTCTGTCCTTCCCTTAGCACAAATTTGGTATCTATGGGGAGCTTGTACGAAGCAAGGCGCATTGCTCCTCTGGCGGCTTCCTCGCTAATACCCCCCATTTCAAATAGAACTCTCCCTGGTCTAACCACAGCTACCCAATGGTCCGGAGCACCCTTACCACCACCCATACGGGTTTCAGCCGCCTTTTTGGTAACCGGTTTATCAGGGAAAATACGTATCCAGACATTTGCGCCACGACGAACATAGTGAGTAATGGCCCGCCGTGCTGCTTCAATCTGTCGGCTGGTAAGCCAGGCTGACTCTTGTGCCTGCAAACCAAAGTCGCCAAAAGTAACCACATTCCCAGTATGGGCTTTACCCCGGCGGTGTCCTTTATGACTCTTGCGGTATTTCACCCGTTTGGGTTGTAGCATCCTTCTCCTCTTTTTCCGTAACGGTAGAGGCATCTGCCTCTGCAGTCGTCTCTACTGCTGGTTGGGCAGCACCTTTCTTCGGTTTTGCCGCTGGCGCTTTCTTCACGCGTTTTCCTGCCACTGGCTTAGCTGGCTTCTCTTCTTTAGCTACTGGCTTAGCCGGTTTCTCCTTTTTAGCTACTGGCTTAGCCGGTTTCTCCTTTTTAGCTATTGGTTTAGCCGGCTTCCTTTTTGGTTTCGCTTCAGGCGCTGCCTCGGCAGTTTCGACAGCCGCTGGCTTAGTCGGTTTCTCCTTTTTAGCTATTGGTTTAGCCGGCTTCCTTTTTGGTTTCGCTTCAAGCGCTGCCTCAGCAGTTTCAACCGCCACTGGCTTGGCCGGTTTCTTCTTTTTAGCTATTGGCTTAGCCGGCTTCCTTTTTGGTTTCGCTTCAAGCGCTGCCTCGGCAGTTTCAACCACCGCTGGCTT
>Ga0114925_10001194_pt1 | contig 12566 bp, 12 predicted proteins | sample SumtaG_2_FD_87287 | JGI IMG/M metagenome (GOLD analysis project Ga0114925, IMG submission 87287) | Deep subsurface microbial communities from Indian Ocean to uncover new lineages of life (NeLLi) - Sumatra_00607 metaG | ecosystem: Environmental > Aquatic > Marine > Oceanic > Sediment | place... | reverse complement strand
GGGATCGAGGACCGGGACGGCAGTTTGCGGGGAGAAGGTCACCAGCCCCCGTGCCCTTAAGGGCGACACGCTCGAGTGCCGTTATCTGGTTATCTCCGCCGACGTGTGAGGTTGACACGAGCGAGGCTGCGACTCGCAAGTTGGTAGCCAAGCTTGCGGCTAAGTACGGCAAGTTGACGTTCTGCTACGAGGCGGGTCCAACCGGTTACGGTCTCCAACGGCTGATCGAGAGCCTCGGTCACACGTCCATCGTCGTGGCGCCGTCGCTTGTTCCGAAGAGGGCCGGCGATCGGGTGAAGACCAATCGACGCGATGCCGAGGGTCTGGCCAAGCTCCTGCGGGCCGGCGAGTTGACGAGCGTTTGGGTTCCCGACGAGCGACACGAGGCCATGCGCGAGTTGACCCGGGCGCGTGACGCGGCGCGGCAGGATCTCACGCGCAAGCGCCAACAGGTCTCGTCGATGCTGTTGCGCATCGGCCGCCACTATCCGGGTATCAAGACCTGGGGCGCAAGGCACAGAGCCTGGCTTGCCAATCAGAAGTTCGTCCATCCCGAGCAGCGCCTGGCCATTGAGGAGTTGCTACTCGCGGAACGGCAAGCCGCCGAGCGCATTGAGCGCCTCGGGCAGGCGATCCGGGCGGCGGTATCGGATTGGTCGCTCGCACCACTTGTGCCGGCGCTTCAGGCGATGCGCGGGATCGATCTCGTGTCGGCCGTCACGATCCTGGCGGAGATCGGCGACCTGTCACGCTTCGAGACCCCGCGCCAGTTGATGGCGTATCTGGGTCTCGTGCCGTCGGAGCGATCGACCGGCGACAGCGTCAAACGCGGGCCCATCACCAAGGCTGGCAACGGGCGGACGCGACGCGTGCTCGTCGAAGCAGCGTGGGCCTATCGCCATCCGCCGCGTGTCGGCTACGAGAAGCAGGCACAGGTTGCCGCTGCGCCGCGCCCGGCGCGCGAAATCGCTTGGAAGGCCCAGGTTCGGCTCTGCGCACGGTTCCGCGCCCTGTCGCGGAAGGGTAAGAAATCGACCGTGGTCGCAACTGCGATCGCGCGCGAGTTGGCAGCCTTCATCTGGGCCATTAGTCGCGAGGTGGCTGGATCGATTGAGGCTGCAGACGCGCCGCGCTGTGCATGAGCCGGCAGCGATCATCGGTTATGCCAGAAAAGGATCGCGGCCGGTGATTGATCCGGCCTGACCAGCATTCGTGCAGCGGCGGGGGCGAAGCCACGGCAGGGGAACTCTCGCAAACACGACGTGGCCGATTGTCGTGATCGATGCCCGCTTCTAGACAGAGACAGCCCCGGACGAACAAACGGACATGCGGTATCCAACCCGCGCATCAGAGCTTGATCACCGACGTCTTCGGGCTTCGTCTCCGCCTCTGCACGATCCACTCAAACCGCCAACTGCCGCGCTGCAAGGCACGGCGTCGAAAAACTGTGTGCGAAGTGCTTGACTTGGGACATCAGAGTGTTCTGACTCAGTCAGATAGCACCCGGCTTTGACGTCATCCATCGCCTGTTTGGCGCGGGCCTCTTTTGCGAGAATGGCGTTGGCCGACTTGGTCCAAACGAACGGCTTGGGATTGGCGTTGTGGCGGTCGAGATAATCGTGGATCGCCCAAAGGATTTGCTCATCCGGCCGGCTCTCAATTCAGGAATTCTCTCCCGTGCGGGTCCGCCTGCCCACTCCTTTCCCACGCTGTGGGGGCTGTACTCATAAAGGCGTTCAATAGCGGCGCGCAATTCTGTGCGGTGATCTGTTTTGCGGGCTGCCTTGCGCGCGGTGAGATGCACCATGCCCGGCACCAGAGTATCGGGCATCGGACGTGCCTTCCATTCCGAATTCGTCCGCCGCTCGAAGCACCGATCGTTTGCGCTCCGGCCACGCGGAGTCCTTTGACATGCCGTGGTCTGCCGCAGTAGGATAAAGACACTGTGCACAACTGAAACGAGACCAAGCACATTACGGGCTTTTGGCTGGATACGCACCGCAAAATCGGACGCGAAAGCAAGAAAACAAGAAACAAAATACCTCGACGACGCAGGTGACGGCAGAAAGGTCTGAGTTGCTGGCCAATAGTCGTACGAAGGTCCCCTTCCGCCTCTGGTTGTGTAGGCGAACATCCGCCATTTACCAATGGGAGGAATCAATGGAATGGAGTAAGGAAGGCTTCAATCGCCGTGAGTTTCTAAACGGACTGAGCGCGGCGTCGGCTGTCGGCGCAGCCACCTACTTCGCCGGCCCGCGCCCGGCACACGCGGCGGCCAAGGTCAACGGGAAAATCTCCGACAAGCCGTTCAAGGCCGGTCACATCACGTTCCAGACCGGTCCCGCGGCGCTTCTCGGTGAACCCGGCCGCAAGGGGCACATCCTGGCCGCCGAGGAGATCAACGCCGAAGGCGGGCTGTTGGGCAAGCGGAAGATCGTGACTCTTTTCGCCGACGAGGCCGCCGGCACCGACGCCAACGTCAAGGAGCTTCGGCGGATGAAGCTTTCGGAGGGCATTGACGTGTTCACCGGCGTCATCTCCAGCGGCAACACGCCCGCCCTCGGCCCAGTGGCCGAGGAGCTGGGGATCCTGACGCTGTTCAACGACGGCTGCACTGACTTTCTGTTCGACAAGGCGGTGCCCAAACCGCATTACGTCTTCCGGGTTACCAACATCCAGTCGGCGGACGGCATCACGGCGGCGGTCGGGGCGGCGACGGCATGGCCGGAAGCGAAGAAGATCGCCTCCATCCAGCCCGACTACAGCTACGGCCGCAACGTTCACGAGCACTTCGCGTTGGCCTTCCAGAGCCTGGTGCCGGGAGCCGAGGTCGTCGCCGAGGCGTGGCCGAAGCTGTTCACCACGGACTTCGCGCCCCACATCACGAAGCTTCTTTCCGCCAATCCGGATCTCCTGATTTGTGGCCTGTGGGGCGGCGACTATGTGGCGTTCTACAAGCAGGCGCTGCGGTTCGGGCTGTTCGACAAGATGAAGGTCGCGACGACGCTCGCCTTCGGCGGTGTTCCCCACGCGATCGGCAAGGACCATCCCGAGGGCGTCCTGGCGGGCGTGCACGCCAATTATCACTTCCTGCACCCCGCCGGCGACCGGTGGCCGATCAACGATGGGTTCGTCGAACGCTATCACAAACGCTGGAAGGAATATCCGAGCTTCGAATCCGACGGCGGCTACACGGCGCTTTACCTGCTCAAGGCCGCGATCGAGAAGGCCAACCAACTGATCGGCGGATGGCCCGACGACGACGCCATCATCAGCCAGCTCGAGGGCTTGGGATTGGATGCCCCGTCGGGCTACATCTACATCCGGCCCGACAACCACCAGGGCTACAAGGACGCCGTGACGGGGATGAGCGCGAACCTGCCGCAGTACAACTTCGCGGTCTGGGATCCCGACAGCGTTATCCCCATCCCCATTCGGGACATCACGGCGCCGCCGAACTGGCCGAAGCCGGGCCAGGGGCACAACGAATCCACGGCGGCGGCCAATTGGCTGAAAACCACTTGGAAGAAAGCCTAGACACGACCTCGTGTCGAGGAGAGCGGCCGGCGACACGGCCGCTCTCTTTCAGGGCCGACGGGAAGGCCGGCGACGGTCCATGACCGCCGTCCGAGAGGGGCCATGAACCGCATCGTCAGTGCCGCCGTTGCGCTTGCTCTCGTCGTCGCCGGCGTCGAGGGGTCGCCCGCCGTCGCCGGGCACGGGGTCAGCCACTATCCGTCGTATTATCCCGACGAGATCCGCATCGAGGCCATGGACCCGGCAACGGCGGCCCTCGGCCTCGAGCGTAAGACGCTGCATGCCTACGTCGGCGCGGTCCCCGCCTTCGACGGGCGTGTCCCGACCCATGTGAAGCCGCTCCGGTCGTTGGGGTCGTTCCTGGTCCTCGCCTTCGACCCGGCATCCAAGGCGTTCGCGTCGACCGAGCGCCGCTGCGCGGCGGCGCGCGGCATCCGTGCCCGGCTGGGCGAATGGGCGCCGGGCGCGATCTACCACCCCTACCCGGTGACGCCCTACCACGCCGACTACCTCCACCACCTGGACCGGATCGGGGCCGCCAAGGCCGCCGGCGATGCCGAATTTCCGATGCCGGCGGGCGGCGACGTGCGCGTGGAGGCGGTGCCGGTGGCGGACCTGATCGCCGGCGCCGGTATGCCTTTGGACGGCCGCCCCGGACCGCCCTGGGTCAAGGAGGGCTGGTTCCAGGCCCACACACTCCTGGCGCCGGCCGTCACCGATCCCGAAAACAGGCGCACTATCAACGCCGTCTATGGGCAGCTGATGACCGGCGATCACGCCGGCCTGGCCGAGCGGGCCAACCTGCAGCGGCAACTGATCGCCGTTCTCACCGCCGGCTGCGAGCGCCCGGTGGTCGGCTACACGATCAACCACGAGTACGTCAACGACGACTTCACGCGGGGGATCGAGAACACGGCCGTCGATTCGCAGCGCGGCCTCAACGCGGCCGTTTTCGTCCGCACGGCCAAGCTCAAGGACTATCCCTGGAACGGCACCCTGCGTCTCGGCGTCGACCGCCCGCCCCAGGCCGCCTGGAACCCCGTCGCCGGCTTCGCGGACGCGGCCGGCCGGCTGATCTGGTCAACGGTCGGCGATCCGGCGCTGGTGCCGTTTCCCTTCAACGCAAGCTGGATCCCCAACCGCCTCGATTTCACTATCACCCGATCGCGGGGCCAGTCGGGCGGCGTCAAGGTGCCGGCCGACGCGCTCATTCCGGAGCCCGGTACCGGCGCGCTTCGACCCGTCGGCAAGCGGGCCTTCGCCTCGGCGAAGGTGATCTACGATGTCCTTGCTTCGCCATTCCACGACGGCACCGATACCGGGTTCGCCGATCTTCTGTATCCGTTGGTCCTCGCCTACCGGTGGGGCGCCAAAGAAGGCCCTGGCGACAAGGCTTATGAACCAAGCCTCGGTGCTACTCTCGCCAACATGCGGGGCCGGGTCGTCGGCGTGCGGCCGATCCGCGTCGACGAGACGGTCAAGATCATCGCCCCCGGCCTCGATGTGATCCAGAAGACGCCCGTGCTCGAAGTATATCTCCGGGACGCACCCGGGGACAGGCACCAGGTAGCCGCCCTGGCGCCCCCGTGGAGCACCGTTCCCTGGCATTTGATGGCGCTGATGGAGGAAGCGGTGCGCCGGGGGCATGCCGCGTTTTCGAAAGAGGGGGCGAAGCGCCGCGGCGTGCCGTGGCTGGACCTAGCGCGGGACCGTCCGCTCGTCGCCAAGTTGATGGACCTGACCCGGGAGCTGGAGGCGAAGCGCTACCGCCCCGCGCCGCTGACGGGCCTGGTCACCGCGGAGGAGGCCGCCCGCCGCTGGCGCGCGCTGAGGACGTTCGCCGAAAAGGCTGGCCATTTTCTGGTCACCAACGGCCCTTACCGGCTCCAGGAATGGTCTTCCGGCTCGGCTGTGCTCAAGGCCGTCCGCGAAGTGACATATCCGCTGGGTTTCGGCTCATTCGACCGCTACGTCCATCCGCCGCGGGCGGTGATCCAGGAAGTCGCCCAGGAGGCCGGCCGTATCGTGGTCCGGGCCGACGCGGAGCAGATCGTCAAGGTGGAACGCCATTACGAAACCCAGCGCGAACCGCTGACCCGGAAGACCTCGCACGGGCTGTTCGGGGTTCTTGTCGTCTCGCGCTATCTCCTGGTCGGGCCCGACGGGACCGTCGTCGCCGCCGACAAGATGCGATGGAGAGAAGACGGACGCTTCGCGGTGGACCTGCCCGACCGGTTGGCGCCCGGCCGCTATACTCTCCTCGTCGCCATCTTTCTGGACGGAAATTCGCTCACGCCGTCAGCCAAGGTCTTTCACTTCCAGGTCAAGGGGAAGGGCTGAGCGGGATAAAAAAAGCCCTCTTACGCTACACTTTCAGACCCAAACTCGACGACCAGGCCAAAGGTATCCGCCGGGCTGATCTGCAACCCGGAGGCGACCTTTCGGAAAGGCAGGGCGCGTGCTGCTGGCAGGCAAAAAATGCGATCCCCGGCATCCGGTCGTCGGTCACGTAAGCAAGCGAAAAGGCCACCGTTGCCTCGCCGCCGCCGGGGAGTGCCGCCCGGCGCGAGAAGTCGAAAACGGGGTACGTCGTCAGTCCCTTTTCGGTGAACGCGGTCTGGTCGCGGCGGGCATCATCGCTCGCGAAGGTGAGCATCGCCATGCCTTCTCCCGCCTCTAGGAACGTCTGGTTGTGGTGCCCAAGCGAAGTGCCCGGGGTCCGCGGGGCGGATGTTGTCCGGTTCGACGACCGCGAGAAGCTCGATGAAATTGCCCTGGAACTGGACCAGGCTATTATCAGTGCCGAAGGGGTGGTCGGCCCGGGGCGTTGTGGTGAAGCCGAGCCGCTCGTAGAACCGCCGGTCGGCGTCCAGATCGTGGACGCAGAGCACCAGGTGGTCGATGCCCCGGTTCATTGCCTCGCCCCCTTCTGTTGCCGGGCCCTGCCCCCCGCTCCGGCATCTTCTTGCCAGGAATACAATGATATCTTATCCTCCGAGGACCGTGGAATTCTAACGCCTTCGCAGTTTTTTTGACGGCCTCGGAAATTGAAAACAAAGCCGTTCTTGTTTTTTGAAGAATAGGGGGGGGAAATCGTTGGAAATATTCATTATCCAATTTCTGAATTCCGTATTCTACGCTTCCATCCTGTTTCTTATCGCGGCCGGCCTTAGCCTCATTTACGGCGTCATGCAGATCATCAATCTCGCCCACGGCAGTCTTTATGCCCTAGGCGCCTACGTGACGGCCTGGGCCGTCGGCACCCTGGCGGCCGGCGGCCACGTGGTGCTGCTGTTCCTGCTGCTGCCGGCGGGCGCGGTGGCGGTGGCGGCGGCCGGCATGGTGATCGAGCCGACGCTGCTGCGGCCCCTCTACAAGCGGCCCGAGGAATACCAGCTCTTGGTTACCTTCGCCCTGCTGCTGATCCTCGAGGACGTGATGCGCTTCCTGTTCGGCGGCGTGCCGCTGTCCGCAGACGCGATCATGGACGCCACCGGAAGCATCCCGGTGATGACCCTGAAGTACCCGGTCTACAACCTCATGGTGATCGGTATCGGCATCCTGGCCGCGCTCTTCCTCTGGGCCTTCATCTACCGCACCCGGTTCGGGATCATGCTCAGGGCCACCTCCCAGGACAGGCGGATGGCCTCGGCCCTCGGCATCAACGTGAAAAGGGTCTACATGCAGGCGTTCGCTATCGGCTGCTTCATGGCCGGCCTGGGGGGTGCGATTGTCGTGCCCAGTCAGGCGGCCGTCCTGGGCATGGGCATCGACGCCCTGATCCTGGCCTTCGTGGTCGTCGTTATCGGCGGCCTGGGCAGCCTCGAAGGCGCGCTGATCGGGGCCCTGCTGGTGAGCTTCGTTCGCACGGCGGGGATCCAGTTCTTCCCCGAGATTGAACTCGCGGTGCTCTATCTTATCGCCGCTGTCGTGCTCTTGATCCGCCCGACGGGCATATTCGGGAAAGTGTCATGAAGTTCGGTTTTATCCCTACCGACAAACTGTCACCCTGGCGGCTGGCGGCCCATGGGGCGCCGATAGTCGTCGTGCTTCTGCTGTTTCCGCAATTCGGCGGCCTTTACCAGACGCAGCTCCTCACCTACGGTCTCATCTTCGCCATCGCCACGCTCGGCTTCAACCTGCTGTTGGGGTACACGGGCCTGCTGTCCTTCGGTCATTCCGCCTACTTCGCCCTCGGCGCTTACACGGCGGCGTTCATGGTCAAGTACCTGGGTGTCGGCTCCATGGAGCTCTACATTCTCGGCGGGCTCCTGATCACGGCGGTTATCTCGGCCGCCTTCGGCTACGTCTGTGTCCGCCACACCCGCATCTTTTTTGCCGTCCTGACGCTGGCGTTGTCGCAGGTGTTGTGGACGCTCGCCTACAAGTTCTTCTGGGTGACCGGCGGCACCGACGGCATTCGCGTGCCGTTCTCCAAGATGACCTTGTTGGGCGGGGTCGTTGATTTCACCAGCCGCGGGGGGTACCAGTCGTTCGTCTTCTCCTATTACTACTACGTGGTGGGCCTGTTCCTGGTCTGCGTGTCGCTAATGTGGGTGATCGTCCATTCGCCCTTCGGCAAGGCGTTGCAGGCGATCCGCGACAACGAGACCCGGGCCCAGTTCCTGGGCATCAGGGTGCGCCACTACCGGTGGATCGCGTTTCTGGTGTCGGGAACCTTCACCGGACTGGCGGGCATCCTGTGGGTGCCGCTGAACGGGCTGGTGACGCCCGACATCGCGTGGTGGCCGTTCTCGGGCGAGATCGTCTTCATGACCGTGCTCGGGGGTTTCCGCAACTTCACCGGGCCGATCGTCGGCGCGGTGGTGTTCAACTACCTCAAGACCTATGCCATCGCCTCCACCGTGTTCTGGCAGGCGGCGCTCGGAATCATTCTCCTGGTCCTGGTGCTGGCCCTGCCCGCCGGCATCGTCGGGGCGTGCAGCCGGTTGACGGCGAAGCTCCGGCAGAAGAAGGAAGATGAAGAGGATATGGCGACGTGACCCTGCTCAGAACCGTCAACCTCAAGAAATATTTCGGCGAAACCCACGCTGTCGACGACGTCAACTTCACCGTCACCAAGGGCGAGCTCTTATCCCTGGTCGGCTCCAACGGCGCCGGCAAGACAACGCTCGTCAACCTGATCAGCGCGTATCTGCATCCCGATGAGGGACAGATCCTCCTCGACGAGGAGGACATCACCCATTCGTCCGTCAACGACCGCATCCAGGCGGGCATCGCCAGGAGCTTCCAGCTGGTGAACCTGTTCGACGACCTGACAGCCTTCGACAACGTCGCCTTGGCGATCTTCGCGCGCGAGGGTAAGACCGGAAACCTGATGTCCATCGCCGATCACGACGAAGAGGTGAGACGCGAAGCGGACGAGGTCATGGGGCAGTTCGGGCTCGAGAACAAAGGCGGCCTGACCGCGGGCGGGCTGGCGCAGGGCGAACGCAAGCTTCTCGACGTCGCCGTCGCCTATGCGCTTCGTCCCAAACTTCTGTTCCTCGATGAACCGACCAGCGGCGTCAGCACACGCGACAAGCTACAGATCATGGACACCATTTCCTCGGTCGTGCGCGCCGAAAACGTGACCGCGGTGATCATCGAGCACGACATGGACGTAGTGTTCAAATACTCCGACCGCATCGTCGCCATGCACGAAGGGAAGATCCTCGCCGACGGCCCGCCCGATGAGATCCGCAACAACCAGGACGTCGCCACGACGCTGCTGGGCGCCGCCCTTCCCTCTTAACCGATACCAGGACGATTGCCGCATGCTCCAGATCAGCGACATCAACACCTACAGGGCCGCCGCCCACGTTCTGCAGGGGGTCTCGCTGTCGGTCGGGGAAGGCGAGGTGGTGTGCTTGGTTGGCCGCAACGGCGCCGGCAAGACGACGACCATCGAGAGCATCATGGGTTTGTTGCCCGTGAAGTCCGGGACCATTCGTCTCCACGAGAAGGACATCACCGGCCTGCCGCCGCACGAGCGGGCCAAACTGGGTCTTGGGTACTCGCCAGAGGACTGTGGGATTTTTCCCGAACTTACGGTGGCCGAAAACCTGATGATCAGCGAATGGCTCTCTGAGGCGGCGGCGCGGGAGCGGGGTGCGGCGGTCGAGAGTACCGAGGAACGCATCTATTCGGTGTTTCCGGAGGTCCAGGACCTACTCAACCGTCAGGGAATCAACCTCAGCGGCGGCCAGAGAAAGATGGTGGCCATCGCCAGGGCCATGGCCCTGGCGCCGTCGCTTCTCCTGCTGGACGAGGCCTTCGAGGGGCTAGCGCCGGTGGTAGTCGGGCGGTTCCGGGAGGCGATCATCAAGATCAAGGCCTTGGGTATCTCGATCCTGATTGCCGAATCCCATCTGCCCGCCGCCGCCGCGGTCGCCGATCGTCTCTACGCCATCGACCGGGGCGAAATTATCTTTCACGGCAAGCCCGATGAGGCCCTCGCGAACGAAGAAGTCATGAAGATGCTTCGTGGCTGACGCGGATTGTCCTGGCGACTCATGCTGCAATGGCGCCCATCATCCAGAAAGGCTCGGAGCATCTGCCATGACCGGCGGGCGGATCGATACCAAAAAAATGCTGCTTTTGGCGGCCGCCGCGGCTGCCGTGCTGCTGCCGATGCCGGTGGCGCTTCCACCTTATCCGCTGATCGTTCTTTGTTACGCGCTGGTGTTCGCCATCGCCTGCATGGGTCTGAACCTCTTGTTCGGGACGGCGGGGCTGCTCTCCCTCGGACACGCCACGTGTTTCGGGATCGCGGCCTATGCGGGCGCTTTCCTGTATCGCTTTACCACCGTTAACTCGTTCGAACTTTATCTGATTTTCGGCGTTTCTTTCTCGGCATTGCTGGCCGCCGTTATCGGATTTCTCTCCCTGCGCGCGACCAAGATCCATTTCACGATACTGACCCTGGCCTTTTGCCAGATCGTCTATTCCCTTTTCGTCGACGGGTTCGTGTTCCGTCTGTTCGGCGGCGAGGGAAGGGCCATTTACTTTCTCGCCGGTGGCGGCATGTATATTCCGCGGCTGACCCTTTTGGGAATGCATTTCGGTCCGCAAGAGTTCATTCCTGCGTTTTATAATGTGATCGTGGTTTCCTTCATCGGCGCGACCGTGTTGTTGTGGCGGATCGACTGTTCGCCGTTCGGGATCGCGCTCCGCGCGCTCCGCGACAACGCAGAACGGGCCGAGGGCGTCGGCATCCCGGTGCGCCTATACCGGTGGTACGCGTTCGTCATCTCGGGCGTCCTGGTCGGCCTTGCAGGCGCGCTCTATGGGCAGTTGAGCCGTCAGATCACCCCGGAACAGCTGCACTGGTTGTTTTCGGCGAAACTGGTTCTAGCGACTGTTCTGGGTGGCCTGCGGCAGTTCCTGGGCCCGCTGTTGGGCGCTTTTGCCTTTGTCGCCCTGGAGGATGTGGCGTTAAGCTCGACAGCATATCACGATCTGGTGCTGGGTGTTTTGCTGATCATTGTCGTTTTCACCTTTCCGTCGGGCCTAGCGGGCGGGGCCACGGCGCTGGTAAACACATTGCGACGACCGGTTAAAGACTGATCGTCCGCGGCGGATTCGGAGTGTTTCTCGATGCGTAGACCGGGCGCCTTTCTGTTCGTCATCACCCTGATGGTGGTTTTCGTCGCCGACGCCGGCCATGAGATGCCGATCTATCCGTCTTACTACCCGCACGAAATTCAGATACAACCGTTCGACCCGGTGGCGGCGGGTCGTGCCCTCAAGGAAGGCCGCATACAGGCCTACGTGGGAAGCGCGCCGGTGATCACCGGCGAGCCGGGGAAGACCTTGAAGTCCGTCGAGACGCTGGGCGCCTTTTTGGTGGTCGACGTCAACCCCGACTCGCCTCAAGTGAAGAGCGGGCGCTCCGTTTGCGCCATCGCCGAGACAGTAGTTGGCGCCCTTGCCGGAAGGGCGGAGGGCTTTCGCCTCCATCCTTATCCGGTCAATGGGTTCCACGCCGATTACTTGCATCATTTCGACCGGGCGGTACAGGCGAAGAGCCGTTTTCCCGAATCCTCGGATGCTGCCCCCGGAGGGCTGGCCGTCCGCGCCGAGGGCGTGCTGGCAGAGACGCTGGCGCACGCACGCTGGCCTGAGGCAAGAGGGACATGGGATGCCACATTGCGCGAGATCGATCTCGATCGGCTGCTCGTAGGCCGGCGGACCGCCGTCAACGGCTGGCTTGGCCCGCCGTGGCTCAAAGAAGGTTGGTTCCACGCCTATCTGCTGCTGGCCGGGACGCTGACCAACCCGGCGGCGAAGGATCACGCCAAAACGCTCGTCGGCCGCCTCGTGACGGGCGCGTTCGACGGCGAAGTGGCGCGCATCAACCTGGAGCGTGACCTGGTTTCGCTGTTAACCAGCGGCTGCCGGCGTACGGTCGCCGGCTACCGTGTGAGACGCGAGTTCTTCAGCGACGAATTCTCGCGCGGGGTGGAGAACATCGCCTACGATTCCCACGCTGGGTTTAACTCGGCGATCTTTATCCGCACCGTCAAGCTGAAGGATTTTCCGTGGAACGGCTGGCTTGCGCTCGGGATTGATGGGAAGCCCAAGGCCGCCTGGAACCCCATCGCCGGGTTCACCGACGAGGCCGGCCGCCTGATCTGGTGGGCGCTCGGCGATCCGGCGCTGTTTCCTGAGCCTTACAACGCCGGCTGGACCCCGAACCGGATCGGGGATGTCAAGGAAATAGAGGAAAAGCAATCCGGCGGATGAGGGTCACCGCCCCGAACGGCACAACGTATCGCGATAGATAGGAAATGGCCTTTATGAACACCCTGATTATCCGCCGCTGGTCGGGCATTCTTGCGTCAATGGTCGCCTTCACGATCACCAGTCTCTCCATCCTCGCCGAGCCTATCGTCCAGCGGCCGTCAGCGGGCGCCGAGACCGTCGCCATGGCACGGGCGGCGATGCCGGTGCCCGAGGACGCGGTCCTGCCCGAACCGGGCAGCGGTCTCTTGAAGCCAGTCGGCCCCGGCCGGTTCGCCCAGGTC
>Ga0114925_10001193_pt1 | contig 12567 bp, 9 predicted proteins | sample SumtaG_2_FD_87287 | JGI IMG/M metagenome (GOLD analysis project Ga0114925, IMG submission 87287) | Deep subsurface microbial communities from Indian Ocean to uncover new lineages of life (NeLLi) - Sumatra_00607 metaG | ecosystem: Environmental > Aquatic > Marine > Oceanic > Sediment | place... | reverse complement strand
CCTTGAACGTCCGGCCGATGGCCATCGTCTCACCAACACTTTTCATCTGAGTGGTCAGCTTACTGTCAGCCTCAGGAAACTTCTCAAAGGCAAATCGAGGCACCTTCACCACAACATAATCAATTGCTGGTTCAAAGCACGCCTTTGTTTTCCGCGTAATATCATTTGGCAGTTCATGCAAACGCCAACCCACAGCCAGCTTGGCTGCGATTTTGGCTATCGGAAAACCCGTCGCCTTACTGGCAAGAGCCGAGGAACGACTAACACGAGGGTTCATTTCAATGACAATCATTCTTCCAGTCTCTGGATGAACAGCAAATTGAATATTTGAACCACCCGTCTCGACACCAATCGATCTTATGACGGCAAAACTCGCATCCCGCATCCGCTGATATTGTTTATCTGTAAGTGTCATTGCTGGTGCGACTGTGATTGAATCACCCGTATGAACACCACATGGATCAAAATTTTCTATTGAACAAATCACGACTGCATTGTCATCAGCGTCTCGCATCACCTCCATTTCATATTCTTTCCAACCAAGTATTGACTCCTCAACCAACACTTCACTCACTGGTGACAGGTCAAGGCCACGCTGGACTTTATGATCGAACTCCTCGCGGTTAAAGGCAACGCCTGAACCTGATCCACCGAGTGTAAAACTTGGCCTGATAACTGCTGGCAGTCCAACTTCAGCAAGCACTTCTCGTGCTTCGTCTAAACTCCGAACGATGCGTCCACGACACGTATCCAGTCCGATCTTTTGCATCGTCTCTTTGAATGTTTCTCGATCCTCTCCTCGTTTGATGGCATCAGCTTTTGCACCAATCATTTCCACGCCGTACTTGGCGAGAATTCCACGTCGTTCAAGATCCATAGCTAAATTCAGTGCCGTCTGACCACCAAGTGTTGGGAGCACTGCATCCGGCTTCTCAACAGCGATCACTTTTTCTAGCATCTCACAGGTCAGGGGCTCGATGTAGGTGCGGTCGGCTGTGTTTGGATCAGTCATAATGGTGGCTGGGTTTGAATTCACCAATATGACTCGATAGCCGTCCTCACGAAGTGCCTTGCACGCCTGAGTACCGGAGTAGTCGAATTCACATGCTTGTCCAATAACAATAGGACCGGAGCCAATAAGAAGGATTGTGTGGAGGTCGTCACGTCGGGGCATGGTGTACCAACATTGTGGGGCGAAAAAAACAAATTTCCCAAAGGTAGCATGAGGGGGCCTTAACCTTCAACGAGTCGCTAGAATTTCCCGTAAATCTGCCTTTCACCAAAATGGAGATACCACCTATGCCTGTTAATTTGACCGCCATCGACGCCCTCAGAGACTCCATGGGCGATGATTTCAAAGACATCCGTCTGAATGTTTCAAGTGTCTTAACCGGGGAAAATCTCGACCCTGCGACTGCTCTCGGAATAGCCCTTGCTTCGGCTCGCTTTATTCGTTCAGAGACACTCACCTTGGCTCTGACAAAAGATATTCATGACAACTTTGGCGACTTGAATGATGCAGAAACCAAGAGTGCTGCGGACATCATTTCCGATGCTACTGCAGTTGCCGGACTCATGGCAATGAATACCACGTATTATCGATTTCGGCACATGTTGTCGAAGGAAACATATGACGCTCGGCCACCACGACTACGAATGAGCCGCATGGCCCAGCCCGCCACTGATAAGATAACATTTGAATTAATGAGTTTGGCCTGTGCTGCTCTTGCTGGTTGTGAACTGTGCATCAAAAACCATGAAGGACATCTCGTAGCTGCTGGCACAAGTGAAGACACGTGTCATGATGCAATACGCATTGCTTCAGTTATGAATGCTGCCGCGGTTGCAACACTATAAGTTCCCTGAGAAAATCGAGTGTGTAGATGCCACTATCATGACCATCTGAAAACTCAATTTTATAAGCATATTGTCCAACTGGTTTCATTTCCTTGATAGCGAGAGGGACTGTCTCCTCAGGTTTCAGAATCTGCAGGGATGTATCATTTTGTGGGACTACTCGTTTTTCCCGACATGATGCGCACGGGCAAGAATCTCGCAGTACACGTGGAGTGATCGAACCTGAAACTCCATCACTCCACTTAACCTCAATCGATCTGTTTTCTAGTCGTCGAATTGCTATAGGAACTGGCTGGTCCATGATTCATTTACTCAGGCGGACGTGAGTGCTTACGGATGATTCTTTTACCCTTGCCCTCAAATCGAGGCAGACTTCCTCTTGGGACAACAGTGACCGTAACCTTCAATCCAAGGCGAACGTGCAGTTCTATTGCAACCCGATCAGGATCATCTAATTGATCCTCAATCTCTAACACCATCATATCAAGACTATTCTGATTCAATACCGAGAGCCGATATTCCAAGATTTCAGGAAAACTTCGAACAATATCATCAATAGACTGCGGGAATATGTTAACACCTCGAACAATAAACATCTCGTCAACTCGCCCAAGAACACCACCCACAAGCTGTACCCATGGACATACATCAATCTGATCTTCTGTTGGCCAATGAGGACGCACCACATCACCTGTGCGATATCGAATCACTGGAGCACCAGAGCGTCCAAGAGTTGTGATTACGAGTTCAGACAATTCTCCATCAGTCGCCTGGGCACCAGTTTTCAATGACAAAAACTCGGGGTGGAACCACGGTTCAAGAATATTGAGTCCTTTTCCTTGTTGATCTCCGACACCCCATGGCCCCACCTCTGTCGCACCTGCATGATCAATAACTTCTGCATCCCACGCCTGTTGAAGTCTGGTGCGCACCGATGGAGAAGATCCTCCAGGCTCTCCAGCCACGATTATCAGTCGGATTGCTAGTGAATTAACATCAATACCTACTTCTCCCGCTACCTCAATCAAATGAAGAGCATAACTTGGAGTAGCAATCAGAACTGTTGCCCCAACAGAGCGCATTAATTCCAATCGAGCACGAGATGACAGCCCACCCGTTGGGACTGCCGTCGCTCCGAAATGGATAACCGCATCAAACGCACTCCAGAAACCAATATATGGACCAAATGATGACGCAACGAAAACGCGGTCGTGTTCCATAACACCACCGCGAATCAATACGTTTTGCCAACACTCCATCCACCACTGCCAGTCATCAGCCGTATCAAATACAGGAAGTGGTCGACCATGCGTACCACTGGTTTGGTGATATCGCACATAGTTCTCAACTGGATACGTTAGATTCCCTGGGAGACATGGACTCTTTTCATTTGCATCTCGAACCGACGCAACAAGTTCTTCTTTAAGAGTAAAGGGCCAATCTTCTATTTGCTCGAGTGAATGAATATCTTTCGGTCTTTGCACACCTGCCAACTTCTTTGAGTAAAAGTCGTTGCGAGGAAGAATCTCTTGAAGTAATTCACGCAAACGCGTGATCTTCAGCCGATTGAGTGTGGGTCGGTCATTCGCTTCTGGTGAGAACGATTCGTGCATTATGGCACACCAAGACTAGGTACACCTTGCTGGGGAGAATTCTGTATTGGCACCTGCATGCCTGGATTTTGCATTTCCGGAAAGACCGGGCCACTCAATGGCGCTGGTGTCTGCGGAGGAACAGACGTATTGGATTGGGGGGGAGGCAGAGGAAGTGTCGCTGGTACAGGTGCTGGCTGAGGCACTGACAAAGAAGCAGAGGAACCTCCACCAGCTGCAAGCCTCGCTACTTCAGCACGGCTAACCACTTCTTCCGGCGGTGTTGCAGCAGCCGGCATCATTGAAAGGTCTACAACTCGTTCGTCACGGATCTCTCCAGGCCAGATGTTCTCTGTGACAAAGTCGAGCGGAAATATCTGGTACCAAGGAAGAGGGAATGGTTGACTGACTGTAAGAGTCTCATAACCATCCTTTATGAGTCGTATTTTCCTTGTGCCGTAATACACAAAGTCAGTTGACACTGGCGTCGTGCCTATTTGGTAATCATCAACGTAAACAAGTGCACCTGGGGGAGTGCTACGTATTGTCATACGTCGCTGCACACAGCCACTAGGCAAAGTGACAAGAATCAATAGCACGGAAACATGAAAGGCGAACATTCGAAATGGTTGCATGGCTGAAACCATAGAAACGTTCAGGACCGGCCACCAGACCAGAGATGACTTCAGAAACGTCCCAAAACAACACATATCGCCCTACCTGTCATCTCCCGCTAGAATCTCTGGACTTTGTAATTTTTAAATTCCTCCAGGGCTTCCACGTTTGGGAAACGGCACAACCCTTTCTTTCAGCAGCCGCTCAGACGTAGGCTGCCGACGGGCTATAAATCAAGATTCACACGCCTGCCTCAGACCTGTGGATCTGGAGGCATTTCGAACGCGCGGCTGGATCCTCCTCGTTGCCGATGGCATGGGAGCCCATGCTGCAGGGGAAGAAGCTAGCCGGATGGCTGCTGAACGCATTCCGCTGCTTTACAAAAAGACCCACTCAGAGACTCCACCTGAGGCTCTCCAGCAGGCATTCCAAAAGGCAAACAGTGAGATATATGAAAAGGGAGAAAAGTTTCCTGAATTCCATGGCATGGGGACAACTTGCAGCGCTCTTACAATCGTACCGCGAGGAGCACTCATAGGTCATATTGGAGACAGTCGCATATACAGAATTCGTGGTCATCAAATTGAACAACTCACTCGCGATCACTCACTGGCATGGGAATGCGGACTTGCTGGAGAAGAAGCTAAAGGAATTCCAAAAAACATTATCACGCGTTCAATGGGACCACATCCAGCAGTGGATGCAGATCTCGAAGGTCCATGGCCTGTGCATGAAGGAGATATCTTCGTGCTATGTAGTGATGGACTCTCGGGCCAGCTAAGTGATGCAGAAATCGGCCTTCTTGCTTCATACCACAATCTTGGTGAAGCAACTCAAGCTCTTGTTGGGCTGACACTTGCGCGTGGCGCGCCAGACAATACGACTGTTCTACTGGCTCGAGCAGGCGCTGAGGAGGTAACAAACACATTTGGGAAACAGGAACCTTGGTCTCTTACAGACTCGATTAATGATGATATCACCACGCGCCGCATCGCCTGGAAACCACTTATCGCTGCAGGCATCTGCTTTTTCTTGAGCCTCATTATGAAAGGCGACCTCCTGCAACCAAGTAGCCCGTTTCTAGAGGCAATGATAGCTATTAGCGTTGTGACTACATCACTCGCCACGATTGTCTTTCTCTGCTACGCCTTATTATCTTCCGTTAGCCAAGGAGACACGGCTCGGGGCTCCCAGCAGATAAAAAACTCTGATGGTCCTTACCGAGATGCTGACTGCACCCCCACCGAGGCTCTTTTAGAAAACCTTGCCAAAACGATTGACAGTGCATCTAACTCCTTACCGCCTTCAGATCGAGAGAGCATTATTGACCTTGCTTCCAAGGCAAGATCAGGGAATGTTGATCATGGATTTAGCGTGGCTATTACATCAGCGATTCAAGCCCTCTGTCGAATTGAAAACTCACTACCGCGGCAACGAGACACTCTGACAATTCATGACGATGACATCGATCTAAAAAACCGACCTGACAATGACCACTGATTCAACGGTACACTATTGGTCTCATGAAAATTATTTCCCGTTATGTTCTAGTTGAGTTATTACAGGTCTTTCTTCTGTCACTCTCTGCACTCACCCTCTTCATGCTCATTGTTGGACTTGTAAAAGAGGCACAACAGCAAGGCTTGGGTATTCTTCAGATTGCACGACTCGTTCCATTCGTATTACCGGAGGCAATGCGATTCGCTGTTCCCGGCACCATGCTCTTCGCAGTAGCAAGTGTGTTTGGCCGAATGTCGGCCAGTAATGAAATAACAGCTCTCAAAGCAGCAGGAATTTCACCGGTAGCCGCCATCTGGCCTGCCATTGCACTCGCCATTCTCGTCAGTTTCATATCCGTTTGGCTTAATGATGTCGCGGTTTCATGGGGCAGGTCAGGCATACGACGGGTAATCGTGAATAGCGTGGAAGAAATAATTTACAGTCGTCTTAGGCAGCAGCGATCTTATAGCACGCCTCAAGTCTCAATAAATGTAAAAGGAATAGATGGTCGGCGTCTTATCCGCCCAACTCTGTCTTTCACACAAGGAGGAGGAAGCGGCACTCCTGCTACCGTTTCAGCCGCTGAAGCAGAAATCGCTACCGATGCTGATGCCAGTGAATTGATTGTGACCTTCTACGATGGAACACTTCATATGGGGGATGTAAAGGCCGTTTTTCCTGACACCATTGTTCGTAAAATTCCTTTAGATTCCATGAGCCGTAAAGGGATTTCATCTACCAGTCCATCTGAGATTGCCATGGTCGACTTTCCAAAAGCTCGTATTGAAGAGACAAAGCGGATCGATGAATTAGAACAGATTGTCGCAGGCGAACAGGCTTTGGCAATCTTGTCAGGGCAACTCAACCTAACAACTCCAACACATGTGACAGGCTATGTTTCTGCAATGAAACATCACTCAAACCGACTGACACGGATTATCATGGAACCATGGCGTCGATGGGCAAATGGTTTTAGTTGTTTGTGTTTTGTGCTCGTAGGCGCCCCGATGGCAATTCGCATGCGAAATGCTGACTTCCTAACCAGTTTTTTTCTCTGTTTTCTACCTATCTTGGTTGTGTATTATCCTATCTTCATGATGGGGGTTTCTCGAGTGAAGGCTGGTGCCTTACCACCCGCTGCCGTCTGGGCAGGAAACGCTCTTATTACGCTTTGGGGGCTCTGGCTCCTGCGAAGCGTCATACGACGATAACCTCCTTTCGACTTTGAGCACTCGGGCTTACACTAAGGGCACTTTGTGAACACTCAATTCCCTCAACAACAAAAGGATCATTTTCATGTCACGTCCCGTAACTCTCTTCACTGGCCAATGGGCCGACATGCCAATTGTTGATCTTGCTCGAAAGGCCAGTGAGTTTGGTTACCAAGGACTTGAACTTGCCTGCTGGGGTGATCACTTTGATGTTACTCAGGCACTTGAGGACAGTAACTACTGCACAGCACAAAAAGATATTCTTGAACAACACGATTTGTCAGTTCATGCCATCTCCTGTCATCTTGTTGGACAAGCTGTTTGTGATCGAATTGATGAGAGGCATAAAGCAATTCTGCCACCACATGTCTGGGGTGACGGAGATCCTGCTGGAGTAAATGAGCGAGCCGCGGAAGAGATTAAGCAAACGGCGAGAGCTGCCAAAGAGCTCGGAGTCTCCGTTGTAAACGGATTTACTGGATCATCGATTTGGCATTTACTGTATTCCTTTCCACCTGTTCCCGAAACAATGCTAGAAGCTGGCTTTCAGGAATTTGCTGATCGATGGAACCCTATTCTGGATGTATTTGCAGAATGCGGTGTTCGGTTCGCCTTGGAAGTACACCCAACGGAAATTGCCTTTGATACCGTGACGGCTCAACGAGCACTTGCATCACTCGGACGCCGTGACGAGTTTGGATTCAACTTTGATCCAAGTCATCTTCACTGGCAAGGAGTTGACTCCGTCGAGTTTATTCGAACCTTCCATGATCGGATCTACCACGTTCATATAAAGGATGCTGTCGTCACCCTCAACGGACGAGGGGGTATTCTTGGGAGTCATCTAAATTTTGGAGATCCTCGCCGTGGTTGGGATTTCCGCTCGCCTGGTCGAGGTGGCGTTGACTTTGAAGAAATTATTCGGGCGCTCAACCAAATTGGTTATGATGGACCATTGTCTGTGGAATGGGAGGATTGTGGAATGGATCGTGAGCATGGGGCTGCTGAAGCGGCTGAATTTGTTCACAATCTTGATTTCTCACCCAGTACACAACAGTTTGATTCAGCTTTTGCTGAAGAGAGTTAGTTGCTCAAGATTCTGTTTTCGCTTGCAGGCTGTTTGTGTCTACTACTTTTCTCAATGCCAAAACGACAACGATCATTATCGCTGTCGTGGTGTTTGGATTTTCTTTGCCGTTGTCTGCTCGTGATTCCGTTGCTCTGAGTGAAGCAGATCTTGCAATCCAGTGGGCAGATGATGCTGAAGGACTCAATCAAAGAGCACTTCGTGAGAATTTCCCTGTACTGGCAGCCATCATAAAGAAGTGGCACATACCTGTTCCTTCTGATCAGATTAATGTGTTTAGAATTCCCAATGCCATCCTCAAGCCTCCTGAAATTGTTGATCCACGTGCGACATCTATTTGGGAGGATTTTGTAAGGGCAAGAGAGAAGCGAGCTGAGGCACTCTTTCAACTTGCCGTGAGATCTGCTCAATCTCACAACATAGGTCCCGATTTTACTCCACGTAGCTATCAAGCGATTCGCCTTTTGTCTTTAGTACTTCGGGAGAACCCATCGCACAAAGGTGCCCGTATTGCTGGAGGGTGGGTCCAACGAAATGGTCTGTGGGTCTGGCCAGAGGTTGCTCAACGAATCGACAAGGGAGAAGTCTGGTCAGAGACTTTTGGATGGTTGTCCCGGTCACATTTTAATCGTTATGAAGACAATAAACGCTACATTCGTGGCATGTGGGTTCAAGCCTCTGATAAAACTGATGGACCACAGCGATTTGATCAATCACGAATATTTTTTTCTGATCATTGGAGGATTCAGTCATCAGCAAGCTACAAGCAAACTGCATTATTGGCCAGCGAAATGGAAGAAACATTTGAGATTTGGCGTCAGGTGTTTGGAGCATTTCAATTGGAACCCGTTGGACTTGAACGGCAATTCGAAGGGCGTGCAACGCCAACTACACGCAGGTCATTTGACGCCGTGCTTACTTCAAACAGGCAGCAATACATACATGAGATGGGCAAGCTCGAGCCGCTAATAAGTCAAACGCTAGGAATTTACTGGAATCCTTCTCGAACAAGTTGGTTTTTTGAGGGTGAGGATCGTACTTCAACAACTGTTTGCCATGAAGCGACGCATCAACTTTTTGGTGAAATGCGAAACACAAGTCCTTTAGCTGGTGAACGATGTGGGTTTTGGGCACTCGAAGCTGCGGCATGTTTTATGGAAAGTTTGCAGCGGACTGACTTCGGCTGGACCGTTGGCGGTATCGAAAACGGCAGAGTACCGGCAGCTCGTCAACGATTACTTCTTGATGACTATTATGTACCTCTTGAGCAACTCACAAGACTTGGACGCCGAGATTTTCAATCTCGTGATGATCTTCCTCCACTTTATAGTCAGATTTCTGGACTTGCTGACTTTTTTATGACTGGTTCAAACGGTCAATATAGGGAGGCATTTATTGAGTATCTGGTGAGGATATATACTGGATCAGCAAATCCTGATACACTTTCCCGTTTGTGTAAGGCTGACTACGAATCGCTCGATCGGCAGTATCGTCGCCATCTGTCACAGTGACAGAAAGTGCATGACGACAGCGCATAGACGTCAATTTCGGTGAAGCGTTAGACTCCTTGCGAATTTTTTTCTCAGTAAGGAGATGTCTCAATGTCAATTTCTTCAGCTACAGATCTTGACCGCCTATCGATTGATACCATTCGAACACTTTCCATGGATGCCGTTGAAGCTGCCAAAAGTGGACATCCAGGAACCCCCATGGCTTTAGCGCCTGTTGCTTTTACGATCTGGAAGGATTTTCTTCGCTACGATCCAGTACATCCCAACTGGCCAAATCGTGACCGATTTATTCTGTCATGTGGACATGCCTCAATGCTGCTGTATTCACTCATTCATCTAGCAGGCATACGAAAAACACCAGAAAGTGAACAACTTGCCGTACCACTCGATTCAATAAAGAACTTTCGTCAACTAAATAGTGTCTGCGCCGGACATCCTGAGCACCACGTGACATCCGGTATTGAAACCACGACCGGACCGCTAGGCCAAGGCTGTGGCAATTCTGTTGGCATGGCAATGGCTTCACGCTGGCTGGGAGCTCACTACAACCAGAATGATCAGACTGTATTTGATTTTGACACATATGTTCTGTGTAGTGATGGTGATCTCATGGAGGGTGTTGCAGCCGAGGCTGCTTCAATAGCAGGTCATCTAAAGCTGTCAAATCTGTGTTGGGTATACGACGACAATGCCATTACCATCGAAGGAGAAACCGACCTAGCCTTTAGTGAGAATATTGAAGAAAGATTTCACGGATTGGGCTGGAACGTAGAGCACGTTGATGATGCCAATGACATTCAGGCAATCACAAAAGCACTTCATGCCTTCAAGAATGAGCAGCACAAGCCAACAATTATTATTCTCAAAAGTGTGATCGGCTATGGCGCCCCCAAAAAAGCCGGATCCCATGCAGCGCATGGTGCACCTCTCGGATCTGAAGAAATAAAAGGAGCAAAAGATGCCTATGGCTGGCACAATGATTCTGAATTCCTCGTACCATCAGAAGTGCCGCTCCATTTTGATGCATCACTCGGTGCTCGTGGACAACAAGCTCATAGTGCATGGAGTCTCATGGTTGATCGTTACAAAGAAGATCACCCAAAAAATGCCGCTGAGCTTCAGACATTTCTTGAAGGCAGGCTACCCGATGGTTGGGACGAGAACCTGCCCGTATTTCCCCCAGATGCAAAAGGCCTCGCAAGTCGTGTTTCCTCTGGAAAAGTACTACAATCTATTAGTGAAATGGTGCCGTGGTTTCTTGGTGGCTCTGCAGATCTCGCCCCCTCAACCATGACTCGCATCGAAAGTGAAAAGAGCTTTAGCCCTCATAACCTGAGTGGCCGCAATTTTCATTTTGGTATTCGAGAGCACGGAATGGCCTCTGCTTGCAATGGATTGGCACTTTCCGGGCTCCGGCCATATTGTGCTACTTTTTTTGTTTTTTTTGATTACCTGAAACCCTCGCTTCGACTTTCTGCTCTCGGGCAGCTTGGCGTACTCTACATTCTGACGCATGACTCCATAGGTTTAGGTGAAGATGGGCCAACCCACCAGCCAATCGAACAGCTGGCGAGCGCTCGAGCCGTACCTGGCCTTTCAGTCTTTCGACCGGGTGACGCAAATGAAGTAACCGAGACCTACAGGACCGTGCTTTCTCGAACAGATCGGCCAACGGTCATCGTACTCTCACGACAAAACATCCCTACGCTCAATCGTTCAGAAATGGGCTCAGCGTCTCATGTTGCCAGAGGTGCCTATATTCTGAAGGATACAAGCGGTGATCCAGACTGTATTCTCATTGGAACCGGAAGTGAAGTGCAGATCTGTCTTGATGCAGCTGCACAACTCCAAGAACGTGGCATCAAAGCTCGCGTTGTAAGCATGCCAAGCTGGGACCTCTTTGAGGAACAGGATTTGGCTTACCAAGAAGAGGTGTTACCTTCAGCGATAACCGCTCGTGTTGCGTGTGAAGCAGCTTGTGGCTTTGGTTGGGAAAAGTGGATTGGCACGAAGGGTGTTTTTGTGGGCATGAGGAGTTTCGGTGCTTCTGGCCCCGCCCCTGAGCTTTACAAGCATTTTGGTATTACTGCAGATGCCGTTTCTTCAGCTGCAGAGAAACTGCTCTCTTAGCGGTATGTAGTGCAACGCATTACATACTCATGGCTGATGATGAGAGTCACCAATAACGGCATCTTCCGGATGTTCTGCAGCCGCAGTTTCACCATCATCATTCCGATACAGATGGTCACCATCGTCATGAAGTTTATCAAGAAACACTCGAGAAACATGTCCGTCTTCATACAGAATATAGTGTAAGCCACCGGGATGATTACTACTCTTTTCGCATCCCGCATCAGGAGCATCTGCCATTATTGGATGATGTTCTCTTCTCTGATTAAGGTTGGGCATCAATGAACCATCATCATTGCGATAGCCAAGGGTATAGCCAAAATCACCCCCCATGGTGTTAATCAGTTTATCGAAGCCTGGTCCTCCAATCGCTGACTGAAGTTCCTCAAGTGTAGGAATTCTAAATTCTTCTAGTTGCCCCCGTCGTGCTCCCGGGACCAACACTGTTCCGTCGTCAGCCTTCAATCGATGTTCCGAAACAAGCGTTGGTGCATACAGACCCGCCCGAGAGAGAGGACCAGAATCTGGCGGGGTCGGATAAAACCGTTTCGATTCAGCATAGCCCTGCAGAGCACCCGATATTTTTTGCAGATTCCTCTCAACACGAAGGTCTCGGGCATCGGATAGAGAATTAAGAAGGAGTGGAGCGACCAGCACGGCTGCTGCCAAGGCTGTTGCAGCAATAAATACCCGATCAATCCACACTCTTGAATTTACTACTGGCGTTGACGAGTCGGATCCTCGTGATATTTGAGCAGGTACTTCTACGGGATGTGACTGGATATACGAGAGCGTTCGATCAGCAAGCCCCTCAGGCGCAGCTTCAACGTGTTGATCTTTTTCCAATGGTGCGATAGCCCGCTTAAGAACCTCGAGGTCATGGCGAAGCTTCTCACCTTCACGTGGATTTTCAAGGGCTGCTTTGACCCTCAAGGTCTCTGGTTCATCCAAAGCCCCCATCAGAAAACCAATTAGATCCTCTCGCATGTCATCTCTCGTTACAGTTGATGGGTCCATGTTATTGAGTTGCAGCGTTGTCTGTCTGCCACGTTGAATTGAGTTTG
>Ga0114925_10001192_pt1 | contig 12573 bp, 11 predicted proteins | sample SumtaG_2_FD_87287 | JGI IMG/M metagenome (GOLD analysis project Ga0114925, IMG submission 87287) | Deep subsurface microbial communities from Indian Ocean to uncover new lineages of life (NeLLi) - Sumatra_00607 metaG | ecosystem: Environmental > Aquatic > Marine > Oceanic > Sediment | place... | reverse complement strand
TGATTGGCATAGGCGGCACCTTTTAGGGCAAAGTTATTACTTTCTGTTCCTCCACTTGTAAAGATAATCTCCTCAAGACTCACCCCCAAAAAAGAGGCTATTTTTTCTCGAGCATGTTCTATTGCTGCTTTTGCCTCCTGGCCAAAGGAGTGAATACCCGAGGGGTTGCCAAAAATATCAGTAAGATATGGTGACATCAACTCGACTACTTCTGGATCTGTGGGCGTAGTAGCCGCATAATCAAGATATATTCTTTTCATCTTTTATCACAGTGAGCTTTTTAAACTTCATTCATCTCGTTTATAAAGTCTTTTTCTAATTGAAATTAAGGTTTTCTTTAAATACTACAGTTTCAAATACCAGCTCCTTCGAAGAAATCTTCCCTGCTTCTTAAAAATGCACCTCCATAGCCCTGACTGGACAAGCCTTTACACAAAGCTCACATGCTATACATTTATTATCGTAGAAATGGACCTTTCTAACTAAAGGTTCAACAACTAAAGCGCCAGTAGGACAAATCGGCATACAGACGCCGCAATCTGTACACTTTCTTTCATTGCGAATTATATTTTGAGATAAAGGCTGCACTTTTACACTGGCCTCTGTTAAATATTGGATACCCTGTTTATAGTTTTTTTCATCCCCTCTCAGTTCAAGAACCATCAGGCCTTCTTCCCTGGGAGTAACATATGCCTTAAGAATATTAAACTCAAGATTATAATCCTTGACCAGATTACACACTATTGGCTGATCTACAAGTCTATGAGGAAAGTGGAGAACTATCCTTTTAGAAATCAACTCTGCACCTCCAGAACCTGAGTAAAGGAAAGGCGTAGAAAAGGAACTTCAGTTAATCTACGCCTTTCATTTTTCCTCTTACATCATAATTGACCTTTCCTTCAATGGTTTAAAGGTATAACCAGTCTCTGGACCAGGTAAAGAAGCTACTGGTTCACTCAGGAGAAAATCCCCTTTCTTAATCCATTCCTTCAGGGTATTAGCAATCTCAACTGCCTTGATATAGCTTGAGAGGTTGCCTGTTGGAACCTCCTTGCCCTGGATATCAATAGTGCCACTTATAAGTTGGGCATAGTTTATTTCACCAAGGCTCTCCTTTTTCCCTTCAGGATACGCATCGCTGTAATCAACTATCTGTGTCCATATCCCCTCATCTTTCACTGCTGTATATCGGCATATCTCCTCATTGAGAATGGGAATTGGAATACCAATACCAACGGTAAGCGTTACTCCGTAGCCTTGCATAGTTGTGCCTACAAGCCACTCCGGCTTCATCTGCTTGAGGTCTCCCATGACGGCTAAAGTACCGGCAGGCGCCTGAGGAACACCATTTTCTTTGCGTTTAACCCCAGGATTATGCTGAGTCCCCTGCCAGACTACATAGCCAGTACCACCCCCTAAGAAGATCCTTGTACCAATTCCAATTGTATTATAATATGGATCATTCAAAAGCGGAGAAAGTTGTCCTGCGCTGCAGTAATTAGCATTGCCTAACTTTGGCTTAAGTACTCCCATATAAGTATAAATAATCTTATCAGAAAGATTCACTGCCACATTGTAATTCTGGTAGGCATTCCTTGGATTAAAGAGCACAGCCTCGTTTAGGTCCTTTATGTTGATCCAGGTTTCTAACTTCTTCCTGGGATAACAATCTGTACCATAGGCAACAGCTACAAACTTTAAATCTTGCCCAACTACTAAATCTTCAATTGCATGGCCGCCACCATATTTGAACTCCCCGGGATATATCTTATTCAGTGGGTCATCATCTGGTAAGGCAGTTGCTCCAATACAGACATCCACAGCAGCAAAGCCGCTATATACAGGCACATCATTGAGATATGCTCTACCTCCACCGAGCTTTATTTTTGGTTTGGTATGTCCAATATTGAAATATGCGCCAGAAGAGCACATCGGACCAAATGTGCCAGTAGTAACTACATCCACCTCCTCAGCTGCTTTCTCTACTCCTTTCTCTTCAACAATGTTAATTATCTCTTCGGCATTCATTACCACTGCCTTTCCTTTTTTAATTTTGTCATTAATCTCTTGAATCGTCTTTGTCATTTTATACCTCCTGATTGATATTTATCCTTTTCTACTATTTATTAATAACTGCTCCCTTGGGGCTCATGCATGATCCATAACATCGCCACCACCTGCCTTTCGAAAAACCCAAGAGTTTAACTTTTCTTAAACAATTCTGTAGAAAGATACCTTTCACCTGTATCCGGTAAAACTACAACAATGAGTTTGTTCCTATTTTCTTTTCTTTTACCTTCCTCGATTACTGCCCAGGCTGCAGCACCAGAGGAAATTCCAACGAACAACCCTTCTTCCTTAGCTAACCTTCTGGCAGTCTGGGCAGCATCTTCATTATCCATCCTTAGAACATCAGGTACAAAACCTGCACCCATACCCTGTATCTTAGGTGCCCCAGGCTCTCCGCCAGAAAGAACTGGTGAGTCCTTGGGCTCAACAGCGATAGCGCGAAAGGCAGGCTTTCTTTTCTTAATTACCTCTGCTACCCCAGTTATTGTTCCTCCTGTTCCAACTCCAGCAACCAGGATTTCCACTTTGCCTTCAGTATCCCTCCAGATTTCTTCAGCAGTAGTTTTGCGGTGAATCTCCGGGTTAGCCAGATTTTTAAATTGCTGTGGAATGAAATATCGAGGATCATTTTTTGCTAATTCCTCTGCCTTTTTAACCGCCCCTTTCATCCCTTCGCTGCCCGGGGTCAGGATCAACTCGGTACCAAAAGCTTTAAGAAGGCTTCTGCGTTCAAGGCTCATTGTATCAGGCATAGTAAGGACAAGTTTGTACCCCCTTAGCAGCGCAGACAAAGGCCAAAGCAATACCGGTATTGCCGCTGGTAGTCTCAAGAATAATAGTATCCTTCTTAATAAATCCCTCTTTTTCAGCAGCCCTGATCATGATCAGGATATACTTAATATCCTACTAATGTTATCATATTGATAGGATAATATATAAATAAAAGTACCCAGTCAAATGGTTTTTTTGATTTTTTTATCGATTTCTGAAAAAAGGTTTGACAAAAAATAAAATTGATACTGTAACAGTATCAGTTATTAACAAAAGAAACAGATTATGCTATTAGAGCATTAATTTATCTGGCTTTAAATAAAGAATGCTTTATCGGTACAAGTAAAATATCGGAAAGCGAAAAAATTCCTTATCAGTTTTTAAGAAAGATATTGCAAATATTATGTAAGAAAAACTTTATTGAATCAAAAGAAGGAATAGCGGGAGGGGTTAGAATAAAAACCGACACGAAATATATACATATAACAGATATATTTAAGCAATTTCAAGGTAATATTGAATTATCATCCTGTATGTTCAGAAAAAACTTATGTGAAAATCGTGATAAATGCATATTAAGAGGAAGACTGAGGAAAATAGAAAATATAATAATAAAGGAATTTAAAAACATAACGATTGCCAGTTTAATTAATGATACAAATACTACAGTTTCAAATACCTGCTCCTTCGAAGTAATCTCCCAATGTCGAGGAGAGCTCTTCAATAATTTCTCTTTTCTTCTCAAAATATTTATCTATTTCTATAGTTATACCTTCCAATGACTCCAGCTTCTTTATTCTCTCTTCAAGTTCCGCCTGCTGTTTTACAACAAACCGAACAGCATCTGCTATTGGGTCAGGAAGTTTCCCATGTTCTAATATTTTGATCTCTTTTGCTGAAAATCCCCTGCCAATCCTACCGGGTACACCAAATACTGTAGACTCTGGAGGAACATCATGGATAACTACACTCCCTGCACCGATTCTTGCTCCAGTACCAATATTTATTGCTCCCAGGACTATAGCCCCTGCCCCCACCACTACATTATTTCCCAGGGTAGGATGACGCTTTTTCTTCTTTAAAGTGGTACCACCTAAGACCACACCCTGATACATCAATACATCATCCCCAATCTCTGCAGTTTCTCCAATTACTATACCCATTCCGTGGTCAATAAAAAAACGCCTGCCAATCTTTGCTCCTGGGTGAATCTCTATTCCAGTTACCCATCGACTTATATGGGAAAGAAATCTCCCTATAAATAGAAACTTATGCTTCCAAAAAAAGTGAGCTAGTCTATGTAACCAAATAGTATGAAGCCCTGGATAGCAGAAAATCACCTCAAATATGCTTCTTGCAGCCGGGTCTTTAGCAAATACAGTTTGAATATCCTCTTTTAATCTCTTAATCATCAATTAACTTCCCTTAAACATTTCATCCGATTTAAGCATCTAATAATTCAAACCCATTCCTCCTGCAATATATCTCCTTTTATTCCAACGGTTTTACATTTAACAGGTATTTTTCTTGATGCTTTTTTCACACCTTCCTGTACAATCCTGAGTAACCCCCCGCAGCAAGGGACTTCCATAATCATAACTGTTATAGTGTTAATTTCAGTCTGATCCACCAAAGCAGTTATTTTTTGAACATAGCCATCCTGTCCATCATCCAGTTTTGGACAGGCAATAGCAAGCTGATTGCCTTTTAAGTGATCTTTGTGAAAATCTCCTAATGAATATGCTACACAATCAGCAGCCAGAAGAAGATTTTTTTTATGAAAATTTGATGCAAGTGGAGAAATAAGATGCATTTGAACTGGCCATTGTCTAAGCTGTGAGGCTCTTTTTCCAGTTTCCTCTCCATTGTCTCTATCATCACCTGAAAAGTCCATACTTTTTGCCCCCGGGCATCCTGCATTTAATAAAGCATGATGCGATGGTGTTTTTTCATCAAAAGGTAGTTCAATACTTTTTTCCTTTAATACTTTTAATGCATCGTTTAGTAATTTTTCTTCTTCATGTTCTCTAAGGTGCTCAAGATGCGCTTTTATAACATTTGAACCCTGCTTAATTATGTTTTCCATAACTTTTCGTTCATCATATGGCTCTGCTTCTCGTTCCTCAATGGAAATAGCTTCTACAGGGCAATACCCCAAACAGGCACCAAGTCCATCACAAAAAAGATCACTAATAAGTCTGGCTTTACCATCAATAATCTGTATTGCTCCCTCAGGACAGTTTGGAATACATTCCCCGCATCCATTACATTTTTCATTATCAATAGTGATAATTTTTCTTTTCATGATTAATCGCCTTATTAAATTAAAATTCTTATTCTTCTTCTACTGAATATCCTGACTTTTTTATAACAGAAACAACATTTTCTTTTGAAATATCTCCCTTGACTTTAACTGTTTTGGTTTTGATATTAACGCCAACATCCTTCACACCATTTACTTTACTGATAGCTGATTTAATAGTCTTAACACAATGGGCACAGGTTATATCAGGAACTTTTAATTCTATATCCATATCTATAATCTCCTTTTCTCTTTTTGGGAGTGCTGCAATTGATACAAGTGTAATTAAAAACCACGATGATATTATTTTTAACCACTGCGGCAGCATCTCCATTTTGCCGCTTATAAAGTCGATATCTTTTCCATAAGAATACCAGATAAAGTCAATAAGCAGACCGAACGCTATAGCTGTTGTAATAATTGTAGTTAAATAAACAAGAAGTGATTTCTTACCGAGTTTCCCGGCTACAAAGGATAAAGTAGCTGTATTTGTTGCAGGCCCGGCAAATAAAAAAATTAGTCCGGCTCCTGGTGTCATACCTTTTAATATAAGTGCAGCTGCAATGGGAATTGAGCCTGTTGCGCAAACATACATAGGGATCGCAATTACTAACATAAGAGGATAGGAAATTAATGAATTACCTAGATATTTTTGGACTATATCAGTTGGTACAAAATAAGATAAAATACCGCCAACAAGTATTCCAATAGCAAGCCATTTCCATATATCACTAACTAAATCAAAAAAACCGTAGCTGATAATCATTTTTATTTTAGAGTACAATGAATGAGTATGAGGTGTATCAATATCGCAAATAGTACATGAAGAATTTTCAGATATATTTATATGTTCATCTTTTTCAAACAAGCTGCTTACTACACCTGAAAGAATACCAGCAGTAAATGCGGAAACGGGTCTAATTATAGCAAATAGTGGACCTAATAATGAATATGTAGCCAAAATCGAATCGACACCTGTAGTTGGTGTTGAAGTTAAAAAAGCTATTGTTGAACTTTTCCCTGCTCCTTCTTTTCTAAGATGGGCTGCTACTGGTATAACTCCACATGAACATAAAGGAAGTGGAACACCAAATAATGAGGCTTTTATAATCCCTGATAAATCATTCTTTGCAAAATGTTTGTATATCTTTTCTTTTGGTATAAGTATATGCAGAATACCTGCAATAAAAAAACCAAATAGAAGATAAGAAGACATTTCATTCAATAGATACCATATCTCTTTCAATAATCCTGTAATATGTATTATCATAATATTCCTCATTTAAATGCTATGACTGTAATTGGCAATTTCATCTCCTTTAGTTATAATCTTTCTCCTAAATGCCTTTTTGTTCATAATATCTCTAAGGGTTTTTGATTTTAGAAAAAGAACAATATTTTCCTGTAATTCGACCCAAAACATCCTGGCAGGACAATAATCTGTATTTTCACAGGTAAGAGGGTCAATCACACAATCGGTTGTTGAAAAGGGCCCATCAATTGCCATAATAATTTTATATAATGTTAACTTATCAGGAGATATTTTTAGTTGATACCCTCCGCCGGGTCCTAGAACACTCCTCACTATATTGTTGTTTTTCAGAAGCTTAAATATGCTTTCTAGATACTTATGAGAGATATTCTGCTTTTCTGCAATATTATGCAGGTTTACAGGTTTTCCGTTTTCATCCTTTGAGAGTTCTAAAAGTGCGCGAAGGCCGTATCTTGTTCTGGTCGATATTCTGAACATATTCTTTTTCTCTTAATAACCTATATAACCTATCAAATATATAGGTAAAATAATAATTAGTTATTTCTCTGTCAAGAATAAAATATTTTTTTATGAAAAAAATCGTGGTAAGTATTCAATAAAAGCTTTTAATTACAAAAAATATGGATACCTTTTCAGGCTGCTCCTTCTAGTTTATTTCTTTAAATTATTACTGTTCTAATATTTTTCACTAATCTTAATAACGGATGGTTTATCTTCATTCCTTAGAAAATCAACAGTATTCTTTCCATCCATAGTATACGTTTCCCTAATGTGGACAAGCCACATTCAAGATTAAAAAGATTTTCTTGCCTATTGTGCAAGAAAATCAGGATTAAGGTACTAATGACTGTCGAGGGTTTTACAATCTTCTTATTTTTTCAATTCAAGAAAAAAGGTTGTTTCTTGATATTCTTCACATTCTTTTTTTATTTCATTAACTCTGGAACTCCATAAGTAATATACAGCTAAAGCCCTCTCTGTGGACTTTCCTGTATAGTTTGCCGGATTTTCTTCAAGAATTTTCCAGGCATCCATATTGACTATTTCAGTAAATTCACTGTTTTCCCGTATAAGATCAAACATACTCCTTTTTTCTTTTTCAGCTTTCAGGGCAATCTCCTTTGCCAGTTCATGAGCATTTTTCTTTCCTTTTGATGCAAGCAGAATATAAAGAGGCTCGGCAAGAAATATACCGCCGGTTAATTCGAGATTTTTTTTCAATCTATCATAGTCAACAACAAGTTTTTTAAACTGTTTAATTAATCTACTTAGCCCCAGTGTAAAAGCTGTAACAATCTCGACAACAAACCTGCCTGATGCCGAGTTTGTAAGGTCTCGCTGGTGCTCAGAGATCTGGTCATAATATCTTGTGAGAATTCTTGGGGTAAACTCCTTCCACATTGACTTTACATGTTCAAAATTCCATGGATTTCTCTTATGAGGCATTGTAGAGGACCCTACCTGTCCTTTTTCAAAAGTTTCCCCCAGCTCCCCTATCTCAGAACGTTGGAGGTTCCGCATATCATCGGAGATTTGGGCAAGGACTCCGAAAGCAGATACTACCCCATGGATCAGATCAAGTATATACTCAGGCTCTATTATCTGTGAAGAAAAAGGCGCCGGTTCCAGACAAAGTTCTGCAAGGACATCCTCCTCAAACTTCCGTGGATCATCAAACAGGAGAGATGCAGCATTGTAGGCCCCTACCGCGCCGCTCAACTTTCCTTTAAGGTTTTTTACTGAATCGACTACTTTTAGGAGTCTTCCTCCCAATCTGTCAACGTAACCCGAAAAGAGATATCCGACAGTTATGGGAACAGCATGTTGCCCGTGTGTTCTGCCTATCTGCACAGTTTCTGCTTCTCTTTGTACGATATCAAGCAAAATGTCCATCAGTTTTAATGCTTCAGGGATAACAACCTTAAAAAATGCATCTCTCATTCTCAGAGCACCAGCCGTACCAGTTATATCTTCTGAAGTTGCAGAGAGGTGTATAAAGGGTGTAATGTCTTCATTTACATATCTCTGGAGGACAGAAACAAGTGCACGGATATTATGTTTTGTCTTTTCTTCTTCTTTATATACTTCTTCAGGAGTAATCGCTTTGCACGCCTTTTTCATCTGTTCGTCTGACCCCTGGGGGGCAAGTCCATATCTCTCCATAACAGTAATAATAGCAGCTTCCACTATTGCTTCATACCGTATTACTGAGTTTTCAGAAAAATAATATGAAAGTTTATCTAACAGGCATTTATTACTCTTATAATACCGGGCATCGAGGGGACTTATATTAGAAAAAATATCTCTCTTCATAGGTCTCTCCTTACAGGTCTTGCCTAACGGGTCTCGCCTTACAGGTCCTTCCTTCAATTCCAAGAATCACTGCCACAATGCTCACATTTTTCCTCTATATCTATATAACTACTCACTTTCATATTTTTTCTTTTCAAGTGCAATACGTTCTTTCAGAATATCAACAATGCTTTCTAATTTGATAAACTCACTGTTTCCTGTTCTCCTCTCAAAAAGTTCAACTGCCCCTTTTTTCAATCCTCTTTCTCCAATTGTTATTCTGAAAGGAATTCCTATAAGATCCGCATCTTTGAATTTTACTCCAGGCCTTTCATCTCTATCATCGATCAGTACCTCGATTCCGGATTTCTCAAGCTGTTCAACAAGGATGTCCGAAATTTCCTGTATTTTCCCGCTATATTTTACAGGAAGGATATAAACATGAAATGGAGAAACTGAGATTGGCCATATTATACCCTTTTCGTCGTAGTTCTGTTCAATTATTGCTGCAGTTGTTCTCTCAACCCCTATCCCATAACATCCCATAATCGGAGTTTTCATAGAACCATCCTCATCGAGGTAGGAAACTAAAAATGCTTTTGTATATTTGTCACCAAGTTTGAATATGTGCCCCAATTCAATACCTTTGAACATACTTAAGCTATCACCGCATAGAGGACATAAATCATGTTCTCCTACAAGACGAAGATCAATATATTCGTCAGGCGTAAAATCCCTCTTTGTATTCACATTGATATAATGATAGTCTTTTTTATTTGCCCCGGTGACACCACCTTTTATATCCCGGACACTTAAGTCTGCCACTACATGCATAGATTTCACCCCTATAGGCCCGGCAAAACCCAGAGGAATACCAAGCTTTACTTTCACCTCTTTTTTGTCTGCCTGTTCAATCTCAGAAACACCAAGATAATTTTTTAATTTTGTTTCGTTAATATCGAGATCTCCCCGTATAAGTGCAAGAACAAATTTCCCATCCGGGATTTTAAAAACCAACGTCTTAATGAGGGATTCAGCCGGAACTTTTAGAAATCGTGTTACAGCTTCTATGGTTTTTGTGCCCGGCGTAGAAGCCATTGTAATTTCTCCGGAATTTTTATAGGAAATGTTTTCATTTCTCGATTCTGCTTTCTCACGATTCGCCACATAACCGCAGTAGTTACACTGTATTATCTCCTCTTCACCAACGCGCGAAGGCACCATAAACTCTTCTGACAATGATCCCCCCATAGATCCGGAATCAGCAGAGACAGAGATAGTCTCCAGTCCGCACCTGTCAAAAATCTTTTTATATGCGCCAGCCATATCATTATAGGTTTTATCGAGGGACTTCGAATTTGATTCCCTGTGGAATGAGTATGCATCTTTCATGATAAAAGTTTTTCCCCGCATGACTCCGAATCGGGGTCTTATTTCATCCCTGAACTTAATGCCTATATGATATACTTTAAGAGGGAGATCTTTATACGATTTAATATGATCTTTCAATAAAAAGGTAAATGCCTCTTCATGTGTAGGAGCAAGTACAAAATCCTGTGTATTTCTATCCTTCAATCGAAAGAGCTCAGGACCCATTGAATACCACCTCTTGCTTATTTTCCATAATTCCCCGGGAATAATAACCGGGAGAAAAAACTCATTATAATCAATTCGCTCCATCTCCTCACGAATTATAGATTCAACCTTTTTTAGAACCTTGTACCCAAGGGGGAGAAAAGAGTAAATACCGCTGCTAAGCTTTTTTATCATTCCTGCTCTTATCATAAGGATATGACTCTGAATCATTGCATCTTTTGGAACTTCTTTTATTGTAGGGATAAATATCCGACTGTAGTTCATACCTGCTCCATTATGTTAGTATAATAATTAACCAAAAAGATAATAATCTCATGATAAAGTGAAAACTGAATTTATTGTTTATACATGTAATTAAAATATACTTTCTCCGAGGTCACGAGCTTTATTCATTGAAAAACCTAAAATAATATGTTATTTTATTGCGTTACCGGGACAGGAGGTAAGTAATGAAAAATGGAAAGATTATTTTATTAACTGTTTTATTTCTGTTCTCAACAGCACCTCTTTTTGCAAACACGTCAATTACTGGATATTATGGTTATTTTACAATTCCGATTACAAACACCCCATCCCGTGGAGCCATCCATATTAACACCGGATATATATTTACTCCCGGCAATTTTTATATTTCCATGAATACTTCTGTTCTGAAAAACTGGGAACTTTCTGCGGGAAAAGAAATCCTTACCGGTGAAGGCCAGGAAATTAGTGCTGCTCCCTTCATCCTGGGAACAAAATATATGTTTTACCGGAAAGGCGGGTTTCAAGCAGCAGCCGCACTTCAGGCAGAACTCCTGGGAAAAGCCGCAAATATAGATGGCATCCCTGTCAGCTTATACGGAGTAATAAGTGAAAGCGCCGGAAAACTCGGATATGTCAATATTGGTCTGTGTTACATAATGGGCATAGATGCTGGCTATGCTATCAATTTTTTTATTGGGATTAGAAAAGCTGTTATCGGTGACAAACTCTTCGCAATTGGCGAGTTTACAAACTACAGTATCAGACAGGATATAGGGCTTCCCTGGGATGATGAAAGAGGCATCTTTAATGGAGGAGTAGTACTTGAATTGACTGATTTTTTAAAGTTTAAATTCACAGCATATGATCTTCTAGATAAATTTCTGACAGTCGGGCTGGGCGGTGAATTAAGATTAAAGGTTTTTTAAAATAGATGAAAGTGTTTTTATATTAATAAGCAGGAATTAATAAAACAGGGGCCATTGATAATAGCCCCTGTTAAATATATAAAAAAGGAGGTCTGTGATCTTATCTCATATAATTTAAAGGTTTAGCCTTCGCTTAAATCTGTTAAATTCTATCTCTTTTCTTCTCATTATATGACGTGATATATTTCGTGATGCTTTTTTCCTTTTAATTAATTTACTAATCTTTTTTACCAGTTCAGCATCCATTGAATGGCCGGACTTACATGCAATAAAGTGTCCCATTATCTTATATCCTGTAAGCGAGAGATCTCCGATAAGATCCAGTATTTTATGCCGCACACATTCATTGGTAAACCTAAGATCATCATTTATCAATCTGTCTTTAGTAAACACCAGGGCATTATCCAATGAACCCCCAAGCGCGAGATTGTTTATTTTCATCTGGTCAAGATCTTCAAAAAAGCCAAAAGTTCTTGCTGGAGCTATTGATTTTTTAAAAGTCTCTTTATTAATGATGAAATGTGCAGTTTGAGTACCTATAGCATCACTTTTTGAGGTAAAATCGATTGTATATGTTACTTTATAGTCATTACCTGGAAGTGCGATAAGGTACCGGTCATCTTCCTCAACCCAGATCGGGTATGGAATACAGAATATGTCATAGAAAGCATTCTGGACATAAATGCCTGCAGATTCAATAGCATCGACTATTTCTCTTGAGGAACCATCAAGAATCGGCAGCTCTTTTCCTTCAACCAGAACATACAAATTTGTGATATCATAGGCATAGAAAGCAGCCATAAAATGCTCAATTGTTTGAATATTAAACCCCTCAATTCCTATTGTAATTGCATTATTTGTAAATAACAGGTTATCTATGTGAGCTTTTATTTCATTTAAAGGGTCTTTATTTAAAGGAAGAAAGATAATGCCCGTATTTACCGGTGCTGGTATAAGAGAAACATTTGACCTGCATCCACTATGAATCCCTATTCCTTTCAGTTCAACCTGCTTTTTTATCGTATTCTGAAAATACATTGTTTATCCTCATCTGTAAGAATACATTTATTCAAAATAATATCTGCAAAAAGAATACC
>Ga0114925_10001191_pt1 | contig 12574 bp, 9 predicted proteins | sample SumtaG_2_FD_87287 | JGI IMG/M metagenome (GOLD analysis project Ga0114925, IMG submission 87287) | Deep subsurface microbial communities from Indian Ocean to uncover new lineages of life (NeLLi) - Sumatra_00607 metaG | ecosystem: Environmental > Aquatic > Marine > Oceanic > Sediment | place... | reverse complement strand
TTCTCTTGTATACGGTTTCCTATTACAGCTAATATGGTCATATTAGATATACTACCATATTAACTTTTAAACCATTATTAAAATATTTTAAAAGCCTGGATCATATTCATCATCTACATTCCCCATGTCAGTACTCTTAATGAGCGATGAATCTTCGTTTATAGTTATATTTTGTATTGAACATGTCCCTGTTGTCGTATCCATACCGAGTAGTTCCGATATATCTTTTTTGCTTTCTAATTCCTTACTTCCAAATTTTCCCATCTGATTAATATCCAACATAATTTGGAATGTGCCTGTGCCAAAATAACCCTCTTGGCCACACATTACATTTGCCGATACACCTGTCATAGGATCCAACTCGGCATGCCGTGCCGCACGCAAGAACATCTCCGGCGTCTCTTCAAAAGAGGCCTTTGCTATAGGACCAATATCATCATTATTAATACCGTGCCTGAATACCGATACCATTTTAGAAGTCGCAGTTATTCTATCACAGAGAATGGAAAGATGGTGATAATTGATATACGATGCATCTTCAAAAGCTTCTTCCAATTCATTATATATGGACTGACGAGCAGCTTCTATTCCAAGGGTTCTATATATTTCTTGAATATCATTGCTAGTTGTTCTTTTAACATCAATATCGGGTATTGTTAATATATCGGGAAGATTGGACCCCACAGTATCTAATACCCATATATCTTGTTTTTCATAATTCCCATCTTTTTCCACAAGTTGATTAACAGATTTGCGCAGAATAACTTTTGGAATATTTTTTACTCCTCGTAGGATGATATTATGTAACATGTTGTGCTGTAAATTTTTTAATTTATATATCTCATCCGATTGATCAAGAGATTTCTTTTTACTGCTTGTTAATGATTTATTTAATCTGATACGCATGACGAGTTTATCGGCGTTATAGTCGCTGTATATACAAGATAATTCTCCTTTATAACTGTGCGATACTGCAAAATGAATGTCATCCATATTAATATTTTTATCAAGCATGGCCTCTCTATCTAGTACGAATCGGATAATCCATTTTGATTTGATCTCGGCTTCATCCATTTCTTCATCTTGACAATCTTGCACCATTTGCATATATTGAGCATATTCTTCCATTAATGGTTTATCTTCTTCAATAAGAGTTACCATATTGTCTGGATCAAAGCATATACTTACCGATTTAATAACTTCATCCAAACTCGTGTATTCCAACGAATACTTCAGTTCCTGAGCTCGCTCAATATCAGCTTGTTCTTTAGATTTCAAATATACAGTGGTAGAAGGTTGCTTAGGATTCTCTGATAGCGATAGAATCTCCTCAATTCGCGGAACCCCCCTTGTTACATTAGATTTACTGGCCACACCAGCAAAGTGAAATGTGTTCAATGTCATCTGCGTGGTCGGCTCACCTACTGACTGAGCTGCCACCATACCAACCATCTCGCCGGGATTACATACAGCATTCATATAAGCGCTTTTAATCTTCGCACATAATATTTCAAGACCCTTTCTATTGAAGCGTTTAATAGATAACAGGTTCTTTGGTGATAGATGAAATCTGTAAGCAAGTTTAAATAGCTCCGTTGGCTTTGCGAAATAAATATTTTCCAATGTTCTGTAACTGTCATCCAGTAGCTCATATAGTTCTCCTGGAGTTATATTTACCAGAGAATTTGACTGGTATCTTAGCTCCTTACTAATATTATTAATAATCCTTTTGAAATTCACTGGTATATTAATAGTTGTATTATCTGAGAACTTGAAAACATGTTTGGCTAACTGCCCCCTCATATCAATACAATAATCAATCATCTCTTGAGTTCTTACCATCAATGCATCATTCTGCTTGGAAAGTCTCTTTTGTGCTGCTTTTGTATAACTCACAGTTGGCGAAGTATCACTATCTCCCGAAACTGGAATGGCAAAATGACTGTATATATCCTCAATTGTCATTTCCGTAAGAGGCATTTTCTGACTTTCCACCTTCATAGGATCAATATTATCATCACCATATTTAAATTGTATGATTTTCCCTTTACCATTACGAACTGTTCCATCATAACAAAGTTTAAGATCTTCCAAAGATTTAATAAGCCGTCTCTGAATATATCCTGTCTGACTTGTCTTAACCGCGGTATCTATGAGACCAACACGACCGGACATTGCATGGAAGAATAATTCTTCAGGGGTTAATCCTTGAATAAACGAACTCTCAATAAAACCTCTTGCTTCTGGAGTATCATCAAATTTATTGTAATGGGGAAGGGTTCTGTCCTGAAAACCATAAGGAATACGTTTACCATCCACATTTTGTTGCCCTAAGCAGGAAATCATTTGAGCTATATTCAAATTTTTTCCCTTACTACCAGATCCAACCATAATAACAAACCTGTTATCCTTCTCAAGACTTGTTCTGCCAATTTTACCAGCCTGACTAACCGCCCCTTCTAGCAGACTATTAACTTGTGTCTCAAACTCAATCTCATTTGTTTTTCCCGTTTTGTTCCGAAATGCACCAATATGCGTTTCATTAATAAGATCTACAACAGCCTTCTTCTTCTGTAGAATAGTTTCCGCAATTTTGTCATTGGTTTCTTGATTAGCAATTAGATCGCTAATACCTACACTGAAGGAACTTGATTTCATATAGTCAGTAACAATGTCTTGCAGATTATTGATAAAGTTATTTGCAGCTTCAAAACCAAAATCATTAAATATACTTTGAATAATACCTTTTGAACCTGATCCTAATGCAGCCTTATCAAGTTGGCCTTTCATAAACTTCCCCGCTGTAATATCAATCACATTATTACCATCGCCGCTCGCAGGTTGACCGTTTGAGAATTTTGCACTAAGAGGTGGCAAAATCTCGGATAATAGTGTAAATGAATCTATGATAGCATCGGGATTGTTGAATAATTTAGGATTAACCTTTTCAACACTCATTAACAAATTCATCGTATCTCGCATATTAAAGTTAATATTTGGACGTGTTAACCTAAAACTACCCAATAATGAATCTTGAAAGATACCAACAATAGACTTATTATTTGCTGGACTAATAATTTGCCTAGGAACAGCTGCTAGCAATCTTAATTCCACCGCACTTTCATCATCTTGCGGACCATGTAAATTCATTTCATCACCATCAAAATCAGCATTATACGGCTTCGTTACAGCTACATTTAAACGAAATGTAGAACCTTTCCTAAGTACTTTAACAAGATGACACATCATTGACATGCGATGTAATGTAGGCTGTCTATTAAATAAAACTGGATCTCCATCCATTAAATGGCGATGTATGATATCTCCAAGATTCAATTCAATATTTTCGCGATCTGTGTATCTAAGCGATATAGATTCTCCAGTCTTTCTTTCAAGAATTTTCGCTCCTGGATATTTATCTGGTCCATTCAACATTAGCGTTGTTAAATATGATTTATTACGAGCATTTACCGTAACAGGTACAGTTATATTTTTGGCAATCTTCAGAGGAACACCAAGTTCACCAATTTTAATATTTGGATCAGGAGTGATAACACTTCTCGCACTGAAATCCACTCGTTTACCCATTAAATTCCCTCGGACACGACCACCTTTTCCCACCAAGCGATCCTTAATTGATTTAAGAGCCCTACCAGAGCGTTGTGCTACTGAGGCCACTCCCGGAATTCTGTTATCAATCATAGTTGCACAATAGTACTGTAGGACAGTATGCCAATCGTCAATAACTTTAGCAGTGGCATTCGTCTTAATCTTTTCATCCAATGTTTTATTTGCTTTAATAATATTCACAATGATGTGTGAAATATCATCCTCACTTCGCTGTTGAGCATCGTGTTTAACGGATGGTCTAAGCGAAGGTGGTGGAACGGCAAGAACTTGACATACCATCCAATCGGGCCTGGAATATAGTGGACTAAATCCCATGAATGTTACATCCTCGTCAGATATCCGACGAAATATCTTTAAAACAATTTCTGGAGTTAACTTCATAGTCAATTTCTCCTTAATGTTCCCGTCTTCGTCTGCGATTCCTTCAATATTTGGCCATTCGGCCAACAGTGTTGCCAAACCTTCTTTGAAGATTTTTTTAGGCTGTTTACAACCACAACCATCACATGTATCATCGCCACATCTCATAATTTTACTAGCAATTGGAAATACTTTTAACCATCGGTCTCTTGTTGCAATATTCAATAAATGCTTGTATTTTTCTTTGGAAATCAACAATTTGCTACATTTAATACAAATACATCTGAGTATTTTGACAATAGTATTAAGATATTGAATATAAAATACTGGTCGCGCCATCTCTATATGACCAAAATATCCAGGAGTTTGCATATAATTCAATCCATCCGTGGGACAAATAAGTCCTGGATCTAAAACGCCCATTCTTGGATCAAATAATCCACCAATTACAGGTTTATTGTTAACATACGTATCCCTACTAACAATATTAGCAACTGAACCTTTTCTAATTTCTTCAGGAGATAAGATACTAAATTGCATACCTATAATCCTGGAAGGATTCATTTGTTCTTTAGAAGTAGCCATCTTTATATTACAGGTAGAATATTTAGATTGTTTTCAATTTATCTAAATTAGTTTTCAAATAATATAAAAATTGATCGCAAAAAAAACATAAATATATATATCACTATACTCCAAAGATGACAAGAAAACAGGATTCTGAAAAGGACCGGCCTAAAGGAAAAGGAAAAACTCCTAAAAAACAAAAACGTCACACGCGTCAGAAGAAAAGCAAAAAACGAAATGACCGAAAAAAGGTATATAAGAAGTCACAGGAGTCCGATAGTGATCCCGAATGGTTTCCCGGTGACGAAGTAGAGGATATGACTACCATTGAGATGCAACGATTGATGCAACAAATGTTTCCGTCTAAGGCAGGTAAAACAAGATTAAATAAATTAGAAAAATTAGAAAAACTCAAAGCGAAGAAAGTTAAAAAGGATGTATTTAAAAAACTAAGCAAAAAGAAAGTTTCATCGGAGGAAGAAGTAGAAGAAGAAGAAGAAGTTGATGAACAAGATGTATTGAATGCCCTCGTTAGAGATATCAAGGGAAAAAATATGATCATTATGCGCGCCGATCATCTGGAGGAGGAGGAAGAGGAGGATGATGAGGAGTATGAAGAAGAGGAAGAGGAAGATGATGATGACGATGATTATGAAGATATTAATGGACATCTGGTTGATGACTCCGAAGAGATGGATGAAGATGAAATTATGAATATGTTAGGTCAAAATATGCAATTTAACATCGTATTCACAGTTAATGATAAAGAAATGCAAAATTCCCTAATGGATGAAGAAGAGGAAAGTGATGAGGATGAAGAAAAGAAATCACAAGATAAAACTGAAAATGAAAAATTAGCGGTAGGAGATAAAGTTATTGTACAAGCAAAGGATTGGGATGAACCTTATAGCGGTGTTATTATAAAAGCCGGGCGTAGAAATCATTTTGACGTCCGTCTTGATGACAAAGAATTGGAACAGAGGAAATGGCGTCAAATTCATAATAAATACATAACAAAAAAGACAGAAGAGCATTTTACTCAACAGAAGTTGATGGAAGAAATGCAGGAACTAATGAGCATTCGTAAGGAAAAAGGAAAGAATGCAATGGCAAAACATTTCCAAAGTCTGGCGGAGGCGGCGGAAAAAGAAGCAAAGAAAAAAGAGAAACAAGATAATGACAAGTTGAAAGAGAAGAATGTAATGAAACTAAGAAAATTATTTCGGACTAAAGGACCGGCGAATGATTTCAAATTCTTCCGAGATATGGGACTTCAGGCGCAGAAACATATTATTGAACAATTAAAGGAAGTCAATAATTATACAAATGTTGACAAACCTTATAGAATAGCACTATTGGAGTCAGACATCCCAGTTCAGTTCAAGGCGGTTGCTCTTAAAAAGCTAAATATCCTAAATTATATGGATCCTAGTTCTGGAGAATTTTATAAGATTAAACAATGGGTAGATGCCTTTATGAGAATCCCCTTTGGTAAAATAACACATCTACCTGTAAAATTTGATGATGGTCAAGAAAAATGCTCTCAGTTTATGGAAGAGGCGAAACAAATACTTGATGACTGCGTGTATGGTCTAAATGATGCTAAAATGCAAATAATGCAATTTCTTGGCCAACTGATTGCGAATCCAAATAGCGTTGGATCAGCCATTGCCATCCAAGGACCACCGGGTACCGGTAAAACAACACTTATTAAGGAAGGTATAAGCAAAATTCTTAAAAGGCCATTTGCATTAATTGCGCTCGGTGGAGCTACAGATGCTTCATTCTTAGAAGGACACTCGTATACTTATGAGGGTAGCAGTTGGGGAAAAATAGTTGATATACTCTTGAACAGTAAAACAATGAATCCAGTGGTTTATTTTGATGAGCTTGATAAAATTTCGGAGACACCGAAAGGTGAGGAAATTACAGGTATTCTAACACATCTGATAGATACATCGCAAAGTGATGTATTTCATGATAAATACTTCTCCACAATCTCATTTGATGTTAGTAAAGCCTTATATATATTTAGCTATAATGATGAAAAGAAGATCAATCCTATTCTCAAGGATAGAATGTATAGGATTCATACAGCCGGATATTCAAATAAGGAGAAAATCGTAATTGCGAAAGAGCATTTAATCCCGAAAATAGCTAAGAATATTAATTTTAAACCAGAAGAAGTTACGATTGATGACAAAACACTTTCCTATATTATCACTACTTTCACGGAGGGAGAAAAGGGTGTTAGAAATCTTAAAAGATGTCTGGAAATCCTATATACGAAAATCAATCTTTATAAACTAATGAAACCAGATAGTAAACTGTTTGATGGGCAAGAGGTATTGAAAATAACTTCACCATTTGAGGTTAATGAAGGTATTGTCAAAAAATTAATTAAAACAAAGGATATTAATAGTGTGCCATTTGGGATGTATCTCTAAAATCTCAATTGAAACCGGTTCTTTTGTGCCAGTCTCTGTTGATGCATTAATTGCATATAATATTGATATTCTGCAGGTGTTCTAATTGTAATTGTTTTTTGTACGACCGGGGCCTGCTTTTTAATCATTTTTCCTTTCATATTAAAGTGCCCACGAGCACTATTGCTGCTACCACCACCTCCGCAAGCTGAACAAGGCATTATATTATACATAAATATTTAAAAAGTATAATATAATACTTATAATATGACTAGTATTAATGATTTAATATCTGCTAAAGATGAACTTATGGAGAAAGTGAAAGAAAATAGAAATAAAATATTTTTCAAACAAAATGAAATTAAAAATCTACGAGCGGATAATGAAGCATTAGAGGTAAAATTAGTAACTCTTAATAAAGAAATACATGACACATGTCCCCATGATTGGGAGCATGATTTCATTGATTCTCTACAGGGATATAAATTAGCACAACCTATTAAATATTGCAAAATATGTGAACTAACAGATCTTAGTATTAACTAATATTACAACAATCAAAAAATTCGTTCTTTCGGACATGATAGCAATTACCTCCCCCTCCTTCCATTGTCCGCCCACAGTCTTGACAAATACCTTGACTATTATATGAATGGCGACGGCATGGACGTCGCATTGATTTGCCGCCGAAGTCCACAATAAATCTATCGGAGCATTTCCTACATGTTACATACACTTTTGGTTTGTCATTTAGTATAATATATGAACTCATTGCATTAGTTAATATACTATTTTTAATAAAGTTTTTAAAATACTTCGGAAGCGCTTCTATTACCACCACGGGCGTTGATGTAATCCACTTGTTCTTTTGTGACGCAAGCACACCCATCTGCGGAACTGACCGAAGAAAATGGAGGAACACAACATTCTGGTTTAAATTCATTGTCAGCAAAGAAGAATAATTCTCCTGGAGGAAGAGGCAGTTTGGGACCCCTATTGACATTTAAATGAGGAGCAATGCTTTGTAATTTGCGAGTTCCATAAGAGCCGGGTACTCCAACACTCATATTATATTTAGTTGGGGCTCCTAATGTTTCAAATCCCTCTTTCACCTCCTTGAGCGAAATCTTGGCGCAAGAGCATAGAACAGATCCACCAATTATCATTCCAACCAGAACGCAAAGAATTACCACGAGCGGCCTAAATTTTATTCCAAGCAATTTCATTTCCATAGCTATACATAATTAATAGATAAAAATTTATAATGTTATATGTTTGGCGCTAAATTTGGACCTAAAAGGTTCTATTGCTCCAGTATAGTCCATTAAAGTTATATCATTTACTACAAAAGTTTGAGTGTCGGTTATAATATTATATAAAATTTTAGGATTTGCCGTTTTGTTTCCAGTATAATCATACAGGGATATTACTCCTAAATCTTTGAGGAAGATTTTTAAATTATCCGTTCCAAGAATTCTTGTATTTTTGAAATCAAATTTTTTAAAGGAATGAACAGTACTACCATTTATTTTTACAATTCCTAAAACCCTTTCACCGAATCTTAGTTGATCATTAATACAGATATCTTTTATAGGAACAGATCGCCCATCATCTAACTCTATTTGCGTATTTCCATCCAAGCCCGATTCCATAAATTGGTGAATATATGAATTTGAGAATCTATCTGGAAAGATGTCTTTGACAGCACTTCTTATACTTGAAATATCCATATCATCTACTTCGTCCCAATCTAAAAATTTAATATTCTTAATTGGAATGCGTTTTGTTGTAGTATTTATACTGTACAAATAAGAACTCGTAGTGCCTACAACCGGTCGACTTTCAGGATGATTCTCAGTCGTTATATATCCGTATTTGGGATCGTCTATCTTATGTTTTCCTGTAACTTTAATTCCATTTATTTCATACATTGTCTCACGAGTATTGACTACTTTAACAATAGCTGTTACTCTTCCTCCATCGGAAAGAACATCATCTAATGTAAGTTTATCAAAAGTAATATATCCCTTTCCTTGGACATATATTCTAGTAGCGGGGTCAAAGCAGAAATGCCTCATATTTCTGAATCCTTCACCTTTCAGTTGACTATTGTATGCATCTGTTTTACTATGCACTGCACTTAATCTTCTACGATGTTGCGGGATTGTTCGTGTTAAATATAGCACATCAACAATAACAGCTATAAGTGGTATAAACAAAACAAGTACTGCTATTAAGAAAATAGTTGTAGCAAGAGCTAATGCAAAATCTGGAATCGCGAGTATCCAACCAACAAAGGGAATGCCCATCAATGAGAATCCTAATACAAGTTCTGCTACAATTAAACCTGCAACTAATATTAGTACAAATATGCAAGCAATCATAAAAAGAAATACAAAACCGTTTATTGATAATGCACCTCCTAAAGCTGTAAATAAACCAGTGACAGCAACTCCCCCAACTTTATTAATAGAATCTAGTGATTTTATAAGAGTTAATCTTACAGGCATTAGAACATTTAGAATTTTCCCGAAGATACTTGAAAATATTTCACCAATCATATTTCTTATATGTGATAAGAGGTCTCGTGCATCCTGAAGCGCGTTAGTTAAACCACTCACCGTATCTTTCATAATGCTTTGACCGGCATTAATAACAGAAGTCTCGGCTTTCATAACATCCTTTAATATCTCGGAGGTACAATGGCCGAAATTTTGAGCGGCGAAAGCTGTCTTTGAACCACCGGGTGGTCCATTTATAACTCCAGCAAATGGCATGGTTAAAGGATTACATCTTACATTAGGCCAATCCTTTTTGAGACTTTTTGTTTTTACTAAGAAATAATTATAACCAACGTATCCGCCTACTAGAACAATAATCACCGATGCAATGAATAAAGAGCCTCCGAAATTATCCATATAACCTTCCGATGAATACTTTTTTTTCAATACGGTGTTTAAATTATCCATATCTGACATATATATATATATATCGGATATTAATGCTTATTGGTATTATACTAAAATTATAATCCTATCATAGAAGCGCCTCCACCTATGGTTTTTAATGTAGATAGTACCGGACCCTCCATAATACTATTTCCTAACATTTGTTGACCACTTAACATATATACCATTGTTGCTACAACTCCTAAAAGCTTCATAAGCATATCTTTAAAATTAGTAACAAAGCTTTGGAACTCAATCAGGACATTTTGGAAAACCCCAAATATATTAGTAATGTTACCTCCAATGGCTGGCCTCATATTACCTTGTAATTTACGGAAACTATTGACATTTGTTGTTAGATTTGATATACCTTGATTTAACATTTGTTGACCTGCATGCAAAGGAGCTGTAATGGTACCGCTTGCAGCCGATTGCATTTGACCTATACATTGAGAGAAATTCTCTCCAGGATCATGACCAAAATGATTTGCAAAAGGCATGATAAGAGGATTGCATCTATATTCTGGCCAATTATTCTGAATATTCTTAAAACCCTTGGATAAGTAACTAACTAAACATGCTATTGCAAAAACCGCTATTATTAAAAGTCCTTGAATAATGTCTCCGAATTTCATATTAAAATATGTTGTGATTTTAATATTTTTAGTTATTCTTTGCGCGTGTTATGTGTAAACAACTGACGAGATCCGGAATCATACACTGATTACATGGTGGTGAAATTATAATAGATTTACTATTACGGCAGATCGTAATAGTAAATACTCTTCTACGAGTAAGTTTCGGAAGACCGGCAAATTCTTTTTTAACTATCCTCATTATATATAGTATAAGATCTTACTATTGTATTTAATTATAGATTATTTTGGCTACTACATTTCATGTTAGTTGAATGGTAAATTGGGAGAGTTCTTGCACTAGCATCTGTAGCTTCAATGAACCTCGGCATCCACTTATAAGGCATTACATGTCTTGTATAGTTTTTATCTCCGAAGTGTTTTTCAAAAATTTCATCATAATATAATTGTTCTGATTCTTTTGGAGAGGAATCGGGAAAGTGTTTATACGTATAATCTTGAATAACTTCAAACCAAGACTTAGTAGCTTTGCTAACGCCATCGCTAAAGGCCTCCTTTCTTCGGTATAAAACTTCCTTTGGAAGGTATGGATCTAGTTTATCAAATGCGCGCCGCAATAGAAATTTTTCCATCCCATTCGCTGTTTCGGCGTGATTTCTCAAATGAATTGGAATGGATAAGTACGCTTGAACAAACCCTCTATCTAGAAATGGTGTACGTGCTTCTAAGCCATGAGAAGATATAGATCTATCTGATCTCAGTACATCAAATAAATGAATATCTTTTAATAATCTTCTACATTCTTGATCAAAAGCAATAGAATCAGGTGCATAATGCATGTATAAATAACCACCTGTAAGTTCATCACTTCCATCGCCATTAAAGATTACCTTTGCGTTACTATTTGCACGAATATATTTACAAATTAAATAGTTACCAACACTAGCTCTCACTGTGGTAGTATCACGACTTTCAATCGCATATATCACCTCAGGAATAGCCTCCAAAAATTCTTGCTCAGTACATATAATTTCATGATGAGTAGTTCCTAGAAAATCTGCAACCTTTCGTGCATATTTTAAATCCTCTGAACCTTCCATACCAATACTCCAAGTATGGAGTTTCTTAATAGCATCTTGACCACGTAGTTCTTTATAGATTTTTGCGACAATGGCACATATTAAACTACTATCAAGCCCCCCTGATAATAAACAAGCAATTTCTCTATCCGTATTGTCTACACGCTTTTTAACTGCTGCTACTAAACTATCATGAATAAGACTATCTGTACAACGAAGTGATTTGATACTGTTATTAGTGAAACTCTCATTATTATAGAATGGGACCATGTGATGCAATTGATTATTTTTAAGTTCAATACTCATATAATTTCCAGGTGGAAATGGAACCGGGGACATCCTTGGATACAACAAGTCCTTACCCATCTTCATTTCTGATGCAAATAATATAGTGTCAAGATAGACATTGTTGCACCACATAAATAAAGGCCTAATTCCAAATGCATCTCTAGCTATATACATAAGCCCCTTTACACGATCTAAAAGGACGAATGCGAATACTCCATCTAGCATTTGGAGAGTTTGATTTATACCATATTTCTTGTAGAGATTAATAATGATCTCGCAATCAGAACCAGTATCGCATTTTAATCCTGTAACCGATTGTAGATATTTCCAATTATAAATCTCTCCATTACAAATTAAGACGCAATCTTTTTTAATAATAGGTTGACCTGATAAAGCATTTCCATACCCATTAATGGCAAGTCTATGAAATCCAAATACAATATCGTCAATATTTTCTAAAACACTATTCTCAGGTCCGCGCGGTTGCCCCTTCATGAATGCCTTCAATACGTTATTTTTTCCCAATTTTGAATGAGAAGGCTGAGATGAACTATTTAGTAAGCAAAAGATTCCGCACATCGTTATTATTATTTATTTATTTATGCCTTTAGGTGTTTAATTTTAATCTTTTGTAAATATAAGATGGAAGGAGTAGTAAATGGAGTATTTTATTGTCAACA
>Ga0114925_10001190_pt1 | contig 12574 bp, 14 predicted proteins | sample SumtaG_2_FD_87287 | JGI IMG/M metagenome (GOLD analysis project Ga0114925, IMG submission 87287) | Deep subsurface microbial communities from Indian Ocean to uncover new lineages of life (NeLLi) - Sumatra_00607 metaG | ecosystem: Environmental > Aquatic > Marine > Oceanic > Sediment | place... | reverse complement strand
GGGTCAGATGCTCGGCGATGTATCCAATGTTTTGGTCCTTGGTGCGGCCCGACAGGATCTCGTCACCGATCACCAAGAGCGCAGCCGTGACGTCACGTTCATCGCTCACTTGGAGCTCCGTCGTTGTACTCAGCGCTGAATGGTCTAGCACCGCCACCGCGCGCCGACGAGGCCGGGCGGGCATCTTTCCTGGCTTGCTGTTGCGAAGTTGTTCGCTGCCATTCTAGGCTTGACCCATGCGATTCGCTTCCCCCCTCAGGCGCGGGCGGCTCCTGCAACGCTACAAGCGCTTCCTGGCCGACGTCACCCTAGATACCGGCGAGACCATCACGGCGACGTGCCCCAATACCGGCTCAATGCTGGGCCTCACCGCACCGGGCTCTACGGTTTGGTTGTCTGAAAGCGACAGCCCTACGCGCAAGTACCGTCATACGTGGGAGATGATCGAGGCCGACTTCGGAAACGGCGCTTCACTCGTCGGCATCAATACGGGTCACCCTAACCGCCTGGTTGCCGAAGCTATCGAAGCGCGGCGCATGCGCAAGCTTAGCGGTTATCAGTCGCTGCGCCGCGAAGTGAAATATGGTGCTGCGAGCCGCATCGACATTCTATTGGAGGATGCGAGGAAGGGGTGTTGCTATGTTGAGGTCAAGAATGTGCACCTTATGCGTAAAGCCGGCCTTGCCGAGTTTCCTGATTGCGTCACCGCGCGTGGAGTTAAGCATCTGCAGGAACTCATCGAGATGGTAGCCCAGGGCCACCGCGCGGTGATGTTATTCTTGATTCAGCGCAACGATGCCACTCGCTTCGCGCTCGCCCGCGACCTCGATCCCAGTTATGCCGAAGCGTTCCGCCAGGCGAGGCGTGCGGGTGTTGAGGCCATGGCCTATCGTTGCCATATGAGCCCAGAAGAGATCGTGCTGGACAAACAAGTGCCTATTGTTGCCTGGAAGGGCTGAAGGCCCACAAACTTGTGATCCTGGGCCAAGAGGCAACTGTGTAACGAAACCGCCACGGCGGCGTACTTCCTAACGAAGGGCGCGGGCGGCCCCGACCGCTGAGGTGCCCATGCGATAAAACCGCCACTAAGACCAATAAGTTCCAGCTTGGGAGAGACACTTATGTTTACCCGTCGAGATTTCGGACTTGCTGGTATCGGCCTCATTGCTGGCGCTGCAGGTTTGCGCGCAGCCAACTCTCACGCCGAAGAGGAGACACTGACAGGACTGACGGAGATGACATTCGAGATCACCAGGACCGAGGATGAGTGGCGCAAGATCCTAACGCCGGAGCAGTTCCACGTGCTGCGCAAGCAAGGGACGGAGCGCGCCGGCACCAGCCCGCTCGACAAGATATATGACCCAGGTATGTACGTGTGCGCCGGCTGCGAGCTGCCGCTGTTCCATTCGGAAACGAAGTTCAACAGCGGCACTGGTTGGCCAAGCTTCCACGAGCCGCTCGAAAATGCGATTGGCACCTCAACTGACAGAAGCTTCTTCATGACACGCATTGAGGTGCACTGCCGACGTTGCGGTGGCCATCTGGGTCATGTGTTCAATGACGGCCCTCCGCCCACGGGCCTGCGCTACTGCATCAATGGCGTGGCGTTGAAGTTTGTCCCTGAGACGACAAGCACAACAGGTTGAGCGCAGGACGCCCTACAGCGAACATAGGCCCGCAATGGTGAGCGCATCGAGAGCACCTATGTCCAACCGCCTGCGCACTTTGGCGCGCGAGATCAAATGCGATGTGCATGCGCTCTATCTTGCGGCGCGCGATCCGCGCGTGCCCTGGTATGCTAAGGCCGTGGCGCTCAGCGTCGCGGCCTATGCACTTTCACCCATTGACCTCATCCCCGATTTCATCCCGGTGATCGGCCACCTCGATGACTTGATCATTGTACCGGGCGGGATTTGGCTGGCCGTGCGCTTGATCCCCGCCGACATACTCAACGAGCATCGCGCAACGGCCCGCCAGGCTGGAAAGCGCCCGGTCAGCAAAACGGCGACAGCCGTCGTCAAGCCGTCCGGATTGGCCTCGCTCTCGCCGGGATCGTCGTCGCGTTCTGCTGAGCCCACCAATTCCTCACCCCGTATGGGGAAAGGATCATGACCCGCATTGTCTCGCTGCTCATCGCCTTTGCCTTGTTTGTTGCCGGCGCAGCATTCTTCTTCGCACAACAGGCGCCCGTCGCGCCGCCTGCTGCCGCGCAATCACAAGAAGGGTTGGAGGTCGCGACATTTGCCAGCGGCTGCTTCTGGTGCACGGAGTCGGATTTCGACAAGGTGGAGGGTGTCAAAGAGACAATCTCGGGCTATCTCGGCGGCAAGACCGAGAACCCGACCTACAAACAGGTCTCGTCGGGCAGCACCGGACATGCCGAGGCAGTGCAGCTTAAATATGATCCTAAGGTCGTCAGCTACGACAAGCTGCTTGACTATTACTGGCGCAACGTCGACCTGCTCGATGGCGGCGGCCAATTCTGCGACCGCGGCAGTCAGTATCGCCCAGTGATCTTCACGCACACGGCCGGGCAGAGAAAGCTCGCCGAGGAGAGCAAGGCGGCACTGGAGAAGAGCGGGCGCTTTGATCAACCAATCGCAGTGGAGATCGTAGAGGCGGGCGCATTTACGCCGGCGGAGGACTACCACCAGAACTATTATAAGACGAACTCTTTGCGCTACCGCTACTACCGCTACGCTTGTGGTCGCGATGCACGCCTGAAGCAGCTTTGGGGCGATGAGGCGACGCACTAAGCCGAGGCGCCGGGCCCGCCAAGTCTGACACCTTATCTCAATAGCGCGATGGCTACTCCGCTGCGTGCTTGTGCGCAGCAAGCACCTGATCGGCCAACCGGCCGGTCAGCTCGGCTAGATGGTCAAACTTCGCCGTGTAGCTTCCTACGCCTGCTGTTGCCGATCTGAGATCGACGATCAGGTTATCCATCTCGGCAGCCGGGATTTGCGCCTGCACCGCGTCCCAACCCTCCCAGCCTTCGCGCGCATCGAAGCCGAGGATCTGGCCACGCCGCTGCGAGATGATGGCATTGATGCGGGCGGTTGCCTCTGACGGCACGGTAATTTCGACCGCCATGATCGGCTCCAGTAGAACAGGTGAGCATTTGGGCATACCCTCAGACATGCCAATGCGTCCGGCTTGGCGGAAGGCCATGTCGGAAGAATCGACCGTGTGATAGGAGCCATCAAGCAGCGTGACGGCAACGTCCACCACAGGAAAACCCAGTGGCCCCTGCTGCAAGTAGTCCTTCACCCCGACCTCGACTGAGGGAATGAACTGGCGCGGCACCACACCGCCAGTGATCTTCTCACTGAATTGGAAGCCTGTGCCGCGCGGCAGGGGCTGGATATCGAGCACCACATCACCGAACTGGCCGTGGCCGCCCGACTGCTTCTTGTGGCGCCCGCGCACCTCGATGCCTTTGCGGATGGTCTCCTTATAGGGAATGAGGCGCGCCTGGCGCTCGACCGTGCCGCCATACTTGCGCTGTAGCCGCTCTGAGGCAACGCGCAGGTGCATCTCGCCCTGTCCCAGCAAAAGCATCTGATGCGAATCCTCGTTCATCTCCACACGCAGCGATGGATCTTCCTCCATCAACTTGCCGAGCGCGCTCGTCAATTTCACCTCGTCCTTGCGGTCCTTGAGACCGAGACCAATCCCGAACACAGGTTCGGACGCCGGAGGGGCTGCGACCTGCACGATGCCGCCTTTGTCCGCACTGATGGTCTCGCCGCTCTTGATACTCTCAAGCCGCCCAAACGCGACCGTATCGCCCGCCTTGGCAGTCCCGCGCTTCACGGGCTCCTCGCCCCGTAGCGCAGACACGCCCGCAATGCGCTCCTCACTGCCCGACGCGCCCACAACTGTTGCCCCATCAGCAAACTCACCAGTCAGCACCCGAGCGACCGTCAGCTTGCCGCCATGCGTAGTTTGCATCGTCTTGAATGCGAAGGCCGCGGAACGTGCGTTCTCCACTCTGAGCCGACGCGCTGTTTCCTCGACCGATGGAACCTCGTGACGCAGCGCCTTCAGCAGGCGCAGGATGCCATTGCCGTTCTGGGCGGAGCCCAAGAGCACAGGACAGATCAGCCCCTTTCGCAAATCGCTCGTCAGGTCGTCGAAGACCTTGTCGCGAGGTGGCACCACGTCGGAAAGAAGCTGCTCCATCAACTCGTCGTCGTAGTCGGCGAGCTGCTCCAGCATGTGGAAGCGCGCTTCATCCATGCGCTCGCTGATCGAAGTGGGCATCTCGATGACCTCAGATGGGGCCTGCGTGCGATAGACGTATGCGCGTTCAGAGGCCAAGTCGACGAACCCAGTAGCGACGCCGTTCTCCCAAATCGGAATCTGACGCAGCACGAGTGGTTTCGTGCTCGCCGGTTGCAGTACCGGTATGAGTTCGCGCACTGGAATTTCCGAAGCGTCGATCTTGTTGAGGAATAGGAAGTGAGGGATGCCGCGATCTTCAAGCCGCTTCAGGATCAACTGCAGGGCTGGCACGCGCTTGGCATCGGGCTCGCAAACGACAACTGCTGCATCACACGCGGTGAGCGCAAGCATGCCTTCATTCTGGAATTCGATGGAGCCTGGGCAATCGACAAAGGTAAAGGTGTCGTCGAGAAAGCTAACGTCAGCAAGGTTGAGCGACACGCTCATGCCGTGGTCGCGGGCTTCAGGGTTTCCGTCTCCGACGGTCGACTTGTCTGCGATTGTGCCCGCTCGGGTCACGCCGCCTGTTCGGACGAGAATGGCCTCAAGAAGTGTGGTCTTGCCGCTTGAGTACGGGCCGATCAGCGCGATGCAGCGGGAGCTTTGGCCCCCATTCGCTCCCGATCCTGGGCCTCCGGACTGCCCCATGGATTCCTCCGCTTAATTGGAGGCGCGTGCGTGCGAATGCCGCGCGCCTCGCGCCTCGGGAGGAGCGCGACGAGCCCATGTTTGCGCTGCACTCGGCCCAGCGCAAGCCCTCTCGCGATAAGCAGCGAATTTTTCGAAATGGTTTCGCGCTTGTGAAGATGTTTAAAGACACAATGTTGCGTTGCACAAAGAATTCCAAGCAATGCGTCAGCGAAATTGATTGCGCGCAAGGAAAATTACTTGATTGAAGGTATTTTTGTCGCAATATCTTGTCGTCGCGGTTCGTAGGGACGACTTCAACTGCAGGCGGGCAGGCGACACGGGCCGGATGGACACTGGCCCACGAGGCAAGAGGCGCGTAATGACTATCGAGACGTTGATGTCGGCGGCTAAGGCTGCGGGTTTTGCAATGGCAGCCGAGGATGTGGCCGAGCCCCCGCCGCCGGTTATTGAAGCGGTGCCCGTTCGGCCGGCTTTGCCAGCCCGCATACCGCAGTCTCTTCCGCCAGACGTCCTCAGGATGCAAAGGGCCCTGCGCCGGTTGTGGCTGCGTTGGTGGCTTGCGGGCACTTGGGGCGGACGCGCCGCGGCTTGAGGCCGCCTGTTAATGCAATAGCCAAGTGATGAGCAGCGCCGCTGCTACGAGTAGAAGTCCCAATCGCCAGAACAAGCATGTCCGGCACGGCTGTCGAGAACGGTCGTGCGGCATCTCCCACTAGCGCCCCAAGAAGAAAGAGCTAAGCCGGTCTGCTTATTTCAAATTGCCGCAGAAGCGCTGGATACGCCGGCACGCGTCCTCCAGGAGATCGAGCGACGTGGCATAGGATACGCGGAATGCCGGTGAGCCGGCAAACGCCGCGCCGTGGACCGCAGCAACGCCTTCCTCCTCGAGTAATGCGGTGACAAAGTCTTCGTCAGAAGCAATCGTCTTGCCCGACGGGCTCTTTTTACCGATGGCGCCAGCGCAACTCGGATAGACGTAGAATGCGCCTTGCGGCTTCAGGCACTGCAAGCCGGCCGCCTGATTTAGCATCCCCACCACGAGGTCGCGTCGCTCGACAAACTTTTCATTGTTGCGTGCGATCATGTCTTTCGGCCCGTTCAACGCTTCGACCGCTGCCCACTGTGTGATGGATGTGGGATTGGATGTCGATTGTGATTGCAGCTTGCGCATTGCGTTAATGAGCAGCTCGGGCCCGCCCGCATAGCCTAGCCTCCAGCCCGTCATGCAATAGGCTTTGGAAAGCCCATTCATCGTCAACGTGCGATCGAAGAGCTGCGGTTCGACCTCGGCCGATGTGTGAAACTCGAATCCATCGAACACCAAATACTCGTAAATGTCGTCGCTCAGCATCCAGACGTGATCGTGGCGCAGCAACACGTCGGTCAGCGCCTTGATCTCGTCCTTGGTATAGGCGGCACCCGTTGGATTGCATGGCGAATTGAAAATGAACCACTTCGTCTTGGGCGTGATCGCCTTGTCGAGCACCTCGGGCTTCAGCTTGTAGCCGTCCTCAAACTTTGATTCGGCGAACACTGGCCGCGCCCCAGCAAGCATAACAATGTCGGCATAGGAGACCCAGCACGGCGAAGGGATCACAACCTCGTCGCCGGGGTTCAGGCTCGCGAGCAATGCATTATAGATGACATGCTTGCCTCCTGTGCCGACTGAAATCTGGCTTGTCTTGTATTGGAGCCCGTTGTCGCGCGCGAACTTGTCCACGATTGCGGCCTTCAGCTCAGGGATGCCATCGACGTCGGTGTATTTCGTCTTGCCAGCCGCCATGGCCTGCACAGCCGCCGCCTTTACGTGCTCCGGCGTATCGAAATCGGGCTCTCCTGCCGAAAGCGAGATGATATCGCGCCCTGCCGCCTTGAGCTGGCGTGCCTTGGTCGAGACTGCGATGGTCGCTGAGGGTTGAATTCGATTGATGCTGTCAGAGATGAAGCCCATGACAACCACCCCTTTCGTGAAAAACGCGCCGCATCCGGGCGCGCAAAACGGCACGGACCCTATGCTGGGCCCCGTTTGACTTCAATATTACGTAATGACTGCGTTCAACAGCCCCTGCTCTGAAGATTAAGTGCCACGCCAGACGTCCCTTTTCGCCTGAGTCACACGGTCGCAACAGCCCCAAGACCTCCGCGCCTGGGACAAACGAATACTCGGCAATCGCCATAATCTCGGCCCACCCCTGCCACAGAGCCAGTTGATCCTTTGGACGATATGACGCGCCACCAAGCAGAGGGCTTGCTGGAATGTTGCAGAGAAGAACTACCAGGATGTTCTTACGCGCCACTGCCGACGCGTTAATTGGCTTGGGCTTGTTCCTCACCTTTGCGATTGCGATTGGCAACTATCAACGTGCGTCGGACGCCACGAATCGCTTGGGCGACATTTTGTCCGTGAGTTCCGGCGCTGGCGATTTCCTCAAGTTTTCCCTCAACGATAGCCCACTGATTGCCGCCGCGGTGGTCGCAACGGCGGTGCCCGTGCAGCACAGGGGCGCGGTCACTGCGTTCCGTCAGACGGACCCAAACACGGCATTTATGCTGCTCGGGGGCATCTTCTCTGTCCTCATGGCTGTTAACCTTGCCTTTGTCAGACACCTTCGCCGCGAGTACGCCTCCCCGCGGCGAGGTGCGTGGGGGGGAGGCCGGGGCTCTGATGAGAACCCTTGACGGTCTCTCCTCCACTCCTAACATCTGGTAATGTGCCTTGTTCGTCTGCCCGTTAACCCAGCCTCCCGCCGCCCATTAGAGGGCATGAGGGACAAACCGGAGCGAATCATATGGTGAGACGTGCCCTTCGGCTGATTAATCTCCCAGTTGCAGCGCTTGGACTCGTCCTTGTGGGCATTGGAGGCGCAGCCTTTACACTCGGGAACAGCGACGCCGTTGTCGAGCGCGGCTTCCAGCGCGCTCTGGCGGAGCTGGCTGACGACCAGAAAGCGGCGCCTGGGAAGTTGACGACCGTCGCTGGTAGCGAGGATTTCTGGCTGACGCACGTCGTTCATAAGAATTTGCCGGTTACCGTCAAGCCGGTCGCAATCGGCGATAAGGTTACGATTTCATCGAGTGGGCGGGAGCGAGTCCTGCGTGTCGTCAGCATCGATGAGCTCGACAGCAAGATTATTCCGATCTCGTCGTCTTCTTCGCGCCCCGAACGTCTGCTGCTCGTCACGTGCCGGGACGAAGCCAATCCGAACGGCCGCCCTGTCCGCCTCGTGATCGAAGAGGACGATGCCGCCCCGGCTCTGTCACCGGTCTCTAAGAGGGCTCGGGCACTTTAGATTCCCGCGACATAGCCGTGTGCTAAGATTTGGCCCAATTGTGCGGGGGCGCTCACGTGCCTGCCCCAGCTTGCCTATTGCACCCTTCACGCCGTCCCATGATATGCTGGGTACTAAGTGAAGCGGGACAGCGAGCCGGTAAACACTGGGCAACCCTTGGGGGGAAATATTTCCATGCGTCTCAACCCACCAACGATCGCGATCTTCCTCATTTCGCTGACGCTCGCTTTGTTGGCGCTCGTCACTAAGCTCGGCTTCGTTGGCGTGCCGCGCTATCTTCCCCACCAGGAATTCTGGCTGGCAATCACAGCCTACATTACGCTGATGGTCGGCAATCTCGTGCGCGGACTTTAGCGCCACTCACCAGGGGATCGGCTTCATATCGCGGAAGAATCCACCGGTGGGGCCATCCTCGGGCAGCGTCGCAAGCCAAACCGCCGTCTCTGCGCCGTGCTCCACCGTCCGTGTCGCATTGGGACCACCCATGTCGGTGCGCACCCAACCGGGGCAGACGGAGTTGACCTTGATCTCATGCGGCCCAAGCTCCGCTGCGGTGATGCGCGTTAGCGCGTTAAGGGCCGACTTCAACATGCGATAGGCGGGAAACCCGCTGCCCATTTCCGCAAGTTGGCCTGCGCCCGAAGAGAGGTTGACGATACGGCCGTAGCCGCGCTCGCGCATTCCAGGAACTGTCGCCTGAATCAACCTCAGCGGACCGACCGTGTTGGTGAGCAATGTGAGGTTGACGAGGTCGATCGGCACGTCGAGCACGCTTGTGTCTTCCGGCGAGAACCCTTCCTTCAAAATGGCGGCATTGTTGACGAGCACATCGAGGCGCCCAAAGAGGCCCCCCACCTCGGCAACGGCTGCGCGGATGCTGTCCGCAACCGTGACGTCGAGTGCAACCACGGGAACATCAAGCCCTTCAGAGACAAGCGTTGCCGCGGCGGCTTTGCCCTTCTCAAGGTCGCGAGCGGCGAGTACCGCGATAAGACCGATGCGCGACAACTGCCGCACGATCTCGAGCCCGATTCCGCGGTTGGCCCCCGTCACCAGGGCAACACGTTTGTCCGCCATGGAGAGTCCTCAAAAGTCCTCCCCAACTAGCCCCTGGTTGCGAAGCCGATCAAGAGGCCGAGGCCTAGCACCGCAAACGAGACGGCGCCCATAATCCAAATTTGTTCCTTCGGGACCGTTGGCCCCATTTTCATGCCGCCGGTCTCCTTTGCGGGCGCCTGAAGTTTCGATGACGCCGCGGCCTGCGCCGACTCTGGTGCCGGGACGGTTATCATGCCGTGCTTCAAGTGATTGGTGACCAGCCACCAGTTCATGGGATAGGCGACGGCAAAGCCCACCATCAAAGCGATCGACATGCGGAACCAGAACAGCCCGTGGGTGGGATCGTATGCCTCGGGAACACCACGCCAAGCCAGCACGGCCACTGGGATCATGCCGCCCATGAGACAGTTCATGGAGAGAAGCTCCGGGACGAAGGTCCTCTCCAACGACTCCCGGTAAGAGCCGCCGAACATGTCGCGCATGAACAGCGCCTGGAAGATCGTCCAACCGAAGGCGAAGCCCAATACGTATTCCAGCGTGACCTCAGCTAGCAGCGGCAGGGCCACAAGAGCTGCGATCACGGCGCCGGTGAGAATGCCGACCCCGTCGCCGGCCACGCAATGCATCGTTGAGCCCAACACCTGGCGCCAAGGCTCAGCCACAAAGCGCGCGTGCTCCTCCGGCGTCTGTCTGCGGCAGCCGAAGACGTAAAGCGCCGCGCCGATCGGCCCGAAATACGACGTCAGCAGGATGAACCCCCACTTGAGGACGGGGTGCGCCGGCGTGTGCTGGATATCGAGTGCAACGAAAAGGACCGACGCCGCGGTCAACGTGAACCAGAGCATCAGGATGGCTTCAAGCATTTACGCCCCGCGAAGGTTGTAGCAGCACCGCGCCAAAGACGGGGTTCGCTTGAAACGTTTGGTCGATCTCGGCCCGCCTACTCCTCTTGTATCGTCTCGAGGTAGTGCGTCAACATCAGCACACGCACATGAGGGGGCAAGAATCCGAACGCATACTCCGCCCCGGCAAAGCGCTTCCAGAATTCCGGCATCTGGAAGGTTTCGTGGCCCGGCACCTTCGTCTTGCCGGCGATGATGCGAAAGACGCGCCAGAACGGGAACGTCCCCTCATTATTCTTGGCGATGAGCGTGAGGTTGCTCGGCGGCCTGATCAACTGTTTGGCCATGGGGCCGTTGCCGGTGCCGTCGGCGCCGTGACAGGGGGCGCACTGCCACTCAAAGTCGTCCTTGCCGTCGCTGATGACTGTGGGGTCGGGCTCGTCGTCCTGTGCCAACGCAGGCGTGCCGGCACTGATCAACAACCCGGCAATGACAAGAAGGGCGGGAACGGGAACGCGGGGGATACGCAGCATGCAAGTTCTCCTTGGGGGTCGCGTTTGGTTAATGGGGCGGCCGGTTGCTCACGGTTGTCCCCAGCCTGCCCTGCCGTCAAGTGACTGGCTTTGACGCAGCTCAAGGGTAAGCGTGCGCGGGCACGTACCTCCTTTTGTCATCCCGGCCTTGAGCGATGCGCGTGCAGCGCGCCGCGAAAGAGCCGGGTCCCAGGAGCATCGCGCACCCACGTTTGCATGTGGGGCCCTGGGTCCCGGATCGGCGCGTCGCGCCGTCCGGGATGACAGTGCGGGTGGTGCGCAGGTGCTTTCCTCCTCTTGACGTCATCCCCGTGCAGACGGGGATGACGTCATGTTTTCCCAAGCGGGCGGTGGATCTTTTGTGACTCGTCGATGCGCACTCGGAGAAGGTGTGCTCATCTGAGACGTCGCTCTTGTGGCGACGTGACCTGGGTTCCCGCCGTCCATGCGAAGCATGGCTCCGCGTCATGACGAAGTCATGCTCCGCATGAACGACGCGGGAATGAGGTGGTGGGAGGCGAGGGGGCCTTGGGTCCCGGATCGTCGCTTCGCTCCATCATGCTGAAAGCATGCCTTCGGCATGACGTCCGGGATGACAAGAGGGGCGCGGGCACGTGGAGCGGTGTGCGCAAAGTGTGCACAGCGAAAAGTTGCAGAGGGCAACTTTTGCTAATGCGACAGGAAAAGAATGACGAACACGGATGACAAAAACGCGCCACCAAGACACAATGCCCCTCAGGCCCGCCCCGGACGCGAGAAGGAGACCATCATGAAGGAGCTCGTCAAAGCGGTACGCCACGACACGTTGGGCGCGATCGACAACGGCGAGAAGCTGATCGAGGCGCTCGGCAAGGAGCCGGGCAAAGGCACCGAGACTTTGCGCAAGAGCACCAAGCGCATGGTGAAGCACCTCAAGGAAGAGCTGACCCGCTGGGAGTCGAATTATCATAAGGCGCGCTCGGCCACGTGAGCTGCGCGCGTCGCTGGGTTTGTGTGAGGACGTTTTAGATCCTGCTGAGCTGCCATGCGTGCGCGAGGAGGATGGGGGCGGCTGGGTTTGCCGGGGCTGCGAAGACGGCGGCGTGAGCCTCATGTCGTGCGTCTTCAGAACACAATCGAAATTTGAGGCGGTCTGGCGGGCGCCAGCGGAAGCGGGGGGCACCGGTTGCGAAGCGTTAGCAACGCCGAGACCAGCAATCGCCCTGTCGTCATCGCCCCGGCACCTTATTCGCAAAAACTTTTTGCGCCGGTCGGATATCGTATAGGCGATCCAACGTGTCATGATCCGACGGCTGTCTTTGGATCGACTGAAGGAACTCATCCACAAACCCGGACGGCGCCGCCAGGCCTGCTTCGCCGCTCACGTCCGCTTTCGCGCGCATGGCCTCTAGACCGGATGCCAAATTTTCCATGCAGACGATGCGCGAAAAAATCATGTGCTTGATGTCGCCGCGCGGCCGGCAAACTTCACCATAGCCGTTGTGAACCTTGCCGTTGGGTTGGGCTGCGAAGTAGCGCACTTCACGCCGCTTGCCGCGCTTCGTGCGGCCTTGCTTCTGACTTCCCCAGAAACAGATCATCTCAGTGCCGGAGATCGTCTTGCGGCCGGTGAACACAACCTGGTGGCCCTTCTCAGACTTGCGCCGATTGACGCCACCGTTCTTGTAGGTCTCAATCCCGACGTTCTCGTTCCAAAAAATTTTTAAGAAATCGCCGGGCCTGGCATGCACGAGCTCATCGTCGCGGAAACTTATCCCGGTGCCGGTATGTTTCAAAAAGGCGGCGGCGCCGGCCCCGTTGGCATTGAAGATCCAAAACGGGCCTTGGCCATCGCGCATCGGCGTGCCGTCCGGCCGGGCTTTGACGGCTTGCAGGGCGCGAATTTGATCAACGCTTAAGTTGATCTTTGCGCTGTTGTGCAGCCGCGCAGCAAGATGCGCAAAGAGAGCGTAAGTCGCGCTTGTGCAATGGG
>Ga0114925_10001188_pt1 | contig 12578 bp, 12 predicted proteins | sample SumtaG_2_FD_87287 | JGI IMG/M metagenome (GOLD analysis project Ga0114925, IMG submission 87287) | Deep subsurface microbial communities from Indian Ocean to uncover new lineages of life (NeLLi) - Sumatra_00607 metaG | ecosystem: Environmental > Aquatic > Marine > Oceanic > Sediment | place... | reverse complement strand
GTAGTAGTCCTAGATTTCGCCTCACTCTATCCTTCCATCATAAAAGTCCATAATTTAAGTTATGAGACCGTAAGATGTCCACATGAGGAATGCAAACAAAACATCATACCAGACACAGACCATTGGGTTTGTAAAAAGCAAAGAGGCCTGGCAGGTCTTATTATCGGGTTTCTAAGAGACATAAGGTTGAAATGGTTTAAGCCACAGTCAAAAAACAGAATATTAGGCAAGGAAACACAAGAACTCTTCTATGTGGTTCAACAAGCTTTAAAACTCATTATTAATGCATTCTATGGCGTCTTCGGCGCAGAACACTTCCCCTTATACTGCCTGCCTGTAGCTGAAAGCACAACAGCTCTTGGGAGACATATCATCACACAAACTATCGAAAAGGCTAAGAATATGGGCATCTCTGTTATCTATGGAGATACGGACAGCGTTTTCTTAGAAAATCCCTCAGAGTCACAAATCGAAGATCTAAAGCGATGGTGCCAAGAAACACTTGAAATTGATTTGGATATTGACAAGGTCTATAGATATGTTGCTCTTTCCGAGAGGAAAAAGAATTATTTAGGCGTGTACGGAAGCGGCTCTGTTGATATTAAGGGGCTAACAGGTAAAAAACGTCATACTCCCTTATTCCTACAGGACGCCTTTTTTGAAATGATGGATGTGCTTTCTGAAGTGAAAGTTCAAGATGATTTCGAAACAGCTAGGAATCGGATACGGACGATAGTAAAGACATGCTTAGATAAATTGAAGAATTTAGAATATTCTTTAGAAGAGTTGGCATTTCGCGTCCAGATGACTCGCCATTTGAAAAGCTATCAAAAGACGACGCCTCAGCATGTAAAAGCTGCGAGATTATTAGAAAGAGATGTCGAGCCCGGTAGCATTATTTCGTTTGTAAAAATAAAGGGAGAACCCGGTGTAAAACCTATAGAAATAGCTTCGATTGATGAGATAGATACAGAGAAATACAAAAATGCTGTAGAATCTACCTTTGTGCAAGTGCTTGATGCGTTAAATATAGATTTTGGATCTATTATCGGTATACAACGTCTAGACCTTTTCATGTAATCGAGATGGAAAATGTTAAATCTAAGAAAGGTATAGTTCACATATAGTTTGTTTTTAGTTTAATGGTGATCTTATGGAACTCCGTGAAATATTAACAAGAGGGCATATTCCCGTACTTGATCCTTATACGCTTAATGAGACTTCCGACGAATTTTTTGCGCGCTATGGCTCGTTCCTTGAAAAAATTGCCTTAATGGCAAAGAGAGATACAGGATATACGCTTTTTAGAAGCATGAGCGCGCCAACCGACGATAAGTATTCTGAATTTTTCCCAAGCTTCACTCAGATTGCATCTGAAATCGATATTGATGTGTACGCCATCGTTTCAACCTTTGTAGATCAGTATTTTGCACATGATCCAAAATATGGTGCTTATAGATCGGGAATTACCAGAGCTCCCGTAGGTACTTTCGTATGCCCTGTTCAGGAAAGTTATTGGAAATATCTGATTGCAGTGGTTAAGGAAATCATGAACTTTCCAATAAATGGTCTTATACTAATGGACAATCAATTTGCCAGACAGGAGTATTGTTTTTGTGAAACATGTAGAAAAGAATTTTCAGAGCTTACAAACTTAGAGAGAGAATTCGTTTTTGATACATTACTAAGCGATCCCGATGTTCTTTCTCAATGGTATGAATGGCGTGTTGAAAAAATTTCTTCATTTCTTTCTAATATCACAAATTCAATTAAAGAATCAAATCCAGATATCGAGGTCCTTATAGCCGTCGATATAGATCCTGAAACAGATTATTTAGAAGGTGCTAAAAAGCACTTCGGACAAGACGTGATGAAATTATCGGATGTTGCAGACCAATTATTATTTAACGTTCTTCCCCTAACACCTGTGCTCCCACAACCTGAGACCCCAGATTATCAACGATTTCTCTCAGAACTAGCTTTTACCAAGGATTTAAATAGAATTGGACGAGAGTACAGCATTTTTAAATGGGGTGTTACAGATGCGGAAATCGAAACTCTAGAAAAAATCAAAGCAGAAATTAAGGCTAAGTATCTATTTCTATTAGAGGGATACCCAGAAACTTTCAAGGAGAGACGAGAAATCCACCTTGGACTAATTTAGCGAAATTTAGCGGCGGTGAATTATGAAAAGACGACAATTCACCGATCTGCACTGTCGGGTGCAGATTTAGTCAGTTAAGGGCTATCCAAAGCTTTTGATTGCATGAAAACACTTTAATCTCTAAATTCTGCTCCACAACGAGAACAATATTTATCCTCAGTAGTATTGCGTTTTTTACAACGTGGACATTTTCTAGAGTAATTTAAATGACGTAAGCCTGCTTCTGTTGAAGGAAGAACGTTTTTTCTACCATAACGTACTTCTTTTAGATTTAAAGAGTTGTTCCATAAATTATTGCTTTCAAAATTATTTCCCGAAAGAAATCCCTTGAGGAAATCGTCAGTATTTTCTTTTTCTGAATTTGACTCATTATTGGGTATGCCAAAAAAAGATGATAGATCTACATCATCAGTAGTACGAGACGGAGAGTCATCACTATATGTAGAATGTGAATACGAAGGTACAAGTTCAAGGAATTGTAAATGATGCTCTTCTTTAATGCGAGAATACTCTTCTAACGAGATGTTAAGCATTTTAAGCGTACTATCGCGTTTATCACATTCTTGAGTCCGAGGGCAACAATTCGCTAGACTATGATAACATAAAAGTGAAAACGCATTTTTTCTCGTGGATCTATAAAGTGGTTTAACAGGCATGCCATTGAGTATAAGTTGTGCGCTTTCATCATCAAAGGAAAGAGCACCGAGTTTATTAAGTACTTCAAGAAGTTTTATAGCCGGATAAGTCTTTCCATTAATAATAATACTCCCATCGACTTCAATTTCAGATTGTGTCATTTTTGTCGCCATAAAAAAGTGAATATACATGTATAAACTAGAAATGACGTCTTTAATATTCGTATTATCTCAGACAATACACCAAGATATACACAGAAATTGAAACATCCTAAGATATCCGAATTAAATGCGTCAGTTATATCGCGTGAATCTAATTTCATTGTGGAGCAAGTTTATATTCAAGAATATCTTTGATTTTTTGAACTGCAACGAGCGCTGGACATTCAGGCGCAAAATCAATCGGTGCTATTCCCTGGATGTCAGATTGAATAATTGCGGGGTCTCTTGGAATGATACTTAATAATTCTAAATTAAACTCGTTTACTGCATTTATTATGAATTTTTCTTCCTGCTCGTTAGAAATTCTATTGCCCACGACATAACTGCGAGGAACGCCAAGGCTAACTCCGAGAGAATTAATTCTTCTCGCTAGATCTAGTGATCTGGTTCCAGGCTCCACGACAGTTATCATTGCATCCACGCCTTTACTTGTACCTCGCCCTAAATGCTCAAGACCAGCATAAAAATCTATTATCACAATTTCATCAAGCTTTAGTATAATGTGACTTAACAAGGCACGTAATAGAGCACTTTCTGGACAAATACAACCACCACCGGCAGTTTCGATTGTGCCGAGGATGATAAGTTTTGCGCCGTCTCTTGAAACATGATACTTGTCGGGTATATCATCAACTCGCGGGTTCAAAACAAACATTCCTGATGTCCCTGCAGTGACTCCTGTTCTTTCTTCAATGAGTTCTTTCATTCCACCAATAGGAATCGGAAGTTCTGTTTTGGATATCCCCATTGTAGCATGTAAATTCATATTTGGATCTGCATCGACGGCAAGAACGTGTTTTCCATCGTTTGCAAATAACCTAGCCAAAGTTCCTGCTAAAAAAGTCTTACCCACGCCACCTTTGCCAACGATAGCTAATTTAAATGACATGAGATTTCCTTCCAATTAATCTTGATTTTGGAATAAGATAATGGTATCAAACAGAATCAGGAGTTAAGACAACTCTTATTCGTATCGGTTTCGCCACAGTCGCATCTATAACGAAGATCGGTGCATGCTCCGATATTTCCGCTTCAGTAATAGTCATTTTGTCATCAACTATTTTTGTTCCCACAATCAATGTTGGGTCGGAGAGGCCGTAGATTAGGCTAAGCCTTTTTTTTAATTCGCTTATTTTTTCATCGCCTTCTGCAAAATATCTCAATTCATCAAGTTTCCACCTTTCACCACAAACAAAACAATCTAATCTTCTTTTTAGATCAATTTTTGTAAATTCTTGGGAAAGACCATCGTAAAAGAGATATCCAATGGGAGTGCCCAAGCCTATTAGTAATTTCACTGTTTCTTGACTCATGAGCCCTCCGATTACAGCAGAAATGGTTCCAACAGATGGAAAAACCTCTTTCTGCGTTTCCTCTCTTTCCTTCCTCCTCGGTTCTCCGGGAAGAGTGCATACCTGTTGCAATCGGCTTTCGGGGATCAATGGCTGGCACTCAAGGCAAGCTAAATCTGAACCCGGAATAATTACTTGGACGTGTCCAAAGAATTGATAAAGTCCTCCATCGATAAGTGGTATTCCTTCATGAACACACATAGAATTCAGCCAGCGACGCGCTTCAAATGTGTCGAGCGAAGAAACCACTAGATCGCAGGATGAATAAACACTTTCGGGAATGTCCTCTATCTTTTGATTAAATACAATAACATCAACAGATGGATTTAGAACTTTCAGACGTTCTTTTGCAGCTAAGGCTTTTGGCCGCGAAACATCTTCATCACGAAACAGCCATTGACGATTCAAATTTGAAAGTTCTACTGTATCAAAATCAACAATAACTAGTTTACCGATGCCCATCGAAACCAAGATTTCTGTTACGACGCAACCAAGAGCCCCAATACCTGCGAGGAATACTGTGGCTTTAGAAATTTTACTTTGATCCCAGTTCGGCATAATGGTTTGCCTATGATATCTATCATTATTTGAACTCATTCTAGATCATCAGATTATTAATTATAGAGAATTATAGAATATGATGAGAAATAATGTTTCATTATTTTGGTTTTTAAGGTTACATTATCGTTGCAATTTTTCCCACGTAGCATATCGCCCGATATAGTCCTTGACTGTCTTTTTGAAGCGTTCTAAATCATTTTCCATTTGATTTCCAGCTGAAGTATTAAGCGGATCCAAAGGATTTGGTGCTGCTAACAAAATACGCAGTGTCTCTATTACATCCACTATACTGTTTGACGGTGCCCAATCTTTGCCCAATATCCTTACACAGACCTTCCCTTTGTAAATATTTGGATGCCAGATTTCTGTATGCCATTGCACAAGGGGAGGTGCGAAAGGAAATCGTCTGGGGATTTCAATTTCAATCTCAAAGACACCGCCGTCGTAGCACTCAGTACCAAGAATGAACCCTCGCCATTTGCGAATATCTCCTTTTTCTGGTTTAAAACTAGGTTCTTCACTTTTGACATGTTTTGTCTCATAAGCCAGCCTGGCCCAATAATCTTCATCACTTAAGCTCAACTAATCCCTCTAAATTTTTAGATTGAAATCATTACTTTTTGAGACCGATGACCCTTAATTATATCCTCAATTGATGCCAATATATTGAACATCAATTTTCTTTGTTATGAAGATTTCGTTGGAGTATAATTCTCAGTGTGAAGACGATGGATACCGATATTTCATACTCGAAAAAGAACGATCATAACTTCTGCTTGGTTATTGCGTTCAATGCAAGACCAATCGCAAATTCTGCTAAAAGGGCAAATTATAATGTACTTGCTGTTGACTTTTTTGGGGACTTAGATCTCAGATCAACGGCTGAACATGTTTTTTCGGTTTTATGGCAAAGAAAAGGTTATTCTATACGCAGAAAATTTTATCGACCTATTTCTGAATACATGTACCTTCTAGCTGAAACGATAGTTGATGAATATCTTGGAAAGATAGAATTCTTGCTCATCGGTAGTGGGTTTGATGACAAACCAAAAATTTGGGAACAACTAAACAAAATTGCACCTATCCTTGGAAACACTCCAGAGATAATAAATCGTTCAGATCGTTTACATATTTACAAAATAGCTTCGAAATTAGGAATTGAATGCCCACAAACTATGGAAGCAAAAGAGGAGGAGGAGGCGCATGAAATTGCGAAAAATATGGGTTATCCAGTTGTACTTACAACGCCTAGGAGCGCAGGAGGGCTCTTTGTTAAATTGATTACAAACAAAGATGAACTGCATAAAGCTTATCAAGAGGTAAAAGGTTCAGGGAAAAGAATTCTGATACAGGAATTCATTCAAGGCATTGATGCAAGTTGTTCAGTGCTTGGAACAGGTAAGGATTGCCAAGCCATTGCGGTAACAGAACAATTGATTGGAAAATCTGAACTTGGAGTTTCCATACCTTTTGGCTATTGTGGAAATATTGTGCCCCTAAAAAATTCAGTAACAGTTATAGAGACCATGAAAAGCGTTTCCGAAGAATTAGGCTCGAAATTAGGGCTAAAGGGCTCTAATGGATTCGATTTTGTTATAAAAGATGATCAACCCTTTTTAATCGAGCTTAATCCACGATTTCAAGGCTCTCTCGAATGTATAGAAGCGGTAACTTCATCAAACTTGGTACACTTACACATCGAGGCGTGTAAGGGTTATTTACCTGAAAGACCTCTTGAAGCAAAAGGCTATGCTGTAAAAATGATACTATACGCAAAACATAGAACATTTGTTCCGAATCTGTCACAATTGCCTCATATTGTGGATGTGCCGGTTGAAGGGATTATTCTTGAACCTTCAAATCCGGTTTGCACAGTTTTCATTACTGGAACAGAAAGAGAAATGACAATAATAAAAGCTACAACTATTGCGAGCGATATCTACACACAACTTATTCCTGCACCATAATTATGATCTTAATTGACAACTTGTGATTAACTACGAGCGAAATCGTGAAAAAAAGGCTTTCAACGTGAATAGAGGATGCTTTAATGTATATCGTTTTAAATCGCGAGGCGAAGCGTCACCTCGCATATACTTACAAAGTTGTTCTCCGAATTCTCTGTCTTTAAGAAATGTGTCGACCATCAATTCTTGCTGATGATTGGTGGTTAACATATTTTTTCTGATATTGAAGGCCTCCTTAAGATCTTTACCTATCTCTTTGTCTATAGCAGTTTTATATTTTCTTAAAAAAGCAGAAGAATTATCATCAGCATTGTATGCATCTATGGCAACATTTGATGCAATTTCACCAGACATCATAGAGTAATAAATACCGTCGGCGTTGGAAGAATCAACATGTCCAGCAGCTTCTCCTGCAACCAAAAATCCGTTTCCGTAATTTCTTTGTATTACCCCCAGAAAAGAAATCATTGCTGCTTGAGGGTAAAGTAATTTTGCATGTAATAGCTTTTCGCTTGCTACCGGATGATTTCTGACAAAGTTATCTAATCTTTCCCTTAAGCGAAGATCTGTCCTTTTAGCACGCTCCAGCCAAGTACCCAAGCCTACCGAAACAATGTTTATTTTGGGAAAAATCCAAGCATAGCCTCCAGGAACTACTCCATAATAGAGCTCAAGCTGATCGCCAATTCGATCGTCAATTTGTTTTTCATCTATTGCCATCTGATATTGATAACAAAGTGCTTTAGAGCGTTCATTATTTGTCAGTAAGCCAAGTTGTTTTGTTAGTATACTTGGCGTCCCGCTTGCAATAATTATTATGTCTCCATAAATGTCGTGCGATTCACTTGGCGATTTCGCTTTTATCCCTTTAACAAAACCATTTTCGATAATTACATCTAGAGCACGCGTATTTTCCTTGAATTCAGCTCCTTGATCGATAGCTAGTTCGGCGAGTGTTTTATCAAGCTTTGCTCGCATAGTTGTAGCGACAATGCGTTCAGGATAATCAAGTGTAACTGTTTTACATTTTGGGGAACATAAAAATAGTTTATAACAAGATCGGTCAAATATGTTCTCAGGAATTTGAAATCGCTGTATTGCACGCTCGGTTACACCACCTGCGCACGGTTTTTCCCTGTCAAGACGATGTTTCTCAAGAACAATTACCTTAAGCCCTTTACTAGCCACTTCTTTTGCAGCTGTTGAACCAGCAGGACCTGCACCTACAACTACAACGTCGTATTTCACTGTATCACCCACGATTTTATATACAAGGAGTTAATCATATTTGAAAGTAACGTTGATAGGAGGGTATTGGGTGAACGTTGTTGGGATAATGTACTCAGAAGATCTCATAACATATGATTTTGGAGAAGGTCATCCCTTCCGAGGGAAACGATTTAGTGATTTTCTGATCACGTTTCAACAATTAGGGCTAGATGAACTCCCACAACTTAAAATTATCCAATCGAGACCTTGTTCTTTTGAAGATTTATTGCTCGTTCACAACGAAGAATACCTAGAAATAATAAAACAAGGAGAAAAACGATACGAATCCCTCTCATTAGATACTCCACTTCGACCTGGCATGCTTGAAGCTGCAATGAACGTTGTAGGAGCGTCTTTAAATGCACTAAGATACGTAATCGAAGGGAATGCACCATTTGCGGTGGGTATGGGAGGAGGAATGCATCATGCCTTCCCAAATTCAGGAGGAGGGTTTTGTATCGTGAACGATGTTGCTATTTGTGCAGAATATCTTAGAAAAAAACAAGGCTCAAAGCGGATCTTGATTTTAGATACAGACGCTCATTATGGAGATGGAACCGCCAAGATATTCTATGAAACGCCAGAAGTATTATTCATTTCCATTCATCAAAATCCGGCCACACTTTACCCGGGGACAGGCTATATACGAGAAGTCGGTAGGGGGGAAGGTGAGGGCTACAATGTAAATATTCCAATGCCCGTGTATGGAAACGATCCTTCTTATGACCTGGTTTATTCGGAAATTGTTGTACCCTTAGTCGAGGAATTCAAACCTGAAATAATCATCAGAAATGGTGGCTCGGATCCTCACTTTTCGGATAAATTAACAGATCTGGGAGTGTCTTTGAATGGATTAAGACGGATGGGGGCGATTCATAGAGAGATTATACAAAGTTCAGGATCCCATGGAATTAGTTTGATCGGTAGCGGATATAATCCAATTGTACTTCCTTATGGATGGACATCAATCATCTTAGGATTGGCAGACATTAATTTCCCTCTAGAGGAACCAATTCAGCCACCATCGTGTATCAATGACAAATCAATTCTGGCACAGACAAAAAAAGTTTTAGAAGAAGTTAAGGACACACATTCTGCTTATTGGTCATTCTAGATAGTGTCAAGATGCTCAGACCACAGTATATACATATCCTTATAAGATCTAAAGGTAGGGAAAAGTACACACTCGATTTTTATGATTCTTTCAACTCACTAACGTAGGAGGTAGAATTGCATGCCAATTGCATCCATTATTAAAGAAAAAGACCCTGAAATTGCTGTTGAAAAGGCCATTAATTTGCTAGGCGGAATTAGCCGTTTCGTAAACAACGGAGAAACTGTTTTCATTCATCCCAATTGGTGCGGAGGAGTTCCAAACAAACAAGGATCATATACGGATCCCAAAGTGCTCACTACATTAATCAAACTAATTGATTCGTGTAATCCTTCTAAGATTATTGTAGGTGAATCAGAAGCTACAAGCCAACACTTTGACCTCATGTACTTATCCTCCGGTTCAAAAGAAGCTATAGAAGAATTAAAGTCAACCGCGGGGATTGATGTACAGGTCGTCAACTTAAGTGAAGGAGAAATGGTGACTATTGATCTTCCCGATGCTTATATCACAAAAAAGTTATCGGTTTCGAAAGTTTTGACAGAAGCCGATAAAATAATTAACGTCCCAGTATTTAAATCTCATGTTTTCTGCGATATCACACTTAGTCTAAAAAATATGTTTGGACTTCTACCAGAACGTAAGAAAGGAAGACTTCATTTCAGAGGACTCAATGAGATCATTGTAGATATAAACACCGCGTTTCCTTCTGACTTGATTGTTGTTGATGGAATCGTCGGAATGGAAGGATGGGGTCCACTAAAAGGAGATCCAATAGAATTAGGCTTTATTCTTGCGGGTGACAATCTCCTGGCAGTAGATACAGTAGGAGCCACCATCGCAGGATACGATCCAGCTAGCGTTACACATTTTCAACTTGCAGCGCAAAAGAATCTTGGCCCACTTAGTTTGATTAAAATTGAAATCAAAGGCAATTCAATTGATGATGTAAAACCGAAATCATTTGAAAAAGCGCCAGAAAGCGTCGTGAATGGATATCGCGAACAAGTGAAGGAATTACGAGAGCAGTTAGCGGCTAAGGCGATATCATTTGAAGAAGGGTCTGATTTAATACAAGGGGCAATATTTGACGAATGGCAAGACGCATTTGAGAGTTGGCAATCTAAAAGTAAACCATCCGCTCCTAAAGCCGTTTCAAAACCATCAGGCGGAGTCAAAAGATCTGGAAAGGCGGAAATACTTACAAGAATGGAAAAGATAAACCGAAGTGAAAAGGCTAAAGAAAAAATGAAAAAATGGGCTAAAAAGAAACCTAAAATCGTTCAATTCATTTTAGACGGAGAGCCCGACCCCTTTTACTGTGCTTTTGAACAAGACAAGGTAAATGTCGTCGAGGGTACTTACGAAAAAAATGCGGATGTAGTCTTTGAAGCGGATACTGAAACGTGGACTCAAATCCAACTTGGAGAAGTAGATGGAGTCAAAGCGTATTACGACGGACTGTATTTGATTCGTGGAGCCGGTACTAAGAAATTTGATGATGCAAAAATCTATTCAGATATATGTTGGGAAAGTTACAACGACTTAAACGAATAAAATCGATCCAAATTTTTATAAACAGCGCTGATTATATTGGCATTGGGGGAGTAGAACCCGCTACGTTGCTTTCACAAGTCCGCAATGAGTGAAGGTGTCCAAAGCGGGTAACATCCCCCTTTTCTGCTTTTGATAAAGACTTTTTTTTGCTAGGTCAAAGCAAAACTTCATCTTTTTTGATAGTATTGGATTAGTGATTGATTTGAGTCAAGTTGACAAAATCTTGAAATTAATTGAAGAACTGTCTGAAAAAAAGTCGCTTCCAATTATTGGCTCCGAAAGAGGTAGGATTTTGGTGGATATCCTCCGAGAGGTCAAACCTAAGCGAGTATTGGAAATTGGAGCGCTCATCGGCTATTCGACCATCCTGATGGGTAAAGAACTTGATAACGATGCTCACTTAATCACAATTGAAAAGGACGAAGGCAAGGCAAAAATAGCGAAGAATAATATTGAAACGGCTAGGATAAATCCAAAAATAGAGGTAATAATCGGAGATGCACTCAAGGTTCTTCCAAAACTTGAGGGTGAATTCGATTTAATTTTTATAGATGCTGCCAAAAGAGAATACATGAAATACTTTAAACTAATCGAGGATAAACTTCACAAAGGAAGCGTAGTAGTTGCTGACAATGCAGGTCGCTTTGTAGAATCGATGAAAGAATATTTGGATTATGTTCGTTCTTCTAAAAAATATGAAAGTAAATTTGTGCCGGTAAGTAACGATGGGCTTGAAATAACTACCAAAATCTAGAATATAGAGACTTAAGATTGAAAGCAAATCAGTTTCTACTTACCATTGATTTTTTAACATCTCTTCAATTTTTTTCATTGCTTCAGCAATGAATATTCTATCCTCACCGTATTGCAGTTTTGAGTAGAGATCGCGCGTGTATACTTCAGCTTCATAGAACTTTCCATGGTCTTTATGATAAGTTGCAGATATCAATGCTCTGGCTAAGAGAAACGCGGGATGATCAGTAACTTGTTCTTTAATAGAAATGTCAAGTGTGTCTACAAAAACTTTTAGTGAACGAATAGCTTGGGGAATGTCATTCGCAAGCATCCACGCCAAACTTGCACAGCAAATATCGATTGCAGCCTCTGAATAGCGTTCCGAATCACGCATTTTTTGGGCCATTGACTCATAGTCTTCAGCTTTTTCAGAATAATTCTTGGTTTTTATTATCGTTGTTTCCGGTGGCGGCGGCGGAGATAATTTTGGTCTTGGTGGCGGTGATGTTGGTGACAGTGGTGGAGATGGTTTCGTCATCTTTTTAAGATTCGCTTTTGCATCTGGAACCTTTAGTAATAATTCTTCAAGAAAGTCCAACTCTTTGTCATCTGAAGCTGAAGAAATATCTTCAATTTTTTGTTCTTGTTTAACTTTCCATCTTGTATTTACGATCTCCTCTTCGAGAAAAGTTATTTTGTCTCTGCGTCTAGCATTTTTAGCCAATTTGTATGCCATATTTACAATTTTTTCTGCTTCTTGTTTTGTCCACTTGTTTGATGACGCGAAGCCTAAGCCCCCATTAGCTAGAATTCGAACACCATATCCACTGTCCACAGTTATTGCGTAAGCATCTACAAAACCATTTTTTAATACCATCTCCTCATTGTTTGTATCTACTGCTCGGGCTTCAGCATAGTCTACATTTTTACTGCGGGCATATTCAAGACAAAAATCAATGATTGTTTTTTCCAAGAGTTTCCCTCAATTTTTTTCTTCTTTAC
>Ga0114925_10001185_pt1 | contig 12581 bp, 17 predicted proteins | sample SumtaG_2_FD_87287 | JGI IMG/M metagenome (GOLD analysis project Ga0114925, IMG submission 87287) | Deep subsurface microbial communities from Indian Ocean to uncover new lineages of life (NeLLi) - Sumatra_00607 metaG | ecosystem: Environmental > Aquatic > Marine > Oceanic > Sediment | place... | reverse complement strand
GAGCAGTCCACTGGAAGCGTCCCGGTCAAATGTCTGGACCGTGTACTTGGAGTAATACGCGGTAGACGCTGTGAGTCCCGTGATGTTAAGGACACCGGAGTTGTAATCAATCGATCCGGCAATACCCGAGGCTGCATCCTGGACGATGTTACCGTTCCCGTCATCGTGAGCAACCTGCGTTCCGGAAGTGGAAGTTGTCCACAAGGTCCATCCGCCAGCGACGATGGGTATGTCGTCGTAGATTACCTGCTGAGTCGTCTCAGCGGCTATGGTCGTGAACAGCGGAGTGGATGCGTCATCGTAGTCCTTCCTCGCATCGCTGTCCTCCACGCACCGTCTCCGTGTCAGCTTGAGCCATCCATCGTTGAGACCGAGAAAATTGGAGCCACCCAAGGTCTCGTCCCCGTTGATTGCCTGTTCCTCTATGTCCAAGCCTCCACGCTCGGCCATCAGGTCCAGGATGGTGGACATCAGCGCGGTCCGCTCTACGTTTCTGCGCACGAGCGAATCGGTCACACCGACCACGCCTTGCATCAGAGCAGCGGTAAGCTGATTCTGGGCGAACGACGGCTCCACGAAGTCGGCTTCGTCCTTGGCTGCGCCTTCCGCCGGAGGGACTCCCATCACGCGACCGGCGAAGCCGATGTGATCGATGTCCGTTATAGGCGATGTCATCCGCATGAAACGCGCCAGAGGAAGGATGGTCGTCTTGTGCTGGAGAAGACGAACGTACCTGTCAAACTGCTGAGGCTCCAGAACAGCGGATCCCGCAGTCGTGGTCGTTGTTAAACCTTTTATCGCCGCGTCAAGACGGGCGATCATTGCTTCTATAGTCATGATTCCTTTTCTCCTTGTTCCTGGTTTTTCTTGGAGCCGTCTTATCTGACGGCCCGTCCGAAGGTGTCCCGCTTGGGACCAATCTTCTCCGCGCTCTTCTTGGCCGCTTCCGTAGCCTCCAGGCTTGCGCCAAGACCCTGCGACTGGACGCTCAGGAGCTCCTCGACCTTCTTGTTGAATTTTTCCTGATTCGCCAGAGCGCCTTTCATGGCCACGAAGTCCGACTTGGGAACTTCCACGGTTTCCCCTGCTTCGGCTTCGGCCTTCGCCTTGGCTTCCGCCGCGTCTGCTTCTACTTTCAGTTCCTCTTCGGTCTTGGTTCCGGCAGCCTCCGCGTCCGCCTTTGCTTTGGCTTCGGCTGCTTCCGCTTCGGCCTTCTCGGTGGCTGCTTTTTCCTCAACCGCTTTCTTTTCCTCGTCCGTCAGTTCCTCGCTGCTCAGTTCCTTGACGGCTTCCTTGATCGCCGGGCCGACCGTGTCTTTAACGGTTTTTTCGATCAGTTCTTTGATCTCACTTTCCTTCATTTCCTCAACCTCCTTGTCTGTATTGTTATTGTCCTCGGTTCCTTTTCCTACCTTTATACCTAACCGGTCTAATATCCGGGTAATTTTTTGTTCCAGGGTATCTTTGGACTTGACCGCGATCCACTTGCTCTTGTAGACCGCTGGACTCTCCAGGATGCTTACGGCGACCGGGACCCAGTCCTCGCCGAGATCCTTAAGAAGAACCTTGCGCGCGAGCCCTGCTTTGATGCCGACAGCCGGGTCAGCCGTCTTCATCGCGGCTTCCAGGTCCGCTCGCCGCACTCCCATCACGGAGAAGCCCGTAAAGGTTCCAGCCTCTATCTTGCTCCAGGTATCCGGGTCGTTTACCTTTGCGCCCATGATCCATGTCCCTTTCGGGCAAACCATTATCTCCCCGTCTGGAAGCGTGAACTGCTCGTCCCTGCGGAGCAGTTCACTGTAGACCGGCTTGCCTACCTTTTCCAAGGTATGCATCACATCCACGATCCCGAAGCCTTCCATGAACTCCAGGGCGACATCCCCGATCTTTTCCGCCGTAAGTACCTCGCCGTCAGTATCCCTCTCTCCAGGTACTAACACGGGAGCGAACACGATTTGTTTCCTGCCGCTCTTGAGTACGATTGGTCCCGCTATACTTGTCTCCGCCATCTTCATTCCCTCCTTGTGTATCCCAGGTTAAATAACTCGTCCATCAATACGTTATAGTTAGTCAGCGTAAAAACCTTTCCGTCAAACTTCTTATCCAGGAAGCTGCGTAACTTGTCCGCGTCTGCGATATCCTCCTGCTCACCTGGCTCCGGAACTACGTGTTCCCAGGAGATCCGGGTAAAGATTACCTCACCAAGCCAGACGCCATCCTTGTAGATCCCAATGGCAAGCTCGTCACCGGTGATTATTATTTCAACCGTCGGTTCGCTTTCATCCACAGAGATACCGCTCGGATCACTAGTCGCGGTCCTGTTTCCCCATGGAAAGACTATGGGATTTCTTGGAGCCATATTTCCACTCTCGTCGCTTCTGTTCCAAGGAAGGCACTCCCAGAAACCTTCGGTTCTCCAACGTCCACAATTTTAAACTTAGAGCCCTTCATAAACAAAACTTCTTTCTCTTTGTTGCTCGTCTTGACTACCTTCTTTAATAAGTAATCAAGATCCATTCCACTAGACGTCTTCCCAAAGTGCATTATAATTGCATTCTCTCCTTCACCTTCACCCACCGCAGCAAAATTTTTCGCCACTGTATTACTCGTAGATGTACTAGTCATAGCATCAAACTTGACCGTCTTCCCCGTTTTCATTTTACGCCTAACCAACCGGAAGTCTTCATCATCCATAGTCATACCGCGATGGACCGTTCCTTGGTATGGTTGTATATTTTTAGCTGCATCTTCTATTGAACCAATAAGTATATTTAAGTTTTCGTCATCTCGCCTTCCGCTCATTTGATAGTCACGAAACTCTGTATACTCACTTTCTGTGTATTCCTTAATCGCTTCTCTAAGATCTTCCTTGTGCAGATCATCTAAATCATCCACGTACTTTTTAGGAACCTTGCGTTTACTGGTAGCGCGTCCAGCTTTCTTCGGGAACGTAGCCGGTTTCCCCGCTGGAACAGGCTTAGTCTTTAGCGCTTTCCCGCCTGCCTTTGTTAGTATCTCATCCAGCCTGTCAGGGTTACGCATTATAGCCCGGAGGTCTTGACCCTTTAAGCTGTTCGCTACAGGCTTCGGCAGACCGCGCTTTATTGCTTCCTTACGCAAAGCCGCTGTCCCTGCTGATTTAACATCCGACGCCGAACGCTTCTCGAACTCGCTCCAGTCCGGCTTCTTAACTGCTACGGCTCCAGGCTTACCAACTTCCTGAGCCTCCTCTGGCGTTATCTGTATCAAGTCCCCTTCGTAGAACCACTTCAAAGCGAACGCCATTTTACCCTTCCCGGCTGGGACTGCCTTTCCTGGAGGAAGAATCCAGGCTATTGCTTCGCAGTTACACTGTATCCATTCAGCTACGGGTCCGCTCCTGTCGCCCGGATGTTTTAACTCGTTCTGGAACCGATCTCCCATCTTTACTATCTGTCTGTTGAGTGGGATATGTGAACTCCGGACGTTGTCCAGTCCGGATGTAACCCACATATGATATCGGATCCCCGCTGCCTTGCGCTTCTCGTATGCGTTTACATTGACCGCCTGATGTATCTCCGTCCGGGCTATGCGTTCCAGTTCGTAGTCGGCCAGATCTGTAAACTCTGATTTAAGGTTCTGCGTAATCCTGTCAATCCCTAGCCCTTGTTCTACTCCTTGCGCAAGAACCTCCTGGACATTACCCGTGAGCCTGTCCATGGTACGATGGGAGGCTGTGAACGCGCTCTGTCTTATTAGCTCCTCGGCAGGACCCGGAGCCGTTACCTCCCGCATCACGCTGTCTAGGATTAAAGCATCCATCTCATCTAATGATCCACGTATAGGCGACACGGCTGATTGGGAACTATGTGACAGCTTGTACTGACGGACGGACTCAGTGATAGCACCTTGGAACAGCCGGTCCAGCTTCTTGTTCAGAGCTAGGACGTTCTTACTGCGAGCCGCCTTGGTCGCAACTAAGAAGCGGTCACAAGCCGCGAACATGTCTATAGCGAGATTAGCTCCCATCTCCATCCTTCTGCGCGCTCTTGATTGCTATGGTCAGCAGGTCACTTTGGAATGCCTTGACCGCTGTCGTAAGTCCTTCCCCTTCTCCTCCAGGAAGAACGGGCTTGGCAACTTGGTTGTCCAGGTAGTAAATGTAGAGCTCAGGGAACTCCTCCGGGCTTGGTAGTTCCAAACCAAACTCAGCACCGAACCGTTCTATTAATTGCGCGGGAGTCATTGCCATCCGGCGGAACAGGAAGTCGGCCATCTCCTTTTCGTGTTCGTCCTCCTCCGCTATGTCCAGGGCTTCCAACCCGAACTCCCAGGTACTAATCATAAACCCTTCGCGGATGATGAACTGATTTATCAGATTCTCCAGCGCTCGCTTCCTTGGCGCTATCACGCTGTCCCTGTAGATCCGAGTAGACTCGACCGCTGTGCTTCCACCCAAAGCTCCGGTCTCGACCAAGCCTATCCGATAGGAAGGAACGCCATGAGCCACGATTACCTCGTCCCGGCTGTCCTTGCGATAGAGCCGGAAGCTACCATCCTTTACCTCCACGTTTAACGGTTTGAAGTTAAGATCCACTTTACCTTCCGGCGTCGTGCTTGGTATAGCAAGCAGTAAGGGAGCATGAGGATTCTGTGCAATGGTATTAAGATGCCGCTTCACATCCCGGATGATCTCGTAGTCAAAATCGTTTATGTCATGGTCGTCGTCCTGTGCATCATATTTAACCCCATCCTTGTTCTTTAACTCACCAAGGCTATAATCACCAGTGATGTATATGGCATAAGCAGGTATTCCATAGTTACGGAAGAAGCTAATGTTATAATCCCGAACAGCAACTAACCCTTCCACGCTCCCGAGCGCGGGAAGGATGTCCGGCATTCCATAATAATCACTCCTCCCTGAAAAGTTAGTGTCCCAGATCAGTTCCGTTGCCCTGTCCAATGGTTCTAAGGTCCCCATCGGATGCTCAGTTCCTTCTTCCTTATGTATGTCCCTCAGATACCCAAAGCGTTTAAACCATCTCTTCTTCACTCCACGCTTCTGCATGTACTTGTTACCGGTCTTGTGGACCCGGACCGTATGAGCGGGGATGTGCGCCATAACGACAGGGTCGCCCATCGGGTCATACTTCTCCCGCACTATTTCCAAGGAGCAGTATCCCAGGGTTTCTTTATCCGTCTGCACGTCTGTCAGGATAGCAGCAATGGGACGCTTGTGTCGCCGATCCGTAAAGAAAATATTCAGCCGCTCCTTGTCTCCCTCGGCTTCGTTGTCCTCATCACCCACTGAGGAAAGACCGTAGCCTAGTCCGGCGACGTCATTGGCCTTTGTCTTCACGCAGCGGTTATGCCATGTATTGATTTCCAGGAGACCTACCATTACCTCAGGGTCATAGGTAGGAGGCAGAAGGTTTTGATAGTCCCCGTAGAAGCGGTCGGTCGGAAGACTAGCACTCTGCTCACCATCCCCTTTCATGGCATAACGCTCAAAGATTCCCACGTCAATAACCTTCCCGCTCGTAGTTGCTATAAAGACTGGCTTCTGCGTTTGCTTGTTCTTCCCCATCTACTTGCCTCCTACTACGGCTCCGCCTCGGCGAGCCACTCTAAGCATCATCTCCACTCCGTAACCCATCATGTCCACGAGGTCGTCGTTTGCACATGCAGGGTATTCCACACAGTTATCATAGACCATTACCTGTTCAGGGTGAATAGTGTTGTTCTTCCCGGCCTTTAAGTTGACCCTACCGTTTTCACACTGGACGGCAAACCTGGAAGCCCGGATGAACTTACCCTTGTCCGCCTTGAGTCCAAAGATCGGATAAGGTGTTTCCTTCTTAAGCATCAACGGGATAGCCTTCTGGTAAGCTGTGTCCTCGACGCCGATGTAAGGCCGGATCTTATAACGCTTCTCCGCTTGCTCGGCCATCTTCTTTATCGTACTCATCACTCCAGGAAATTCTAAGTGAGCACGGAATACCTCCAGGAGATAAACCTGATAATCCCAGGTCACGCCAAACACGCCGATCGCCGTGAAGTTACTTCCCTCGGATAAACTGTTATTAGGATCACACGCAATACCAATCGACGTGAACCGTGGTAGCTTGGTCCATAGGTTAAACCAATGACCCTTGATAGGTGCGCTCTCGCTGCTAATAGGTATGAGCTCAAAGCCACGAGCAAAGGCAAGGGAGCCGATGGTACGCTTACGCTTCCTAAGAGCAGCCGCATCCCAGCGCTCAGGAAAGACAGGTTTCATATTGACGACCGGTTTATGGAATACAGGCCATCCGTTCTCCTTGAGCTTGTGCGCTGTGTCTTTCTTATGCCATGGAGTGCAGAACATAAACGCCTTCCCCGTCGGTGTCAGCAGGTTGAGCCAGACGTTAAGAACGCGCTCCTTGTTCCTGTCCCGCTTAACCTCACTGACCACAACCTCCTCGTCATCCGTATCATCCAGAAAGAGCCAGTCACAACGTCCGCCGGTCGCTCGGCTCTGCACTCCGTAGCATTCCAGGCTGGACTCCGGGGATATGATGTTACGTTCCACACTAAACTTCTTATCCGTCCATTCCCGACCCGGTCGTCTGTCAGGGAAGATCTCATGGTATCCCGGCGACTCCACTATTTCCCTTGTCGCCTTACCGCGCTTAACTGCTTCATTGTCACTGTTACTTACTATCTTGATTCGCTCGTCCGCGTTCTGGCCTATGATGTGCGAGGCAAGCCCGATCATCTGTGTAGTCTTGCCGCACTCCCTATGCAATTCAATGACGCCAAATTGGTTCTCCCGAACGAACGTTTGCAGTTCCTCATGGACCTTGCTTTGCAGGAGCGGCTCAGCCTTCTCGTCAAGGAACGTGTACTCCAGGTAGGTATTAACGTCGTCGTAACTATCCTCCCGGAGATAATCCCGGTATAGTTCCGTCTCTTCCACTGAGTCTACTTGGTTCATCTCTTCTTCTGTTTAGCTTTACCCTTTGGCCTCTTTCTTCCTAAAGCCCGTTCCACCCTGGATTGTAATTCATCCTTGTCCATACGCTCACCTGGAGCCTGTCCGCTTTCATCCTGGAGAGAAACCTTGTGCTCCCGCTTAAAGGCTCCAAGACCAAAGACCACGTCGTGAGCTGCTTTAAGTGATAGAGACGCTCTGCCCTTGAACGGGTTATGCCTTCCCTGACGTCTTAGGGCTTCTCCGTACACATCAAAGGCATCCCCAAGTAGCAGGTCTCGACGTGCCTTCATTTCCTCAGCGATCTCCAGTATCTTGAAGTGAACACGGCCACGGAATAGTTCCGATCGCTTTGGTCCTCCTGATGCTTCACCACGGAATACCTTATAGACTTGTCTTTGCGAGAATTTCCTCTTCCCCGCTTTAACCGCTCCCCGAACAGACTTGTGAAGAGCTAACATCTCGGCCATCAGTTCATCTTCCCCGTCCGTCAACACATCACAAACAGGCTCGCTCTTCACACATCGTTCAATTAGTTGGCATTTCCCAGACACAATATCCTCAAGAGCTAGAATACTTTGGAGCTCACTTAGAACGCAAGGATTACTCTAATAGGAGGGATATAACGGGCTTCCGGGCTTACAGAAACTGGGAGAGACTCGAACGGTGCTAGTAGCGCTCGCGCGTACGAAACGGACGGTTCACCTAGGAACCTTCCCAGATCGCTTACGGAGAATGGATTGCTCCCAACTACTCTCCTCAAGCCACTCTCCATGTGTATTCAGCGGACTTACCATTGCGACGGCTCGCTGATTGGTAGCATAATTGATGGAACGCAGGACCATCTGATCCGTTTCGCCGCCTATGTTAATGAACACAGCGTTATCCCCCGTCGGGTCCGGACATGCTTGCTCCATCACTTTAAGCAAACCGAGCAGGGTCTGGCGATTAACACAGACTTGAGTGACCTTTGCCTTGCCGAACGCCTTCCTTAACAGATTCCGCCATAATGGAAACCGATCACGCTTCGGTTCAGACGCTACCCGTTGCTCTTTGCTCATGTCCACGGTCGTGAGCTCGGCCTTACCGTCCGGCCTATCCGTCATGATCGCGTATTGCATAGCCGGTCGCTTCTTTTCGGCGGGTAAATTCTTTAAAGCCTGTTCCGCTATTTCCAGCGGTAAGGTTATTCCCTGCTCGCCTACTGTTACCCGCTCGCCTACGTCCGGCATTCGCACTCTCTCAGCGTCTACAGGCTCTACAGCGAGCATCACCGTCCCGTCCGTCGCTACGGTCGCGCCTTCCCTCGTGACGTGTAGCCCGTTAATGGAACCACGCTTGGCATCGCCCGACGCGACCTGCCAGACTAATAGATTACTTCTACTTAGATACATTCTCTTCTCCTTATTTATGAAGTAAGTAAACAACACCCCCCAGAAGATCCAGTTTTCTCCTCCATTGCTATTAACTGGACGGATACCTGATTCTCGGTAAATCCTTCCACGGTGTCCAACTAGAATGTCTTCGGGACAGATTCTTATCTCTCCAATTAGTAATCTGTTCTTCTTCCGGAGTAATACATTAAGAGACATCCTTCTTCCTCCTAGGTTTCCCGCACCGATCACAGTAAGGCCAAGGAAAGCTCGTCAGCACACCATCCAAGGTAGAGTCCGTTCCTTTCCAAACGTGTCCTTCCTTAAAACACGTCCATCGCCGTTTCATCCACCAGAATAACTGTCGTATTGCTAACCCTATTACTTACCTCCTTTCTTTGGTCTTACAAGTTTACGTTGACTAACGCACCTAGAGTTCATAGCGGGTTGATCTACGATCTCCTTCCTTGTAGCAGGTTCCGCATGATATCGATCTTGGTATTCATCCGTTATCGCCAGTAACGATCTGGAATGTTTATCACAGTATGGAAGCCCGTCCTTATTAAATGGCTTCCGGAATCCATCCCATACGACTAAATGAGTAGCTTCTTCTTCACAGTCTGGAGCATTGCATTTCATCACTCACCTCCTTAAAAGTTATCGAGACACGCTTGCATCATAACCCATGTCGCCATCGCGCTCATTACGTCCGTGCATTCCACGTTTACAAACTCGAATTCCACGGGATGGTCTCCTACCTTAACGTTCCATTTCTTCTTAGGATAGTCCTCTACCTTTGTTATAATTACTTTTCCCTTCATCGTTACCTCCTATCGATGCACTAGATACACAACACCTTGAAAGAAGATCCAATTCTCCATTCCGCTACTAAACACAGGACGAACTTGGATCGACGGATGCAGCGTATAGACAAAGATTGCGCTTTGATGAGCTTTACGAGCTATATCCACTAGCCGTTTATGTATCTCTATTTCGCTCATCGGCACGTCCTCCGGAAACTGTCCGTTATGGCAAGGTCCAGGTCCTCCGAATCGATTATCTTGGACAGACCTTTATTCCAGGTGTCTTTAATGACCGCCTTGCAAGTAATACGCAGTTTAGCCACACAAGGCCGCGACGACTGCGTAAAGACCGAAGTTGCCTTGTGGACGCCTACCAACATCTTGAGCGTCTTGTGCATAAACGCCTTCCGGGAATCCGGTCCGCATACCAGGACTTCCTCCTTCTTACGGTCATACCTTATGCCGCACATCCTGGTCCCGTCCTTCACGACATAATACTTGTCCATTCGATCTGACATAACATGATCCTCCTGTTTCGCTTAGTTAGAAATGACAAAACATACCCCCTGTATGGGTACCCTCGTTTTCACTGTCAGTTATTATTTGTCATTTTATTATTACCTTATATTAACCTACCCACCCTATAGGGGATACCTTTTGTCATTATCTACAAGTCTGTGTTTTTTAACGATCATCATAAAAACGTTTTCACAGAACTTGTAAATTTCGACGATTCTTAAAATAGGCCATTTCGCCATAAACTGACCGATGAATAGTGTTTCGCCAAATTTTACCCGGCATTTTACAATTTCAGACATTCTGAAATCGCCTTGCAAACGAGAGATAATTCAATACCCGACAGGGAACTCCAGTCGTCCAGGTAATCCAGCTTATGGTAGTTCGTTCCGAAATAGAACACATTCCCGGATTCAAAGTTGGACCACTTAGTCCCCAGGATCAGGGTTTTCTTACCGAGACCTTCCGCTCGCCCGAACAGGTAATGGGATTCCTGAGCCGCTGGAACCAGGAGGATGAATACATCACAGAACTCTACTCCCGCCTTGCACATATTGGAGTAGACGTGGCGATACTCTCCGTTGTCCCCGCGTTCCTTATCATACCGCGTGGTCCAATTCTCCGTGCATTTGTGGCCGTGCTTTTCTAGCTCGTTGATTATCCGTGCTACCGATTCGGTCTCCCGACCTCCGCCTATTATAAAAAAGTTCATGATCCCTCCTTTAGATCAGATTCAATTACTGGATCCGGTTTCCCGCACTCTGGACAGAACCTTGGTTTGGTGACCTCGTTATATTCCCAGCTAAACATTCCAGAACCGACACAATGTTCATATCTAAGATCAGCTACCAGATGGAACGTATATGTACAATGTTTACAACGTAAGATAAACAGTGTACCTCCACGATGAAAGAATTTCATTAAACTAGCCGTGCAATCAACAAGACCAGTTTAGCCGCAAGCTCCACCATCGTCTCCTGGATGTTAAGCATGTCGTACTGGATTGCAGATTGTTTGCCTAGCCGGTGACACCTCAGCAAATATTTAGTCTTGTCCTGGACCAGAGACAGCGCGAGGTTGACCTTGTTATCAGGGTGTTTAGGAACGACCCGATTAGGAGGCTCGTTCGGTTCCCTGTTCGCCATGTCCTTCTTTATGGTCTCCAGCCACTCTTCCCTGTTCGCGCCAAAGATCTTCGGACCGTCTTCTTTATGTATAGGTTCCGTCATGGGATACCGTTTAAACAGATCTTCCACGGCTTCGTCCGCGTCTTTTCCCCAGAAGGAGTCCCCCTCTACCCGATCCGGACCCATGAGTATAAAGAACGAGACACCATCATTCTCCCATTCCCAATCAATAAACCCCATTTCCTTAGTTGTCAATAACGTTTCCATTGCCTTCCTCCTTTATAAGTGTTTCTTTGGATGTTTACATTTATGACGGTTATAAACCGGCATCTTCCTTATCCCTTCAAAGTAGCTTGGGTAAATCCATCCTAGCTCTATAGCTTTTAGCTTCGGGTCGCCTTCGTGCGCAAAGTCCCGCTCGGGATTACCGTGATAGACTGGGAGAGGACAGTTATAGCGGTCTGAGTGCTTCTGTACCATCGCCAGGAGCTCTTCCTGCTTGTCATACAGGCATACTCGCCCGGCAGGAGGCAAGAAGCTGAACCATCCCCTCTTGTCTCTAATCTTATTTACCATGAACCAACTCCCCGAAGTCCGTCAGTGTTCGTTTAAGGCAAGCCGGACAGATCGTAACGACCCAGACCTGGAATCCTATATGACAGCCGACGTCAAGTATAGACAGCGGATGGAGCGGGTAATACGCTGTCTCCCGAAATAACTGCTGATACTGTAGGTCCAGCAAAGCGTTTTCCGGGTCCCTGGACATCAGCGGCATGGGAACCAGAGCGCGTCCGTAATGCTTTAGTATGAATGACGTCCCGTGCTCTAATCGCTCGTAACACTTCAAGCACACCACGATTGGAGGCGTGATCTCCGTGGTATCAATAACCCGTGACCCGTTTGGATCACTCCAACACTTAGTCAGCTTGATGTGTGCCGGTGATCTGTTTGTCATACCAAACCGGCCTGATTAAGGAAGAACACAATCAGCACGACTGCGAATGACATGTCCAGCGCAATTTGAAAGTAAGACCTGCGGACTTCCTTTTCAAGATGATCTATCTGGATTGTCATAAAGATTTCCCGTAGTTCCTCCAATGCTCCAGCCGATGCTCTGGCAGACTTGGTGATCATCTCACGGTTCTCTTCAATCTTTTCCAGGGCAATCTTATCTACCTGAATGAGACACTGTATAAGCCCGGACATCCGTTCTTCTTCCTTCTGAGCTCGACCGATCTCCTTAACCAATTTAGTAATGAGGCTCTCGTTCTTAGTTATAGCCTCTCCATGAGTACCAAGTACGGACTCCCCCATTTCCAACAGACCACCGATCTCATCTTCCCTGTTCCCTGCCCGACGCTGTTCCTCCAGGATAGGTTGAATCCAGGAGGCCATTATTTTAATGATCTCCTTTCGCATTTCCAACATAACCATGGACATGGTTTGCGCTACTCCGACCGTCATTCTTTCCACGGTTCCGTCAAAGTGTTTACGCAACGTGTTCGCGCTCTTCTCCATTACCTTCTTCCGATGTGTGTCCGCTTGCTTCCGCTGACCGGCAGCCTTCTTCTCCTGTTTCTCGTTCGACATAATGCCTCCTTTCTTCTCAGACTTTAATGTAAGGAACCTTAATACTACGATCCCGCTTCTTACTTTCTTTATATTGATAAACCACGTCCCCGTTATCCAAACGGTCAACCGGGACGAGAACGCCTTCAAAATACCCAAGCGGACCACGCGGACTCTTAGTATCGTTCCAGGTCTCCCGGAGCTTGTCTCCCCATGTTTTATATCCACGCTGGAAGGCATT
>Ga0114925_10001184_pt1 | contig 12582 bp, 8 predicted proteins | sample SumtaG_2_FD_87287 | JGI IMG/M metagenome (GOLD analysis project Ga0114925, IMG submission 87287) | Deep subsurface microbial communities from Indian Ocean to uncover new lineages of life (NeLLi) - Sumatra_00607 metaG | ecosystem: Environmental > Aquatic > Marine > Oceanic > Sediment | place... | reverse complement strand
TCTCTCGGTAACACCCCTGGTAACCTTAGGCCTCTTCCGGGGAGATAGCTTAGCCTCAGCCTTTTTTGCTTCAGCACTCTTGCCCCCCTCACCTACGGTGAGAACCTGGCTCTCCCGGCTTCGATCCCGGTAAATGGTTATTCCCTTCAGTCCTGCCTGGTAAGCCAGCATATACACCTTAGCTACATCCTCGGGCGTCGCCTCGTATGGGAAATTGACCGTCTTGGATACAGCGCTATCAGTAGATTTCTGAAACGCTGCCTGCATCCTGACATGCCACTCGGGAGATATGTCATGAGCGGTGACAAAGAGCTTTTTTATGTCTTCCGGCACTCCTTCCACATCTCTCAACCTCCTCCCCGCAGCTAATTGCCTCATGAGATCCAGTGAATGGAAGCCCCTATTCTTGGCCGTCTCCTCAAAATAAGGGTTCACTTCGACGAATTCCTCGCCGTCAAGGATATGACGCACATAGCTTAAGGCAAACAACGGTTCAATACCGCTGGAGCAATTGGCAATTATGCTCAGGCTGCCAGTAGGAGCGATGGTAGTCCGAGAGGCATTTCGAAACCGATGGCCATCGGGCCGGTCATGGACACTTCCCTCGAAAGCAGGAAAAACACCCCTCTCCTGGGCCAACTCGATTGAGGCTTGTTCTGCCTCCTGGGATATGAAACGGGCGATTTCCTCGGCCTGAGCAAGGCCTTGTTCACTGTCATAAGGGATGCCGAGTTGGATCAGCATATCGGCAAAACACATCACCCCCAAGCCTGTCTTCCTGGTAGTTCTTGTCATCTCGGCAATCTCCGGCAGAGGAAACCGGTTGACATCGATAACATCATCAAGAAAGCGCACTGCTGGCCTGACTGTTCCGGCGAGTTTGTCATAGTCCACGCAGGGCTGCCCGTTTTGATGCATCACCATCCTGGATAGATTGATAGAGCCCAAATTGCAGGACTCGAAGGGAAGCAAGGGTTGTTCGCCACAAGGATTGGTGCTTTCTATTCTGCCCAGTTTAGGCGTGGGGTTGTGCCTGTTTATCTCATCAATGAACACCACACCCGGGTCGCCGGTGCGCCAGGCCAGTTCAACTACCTTGTCAAATACCTCCTTTGCGTTGAGCTTACCCGTCACCTTTCCGGTTCGCGGGTTCACCAAATCATAATCGGTGCCCCTCTCGACTGCCTTCATAAACTCGTCGGTCACAGCTACAGACAGGTTGAAATTGGTTAGCGCTTCCGTATCTCCCTTGGCCTCAATAAACCTCAAGATGTCGGGATGATCGACATTGAGTATCGCCATATTGGCTCCGCGGCGCATGCCACCCTGCTTTATGACATCGGTGGTGGCATCAAATGCTCGCATGAAAGAAACGGGACCGCTAGCAATGCCACCGGTAGAGCCCACTCTATCCTTTTCCGGTCTGAGTCGAGAAAAGGAAAAACCGGTGCCTCCGCCGCTTTTATGGATCAAAGCGGTGTGTTTAACTGCATCAAAAATGGACTCCATAGAATCCTCAATAGGTATGACAAAGCAAGCTGATAATTGGCCCAGCTCGCGACCGGCATTCATCAGAGTGGGCGAATTGGGCAAGAACTCCAGGTTTGCCATCAACTGATAGAATGCCTCCTCCCAAGTGGAAACGTCTGCCTCTGAATCGTAAAGCAGTTCGGCTGAGGCAATATGCCTGGCGACGCAGCGGAGTAACTCTTGAGGCGTCTCAATGACCCTCCCCTCCTCATCCTTTGTCAAGTATCTCCTTTCCAGAACCCTTACGGCATTATCACTGAGTTTGATTCCAGACACGACCTGGCTTCTGGACTGAGGCGAGAACTCGTCTGCGGTCAACATTCTCTTCATTATTGCCCGAATCTGGGAGGAAGACACAGGCTGTGCCGTCTTCTCAGCAACCAGTTCCTCCATGCCTGGGAACGGCTGAGCTACCTCCAAGCGCTGGCTTACCTGCTCGGTGAACTTCTCCAATAGTTTCCTGTCACTTATGCCCATGGATTCGGCAGCAGCGAAAACAGCCCGAGCTACCCTGTCTCGCCCGCTAGCTTTCTGGTTCTCTTTACGACGGGTTCTGGACATCCTACCCTACATCCTACCTTCTCTTACGACCAATCGGCGAATTCACGGCCTCAGAAGAAGGAAGCGGCAGCTGGTCTGTTAGCGGCGACTCCCTTCGGACCGCCAAGCTATCTACCTCCTGCTTCAGAACGCCGATATCAGCGAATTGCCGATAAACACTGGCAAAGCGGATGTAGGCGATGTGGTCCAGTTGCTTCAATCCTGCCATCACCAGATCACCAATATAAGAACTGGCGACCTCCCGTCTACCCGCTTCGTATAGCTCGGCCTCGATGCTATCTACGAACTTATCAATGGCGCCTGCAGGAAGGGGGCGTTTCTCACAAGCTTTTCGAATACCCAAAGAGAGTTTATCCCGGCCGAATTCCTCACGCCGCCCGTCCCTTTTAATGACGAAGATATCATGCGGCTGTATGCGTTCATAAGTAGTAAATCGAGCGCCGCAGGCGAGGCATTTCCTTCGGCGCCTCACCATTTCATCTAAGCCCCGAGAATCGATCACCCTTGCCTCCTGGCCACCACAGTACGGACAGTTCATGGACCACTCCCAAAGATTGTGGTAAAGAAACATTCTACCACTAGATGTAGTAGAATGCAATACCTCCGTGGGGAAAGGGGTAGCTAGAACTACCCCTCTCCCCCAATGAGGCTTAGGTTTACTGTCGAGATATTTTGGACGGCACTGGAGTAACCGGTGCGGCAGTCTTGGAGCCATCCTTGAGATGGGAGATGGGGAAACGCTGACCGCGGCGCAAAAACGAGGGCATGTCGAGAGCTTCGCTGCCGCCTTTTATCAGGCGTCGAAGCTCCTCGGCGCTGTATACTCCTCTGCCTTCCGTCCTAGCGAAGCCAGTAGCGATAACGGTAATCCGAACCTCGCTGTCCATCTTGGGATCGAATACTACGCCAAAGACTATGTTGGCATCGGCATCCACTGCCTGGCTAATCACCTGAGCAGCCTCGTTGCACTCGAACAGGGTAAGACTCGGGCCGCCGGTAATATTGAACAGTACCCCCGTAGCTCCGTTCACAGATACGTCGAGCAAAGGACTGGCCAGGGCAGCTTTGGCTGCTTCAGCAGCGCGGCTCTGCCCGCCGGCTTTACCCACAGACATCCAGGCTGGGCCGGAGTCCTTCATCACCGATTTGATATCGGCGAAGTCCAGATTGATCAACCCTGGAACTGTAACTACTTCAGAAATAGCCTGAACTCCCAATAGAAGAGCGTCGTCCGCTAGCCTGAAAGCACTGTCCACAGTCGTCTTGGCATCGCAGAGCTGAAGAAGGCGGTCATTGGGTATGATGATAAGAGTATCAACCTTGCCCGAAAGGTTAACCAGTCCTTCCTCGCATACTTCAGCTCGGTGCGTCCCCTCGAAGGTGAAGGGCTTGGTCACCACTGCAATTGTGAGAGCGCCACTCTGCTTGGCCACATCAGCCACGACAGGAATACCACCCGTGCCTGTGCCACCGCCCATGCCGGCAGCAATGAACACCATGTCAACGCCCTGAACGAGCTCCTCAACTACGTCACGGCTCTCTTCGGCTGCTTTGTTGCCAACCCTGTGATCGCCGCCGGCACCCAGACCTCGGGTTAGCTTCTCACCCAGTTGAATTCTTGTAGGGGCTTCAGCCAGAGCCAGCGCCTGGCCATCGGTATTCATGACTATGAAATCAACACCCTTGATCCCCTCTCGGACCATGCGAGTAATGGCATTGCTACCTGCGCCGCCAATGCCGATAGCCTTGATTCTTGCTGGACCTGGAGTATAAATTTGCTTCGCCATTCTAACCTCCTTTCACAAATCAGGCACGAAGCAGCTTCCTAATCAGACGCATGAAGCTGCTCCAACTACCGTTTCTCTTGTCTCGGTACGTTGATCCCTCTTTGCCTCTCACCTGCCATAGGACAAGTCCCAGGGTCGTAGCATAAGACGGATCATGAAGGATATCGGAAATGCCGTAGATGCCCGTGCTCAAAGGTCGGCCCATGCGCACCGGAATCCGCAACATTTGCTGCCCTAACTCGTCAAGCCCGGATAGATTGGCTGTGCCACCTGTGAGCACCAAGCCACAAGGCGCCAGGTTATGATAATCGCTGGTGGGCATCTCCAGCAATACGAGTTGCAGCAACTCCTCCATCCGAGCCCGGATAATGGCGCATAGCTCCTTATAAGAGGCACTATGCCCATTCTCCGTACCCACCTGGACCGTCTGATCCGCCTCTTCAGCAGGTGTGACGTTGCCATATTTCTTCTTCATCTTTTCCGCAATGGTAAAAGGCAGACCCAAACCTATAGATATGTCGCTGGTTACTTGATAACCGGCTACCGGGATGATAGAGGTATGGTAGATGCTGCCGTTCTTGAATACGGCTATATCCGTGGTACCACCCCCCATGTCAGCCATAATGACACCTGTGTCTCTTTCTTCCGGAGTCAATACTGCTTCTCCGCTGGCCAGAGGCTCAAGGACGAGGTCCTCAACATCAACACCGATACTGCGGACGCATTTGGCCAGGTTTTGTATCGAAGTTATTGAAGCGGTGATGATATGGGTTTCCACATCTAACCTGGACCCATGCATGCCCACCGGCTGTTTCACGCCCTCCTGTCCGTCCAGGGCATAGGAACGAGGAATAGCGTGGAGCACCTTCTTTCCCTCAGCGACAGGCAGATTGCGAGCCGCAGACAGTACCCGTTTGAGATCGTTAGTACGCACTAAGCGATCATCTCGCGGGATAGCTACAACTCCCTTGTTGTTCACACTACTTATGTGTCTGCCAGTGACCCCAACATAAGCGGAATCTATGCGTATGCCGCTGATTCTTTGAGCTTCTCTCACTGATGCTGCTATGGATTGTTTGGCTTCATCTATGTTGACGACGATGCCTTTGTGCAGGCCACGACTGGGAACGACTCCCACACCAAGAACTTCAATGTCGTCTTTCGCCTTGACACTAGCTACGATAGTGGCTATCTTGGTTGTGCCCACATCAATAGCTGAAATGATCTTCCTTGCCATTTTCACCTCCTTCTCTGATGAGAATGCTGCTTAGTTGAGTCGCTCGGCTATCCTCAATTTGGCACTACGGCTGCGCGGATTGGATTCTATCTCCAATGAGGTAGGCTTGATAACCTTCCGTGAGATGAGCTTTAGGGTCGGTACATGCCCGCAGCAACACATCACTGTTCCAGGGGGACAGAGGCAACTGCTGGCTGCGCGTCGCATGAACTGCTTGACTATGCGGTCCTCGAGGGAATGGTAACTGATGACTGTCAATCTTCCCTCGGGACGGAGAAGGTCAATAGCCTGTTTGAGAGCCGGTTCCAGATTCTGTAGCTCGCTGTTGGCCGCGATGCGCAGCGCCATGAATGTCCTTGTTGCAGGGTGGATTCTGGCACGCTTGCTGCGCAAAGCTTGCTCGACCAAGCGGGCAAGCTCCAGGGTGGTAGCAACGGGGCGGTGTTGAACGATGTGCCGCGCTATCCTCCGGCTGTGACGCTCCTCGCCGTATTTTTCGATGAGCCGAGCCAACTCTTGCTCTGAGAAGGTGTTAACGATGTCAGAGGCAGTTGACCCTTGCCTGGGATCGAACCGCATGTTCAGATGAGCGTCGAGGTGGAAGCTGAAGCCGCGTTCGGCTGTATCCAGTTGCAGAGAAGAAACACCGAGATCGAAGAGAACACCATCAACTGGATGAAAATGGTATCTCTTGCATATAGCCTCAAGGTTGACAAAGTTGTCATTAACCAGAGTAACTGCTTCGCCATAGTTCCTGAGTTCGTCTTGACTTGCTTCGATGGCTTCAGGATCAGCGTCAATGCCCAGGAGCCTTCCCGAGGGCATGATTCTTTCGAGTATCGCCGCCGCGTGTCCTCCTAAGCCTACGGTGCAGTCGACAAAGCACCCTCCTGGCCGAGCCTGTAGCCCTTCTATAGCTTCATCAAGCAAAACAGGTATATGAATCGGCAAGGACATGGTCAGACTCATCGACTACGCTCCTAAATCCTCCATGATCTTTGCTGCCTGCTCGTCGGCGGATATCTTCTCTACCTTCCATTCCTCTTCACTCCAGAGCTCAACGGTTCTATTCGTACCGATAACAATAGCTGTGTCGGCAATCCCGGCGTGTTCTCGCAAAGCATATGGCAGTACTATCCTGCCCTGCCCATCGAAGGAGGCGCTGGAGGCAGAGGCGAAGATGGCGCGGGTTGCTCTTCTCAAGCTAGCTCCACCAACCGCCTTAGCCGCCAGGCTTTCGGACAATTTCTCCCACTGTGCTATGGGATAAACGGTAATACATTTCTCCAGCCCTTTCGCTAACACCATGCCCGCCTTCAGTTCCCGCCTGAATTTCGGCGGAAGAGGTACTCTTCCTTTATCATCAACCTTATACGGAGACTCGCCAATGAACATATCATTCACCTCGATTTGTGATACTACCTTTGTCTAAAGGCAAGGTTTCTGCTAACGGGAGCAAGAGCCCAGTTTGTCCGCTCCCAGAGCTACCGGACCTTCCTAGCCGTACACTATTCATCACGGCCTGGCCCCTGTTGCCCCTTTTTCCCCACTTTTCCCCACAATCCCATTATAAACCATATTCGTATTTTGTCAATACCTTTGGGCGCCTATCTCCCTTTTTTCCTGAATTCTCTCTCCCACCGCTGAAAACACAGTGCTGCCAGACATAGCCCGCCCAATACATAACTCCCCGAGAGCCGAAGTCACCGGAACGCAGAGCGGCTTTCTTTTGCCCCGTCCGCATGTTAAGATATGCAATTCAAAGGTTTCTGTTGAGGAAGTCCATGCGCATCGATATTCTCTGCCTTTTCCCCGAAGTGTTTGTCTCGCCGCTCAACCAGAGCATCGTCAAGCGTGCTACCGAGCGGGGACTTGCGAACATCGTGATTCACGATATTCGCGACTACACGCATGACAAACATCGTACTGTGGATGACTATTCCTACGGCGGTGGACCAGGCATGGTGCTCAAGCCCGAGCCTATCTTTGAGGCAGTGGAAGCGATAAAGCAGCAACTTGGTGCATGCGAAGTACCTGTGATTCTACTCACCCCTCAGGGCAGGCTTTTTTCGCAATCTCTTGCTCAAGAACTGGCCCTCCAGCCTCATATAATGTTGATCTGCGGTCATTACGAAGGCTTGGACGAGAGAGTGTGTGAGCATTTGGCTACTGATGAGATCAGTATCGGGGACTATGTACTCAGCGGGGGTGAATTAGCCGCCCTGGTCGCGGTCGATGCTATCGTCCGACTGATACCGGGAGTGCTCGGCTCAGAGTTTTCTGCCAATAGCGACTCTCACAGCAACGGACTTCTTGAATACCCCCAGTACACCAGGCCTCAAACATATCGGGATTGGTCAGTACCCTCGATACTGCTCTCAGGAAATCACAGCGAGATTGCTCAATGGCGACGCCGTCAAGCTATCCTGCGAACCGCGAAACGGCGCCCTGATCTTCTAAAGAAAGGCAGCTTATGCGATGAGGAAAGGAAATGGATGTCAGAGAATTTGTTAAACCCAAGATAAACCCCAACATTCCCCAAATCTCCCCCGGCGACACGATCAGGCTCAGTCTGAAAACTCTAGAAGGGGATAAGGAGCGACTGCAGCACTTCCAGGGTGTGGTGATCGGAATGAGAAAGGGCGTTGATGGCGGGAGCTTTACCGTCAGACGCGTCTCTCACGGCATTGGAGTGGAACGTACTTTCCCTTTCCAATCTCCTTCGGTGCAGAATGTCGAGGTGGTCAGGCACGGCCAGGTACGCCGAGCCAAGCTCTACTACATGCGCAGGCTGAGCGCCAAGCAGGCTCGACTTAAGGAAAGAAGAGAGAAAGCAATCGAGCAAGCCGTGCCTCAAGAAGAAGCTCAGCCTTCTGAATGAAGTACGCCGAGGTGGCAGTCAACTCGCCCGTGAGCCGGTCAGCTTTCACTTATGCCATCCCGGCACGGCTGAGCGTTCATGTCGGGCAAGCAGTATGGGTACCTTTTGGCTCCAGGATTCTTCAGGGAATTGTTGTGGAGCTATCAGATCAGCCGTCGGTAGAAGCAACCAAGGAAATAGCTGACCTCGTTACAGATACTCCTGTTCTTTCCTCCCGACAAACGGAGCTTGCCCGATGGATAAGCGAACGATATCTTTCCCCTCCTTTCGATGCCCTTGCTCTGATGCTGCCTCCAGGATTCGAGAGACAGGCTATTGCCTACATTCAATTAGCGGATTCGCAGATGGATTTGTCATCTCTGACACCAGAGCAGAGGCAGGTCTTGCACATCATCAGAGCGAAGAAGAAGGCAAGCTTACCTGAGCTGGAGAAGGCAATCGGCAGGAGGAAGGCCGGGCAAGTCATCGACCAGTTGCTGGACCATCGGCTAGTTACAAAGACCCTGGAACTGGAACGGGTGAAGATAAAGCCCAAAACGGTCCCTTATGTCAAGTTAGTGGCTCCGACAGGTCGGAAAGAAGGAGTCGAAGCGGAGAAGGCTCGCCTCCATAAGCGCAGAGCCTACAAACAAGCGCAACTCCTGGAGTTTCTGACGGAGCAGACTCAACCTGTTTCGGTCAACGAATTAGGCAAGCGTTTCACTCACGCTTCTGCCGCTGTCAAGGCCCTGGAGAGTCGCAATCTGGTGACTGTGGAAAGGGTCAGGGTAAGACGTGACCCCTTATCTCACCTCAGCGTGCCGCCTTCCCCGGCTCCGCTCCTCACTCCGTCTCAACAAGCTGCCTGCGAATCGATCCACAACGTGATTGTCAGGGAAGGGAGTCAATGCGGCAGGGCGCCGGTTTTTCTCCTCTTCGGGGTCACTGGCAGCGGAAAGACCGAGGTCTACCTGCGGGCCCTGACTCAGATCATCTCGGCCGGCAAGCGAGGAATTTGCCTTGTTCCCGAAATCGCCTTGACCGGGCAAACAGTGGAGAGATTCTCCAGTCGCTTCCCCGGGCGCGTGGCAGTGCTGCATAGCGGCCTTTCCGCGGGAGAACAGTTCGACGAATGGCAGTGGATAAAGGAGGGAAACTGCGACGTGGTCATTGGACCGAGGAGCGCTTTATTTGCGCCCCTGACCGACCTCGGTCTCATCATCATTGATGAAGAACATGAGTGGACGTATAAGCAAGAAGATAAGTCGCCCCGCTATCATGCCCGGGACGTGGCCATCAAACTGGCGCAACTCAGCGGTGCCGCTGTCATCCTGGGCAGTGCCACTCCAGACATCCACAGCTTCCATAAGGCGCAGCAAGGCGAGTATCATCTTGTAGAGCTAAAGGAAAGAATCACTCCCCGTGGCTATTCCCCTCTTCCCGAAGTGAGCATAGTGGATTTGCGGGAAGAACTCAAAGCAGGAAACACAGGCTCACTAAGTCGTTCCTTGTTAGCTGCCATCAAAGAAGCCCTGACGCAGGGGGAGCAGGCCATTCTTTTTCTCAACCGTCGCGGAACCGCTACCTTTGTGCGGTGTCGTAGCTGCGGCTTTGTCTTCCGCTGCCCCCGCTGCTCCATAGCTCTTACCCATCATTCGGCACAGAAGAGACTGATTTGTCACCGCTGCCGCTACTCCGTTCCGGTGACCCAAAGCTGTCCCCAGTGTTTTCGGCACCATCTCAGGTTTCTGGGCGTCGGCACGCAGAGGGTAGAAGAAGAGGTCAGTCACTTCTTCCCAGAGGCGAGATTGCTTCGCTGGGACAGAGACGTGATTACCAGGAGATATGCTCACGAAGAGCTACTGAATGATTTTCGCAACCATAAGGCAGATGTGCTCATTGGCACCCAGATGGTAGCCAAAGGATTGGACCTGCCTCAAGTGACCCTGGCGGGGATAATCAGTGCCGATACCGGCCTCAATTTCCCTGATTTCCGCAGTGGCGAGCACACGTTTCAGCTCTTGTGCCAGGTAGCTGGTAGGGCTGGCCGAGGGATCAAAGCAGGAAAGGTGATCATCCAGACTTATTCACCCGACAATTACACTGTTCAAGCTGCCGCCCGACATGATTATCTCGGTTTCTATGAAAAAGAAGTTGATTATCGGCGACGATACAACTACCCGCCTTTCAGCCGGTTGATCCGCCTGGTCTATAGCCACATTCACGACGAACTGTGTCGTCGTGAAGCAGAAAGAGTGCATCGTTTGATTCTCGATGAAAGGGCAAGAGACGACATGATTGACTTCGATGTAATCGGTCCTGTGCCTGCTTTTGCCTTCCGGGCGAGAGGCAGATATCGCTGGCAGCTCTTTCTCCGCAGCCCCGCGCCAGCCCGGATATTATCCCGGGTCACGCTGCCCCAGGGCTGGAATATAGATGTCGATCCGGTAGGGACGGTGTGATTCTGCACTCAGGCTCCAGATGCAAATCGCTTGTTTGGTTCAAGGCGAAAACGAGAGGTAACGAACAATGAAATGTAAAGGGGGTGAACAGTGTCCGATAGAGCAAGTCAGGTTACGCAAACGGTAGGAATAACAATCCTGGGAATTGCCTTAACGCTAATGGGGCATTTCAGTCGTTCTCCCGGGTTCATGGAGCGAATCTGGTGGATCCCGTTCGCTCTTGGAATACTTCTGATAGCAATGGGGCTTGCCGGCATTGGTTTCTATGCCAGTCAACCGCGCAAGATATCCTGTCCGTATTGCGGTGAGAAGACAGTGCCGAAGCGTCGAGGGTTCAGGGACCATCTCTATCTTGCCCGATCGGATGAGGATTAACTGCAGCTAGTACTCTTTGACCAAGAAACGACCGTCACGTTCTCCGCTCCCAGAAGTCAAGCGGCAGTACGTCCTCGGGCAACGAAGCTTCGACCTGAGCCAACGCCTCGGCCCCCATAGCGGCAGCGGCATCCAGAGCTCCTTTGGCAACATAGCCCGCAGCCTGCTCTTGACTCAGGCCGGCTTGTTCCGCTACCTTTCTGGCTGCCTCTACTGCTTTAGCGGCAGCTTCCGCATGGTCAACTCCGGTCTCTCTAGCTCCCTGCACTATCCCATAGCCAGCGCCCCGGAGAGCGTCCCGAGGGTCCATGCCGGTTCGCCCGAAGCTGCGCGCGACGCCCAGCACAGCCGAATGAGCCAGGCGCCCCACATCCAGGTCTGTTGCCTCCCTAGCATGCATGGCTCCTCTTGCCGTCTGCCGCGCCACCTCGCCGCTATGAATCTGCATGTCCTTTGCTGTTCCCGAAACACCAGTCAATGCCTTTTCCAGAGCCCTGGCTATTCTGGCTACCCCCCTTTGGGTCTGCACTGCTGCCACAGTAGCAGCTCTGGCTATATCAGCGAGTTGATATGCTGTCACTCCCAGAGCTACATCCAACCCCGGTATGGGCACACGCCTGAGAATGCCATAGGGGAACTGGCTCAAGAAACTCAGGCCGGGGACTGAACTCATGGGACGCACCGCGTCCCGCATCGGGGCAAGCAATGCATCCATGACTATCTCGCGGCTTGCCTCGCCTTCTTCACGGAGGGAAACCAGCATGCTCACGGTGGCAAGGCCCAGGATAAAGGTGATGCAAAAAAGGAAATCAAAACCCAGAATGTTGAAGGTCGGGAGCTGGATAGAGCGAATCGGATCGACCCACGAAAAGACGAGACTAAGCTGGCGACTACCGAAGAAGCCTCCAAGATAGCCACCAAGCAACGGTCCCAGCCCGGCGCCCACACTGGTAGCCAGGCCAGCCGTTGCCAGATACGCAGTGGCTTTGCCTTTGGGAGCCAGTTTCAATCCTATGGTGGCGGTCGTAAAGCCCGCTCCACCCGCCGCGATGCCGGCGAAAACGTGGAGGACCACGAGCAAGGGGATGGTCAGAGAGTAGCGCTCCGGCATGGTTGTGAAAGTCCACCCCAAAACTACCAACAGATACAGAGAAGCCGACACAGATAGAATCGCCTTAATGCCGAAGCGATCAGAAAGCGGCCCCCAGAGGCGAAGGAACAGGATGTTGGACGCCTGACTCAAGATGCTGAAGCCGATTACCATCGGAAGAGACAAGCCCAGGCGCTGCAGCATGTAGACGACGAAGAAGGGAGTAGACATGTTCAGAGCCAAGCCCCATAGGAACAAGAACCACAAAAGGCGCCGGTAATTAGCGTCGCGGAAGGGAGGAGATATGGTGGAAACCAGCGATGGCTTAGGCCCAGGGGCCTCTTGCATCAGGGGCTCCGGCACCATACTGATAAACAGAGGGCCGGGCAGTCCCAGGAAGATCGCGCCAAGAACCAGTAAAATGGTGAATGCCAGGGCTTCGTTTCCAGGGGCATAACCTTCCCAGTAGTTCACGAAGAATGCGGCCAGCAGACCAACTGTCATGGCTGCCAGGTTGACCCACATTTGGCGGCGGGCAAAGAACCGGCCCAAGATTCGCTGAGGAACCAGGTCCCTGAGCCAGCCATTCCAAGCGCAATTGGTGATGGAAACAAACACACCGCGAACTGCCAGGGTGACCAGAAGCATCAACACAGCACTGCTGCCAGGCACATCCAGGA
>Ga0114925_10001183_pt1 | contig 12587 bp, 18 predicted proteins | sample SumtaG_2_FD_87287 | JGI IMG/M metagenome (GOLD analysis project Ga0114925, IMG submission 87287) | Deep subsurface microbial communities from Indian Ocean to uncover new lineages of life (NeLLi) - Sumatra_00607 metaG | ecosystem: Environmental > Aquatic > Marine > Oceanic > Sediment | place... | reverse complement strand
TATTCCCTCCAGCATTTTTATTTTGTTTTGCAATACCTAGTGATAACATGCTTCCAATAGAAGGATTGTGTGCTGTCCATCCTTGACCACCTTTGAAACCAGTAGGGTCGGTTGGCTTTACAACTTTACCATAAATATTATAGAATTTTGAGGATTGTCCTTTACCTCCTGCTCGTTTGTATACTGCATTTCTAATCCCTTTATTTGGCATTATATATAAACGAAATAAAATAATTAAAATAATCTAAGACTTTATATATATGCAAAAAACAACAAATAAAAAAGATAAAGACCTAAATTTATTCATAAATTGGCTAAATCAAAATGGAGCCGAGTTTTCGGATATTTATTTCCAAACTTATAAAAAAAATGAACGCGGAGTTCATACCAAACATAAGGTCTCAAGTAATAAACAAGTGATTTTAATTCCTAGAAAATTACTGATTTATACTGATATGGGCAAAAACACACCTTGGGGACAACTTGTACAAAAACAATCGCAACGAATAAGCGGGATTAATTTAGTATATATTTGTTTATACATGCTTCAAGACATGTATGGTGATAATCATTTTAAACCATACTATGACATTCTACCCAAAAATCTAAATAACTTTCCTTTGTTTTGGACAAATAAAGAAAAAGGTTTCTTAGAAAATAGTTATTTACTAGAAGAAATTAAAACTAGAAAAATGGTTTTAACAAAAGACTATAATGTGCTTGTACAAACAATTCCACATTTTAAAAGGTACTGTTCTCTCCAGAAGTTCATGGAATTACGTACAATAATTGGATCAAGAAACTTCGGTCTTTGGATAGATGGTACTAAACAAGCAACTATGGTACCACTAGGTGATATGTTGAATCATAGTAGCGAACCAGATGTAAAATGGAGTTTCGAAGAAGCAAAAGATGGATTTGTGATGAATTCAGTAAAAACTATTTCCGCACATCAAGAAATTACAGACTCATACGGCACTAAATGTAACAGAAGTTATTTAATTTTTTATGGATTTGCATTAGAAGATGATAAAAACTGTAGAAATACTGTATTTTTAACTATACCTCAGTCAAATACTAATTTCAGGATGCAAAATTTAAGAAATCAACTTACGTCAGATACGTTCTCAAGAAATATCTCGAGTGATTTTAATTCTTTAAATTTTAGACAATTAATGACATTCTTACGAATAGCAAATGCTAATGAAGCGGAATTACATGATTTTATTAAAAATCGCCACTTAGCACAAAATCCATATAATAAAAGAAACGAAGCGGCTGCCTTAGCATATTTAGCTCTTGAAATTGAAAAATTAAAAGAATGTACTCATTAAGCCTAAAGCAAAATAAGAGGAATTTAAAGAAGTTTCCAAAATATTCTAATGAAAGTTTCGCAACTAAACTCGTTATTGGAGAGAAGAAGATATTAAATGACATTTTAGATTTTACAAGAACAGCACTCGGTGTTCTGCTATTAAATAATCGTGTTTTAAATAGACATTTAAAAAACAATATTAATGGCTATATGTTAACCCTTGACACTATTCATTAGTAGTATTATCTGGGTTAGTACCAATACTAACAGAATATTCAAATGCTAAAACGTTATTTCCTGAGGAATCGCTATTAATAGCACTTTCAATAGCTCTTCCTAACAATTCTTGTATTTCTTGCGTACTCTGTTGACTTGGATTAATGTTCGCACTGTGTCTTGTTTCAAAAGGATTTTCAATGTCATTAAAACTAAAATCATCATCGTCGTCTTCTGGTAATGGTGGTGGAGGAGGAGGTGGCGGTATAGCGCGTCTAGTTGGAGGAAGATTTATAGGAGGTGGTGGAGGTGGAATTGATGGTCTGCTTGAGAGAAGCGGACTAGTTTCTGCTAAAGAAGGAATATAATTTCTTATATCAAATCTACATAATGGGCAACGTGTATTATTTCTAAAATGCCTTCTTAAATTTGATTCTCTAAAGTAGTGATTACAATGTAATATCTGCATAACAGTATCTGATGGATTTAAAAGTTCTCTATCAATAGGACAAATTTGATGTGTAGTATTTGATATATCCCTAAACTCTAATATTCTCGTGGCTCGTCGAATTTGAAAAAGAGAAGGTCGTATACTAATAGGATTATAACTATTAAAGGATTCATTGAGAATATCTTCAGTTGTTGTATTTTGATTCACAGTTCCAGGTATATTAACCCTCATACTAGGGGCGTGAGTTACAATTCTAGGTGTTCTAGTCATTCTTTCGGTAATACCAGATAAGGTAGATGGGAAAAACATACGAGTCCTTGGTCGATTTATAGTAGTTCGTCTTGTTCGATTGGTTGACGCATATGTTCTTGGTTGCTGACGAGTAGTTGTTGTTCTTGTTGTTGATGTTTCATTCTGTATTCTTATTAAATCAGATATCAATGAATATAAATTCTCGTTTTGTTGTTGCATACTATTAATTGTATTTATCAAGGTGTCTTGTTGTCTTGTAATAATTCGCATATACTGCAATAATAATATGTGTGTACTTTCGTTGGTACTCATTATAATTGAATTAGAAAATTTGTTGTTAAAGGATATAAACATAATGGTTTAAATAAAATTATACAAAATATAAGAATGACTGATTCATATAAAGATAAAGGACTTACTGGTTTGGCAAATTTAGGAAATACTTGTTTTATGAATACAACTTTACAATGTTTATCCCACACTTATTCATTTAATGATTTTTTAAAAAAACAAACATACAAACAAAAAATTAAAAAGAAGCCAGAATCATTAATTTTGATGGAATGGGACAAGTTAAGAGAGATGATTTGGAGTGAAAATTGTATAATAAGTCCTGGTGGATTTTTGTCATCTGTTCAAAAAGTAGCCAAAATTAAGGGCAAACATTTATTTACAGGTTATGCTCAAAATGACTTGCCTGAATTTTTAACTTTCATTATAGATTGTTTTCATACTTCAATAATGCGTGAGGTAAATATGAAAATAAAAGGAAAAGTATTAACTGATAAAGATAAAGTAGCTAAAAAATGTTATAGTATGATGAAAAACATGTATAAAAAGGAATATTCAGAAATTCTAGATATTTTTTATGGGATTCATGTATCTTGTGTAAAAGGAGAAACCAATAATACTTTAAGTTGTAACCCTGAGCCATTTTTAATGTTGGATTTACCAATCCCAGATAAAAGAAATGTAAGTTTAATTGATTGCTTTGACGAATATACAAAAAAAGAAATCTTAGATGAAGATAACCAGTATGTTAATGATGAAGGAAACAAGGTAGTTGGTAAGCAAATCCAATTTTGGAAATTTCCATCAGTACTGATAGTAACACTGAAGCGTTTCACAAACACAATGCCTCCTAGAAAAAATCAGAGTTTAGTTGATTTTCCATTTGATAATTTAGATTTATCAAAGTATGTTGTAGGATATGATCCTAAAAGTTTTAAATATGAGCTTTATGGAATCTGTAATCATAGTGGAGGAGTGATGGGTGGACATTATTTCGCTTATGTTAAAAATGCGAATAATAAATGGTATGAGTTTAACGACCCCAATGTTCAACCTAGGTCAGAACAAGAGTTGAAAACACCAAAGGCATATTGTTTCTTCTATCGCAAAAAAAAATAAGAACCATACTATATAGATGGATAGTATAGATATCACACCAACAAAAGGATTCCCACATATGTACGATTTTATTGGCGATAAGGTAACTAAAGGAAGTCCAGTAGTATTAGTAGTACTAACATTTGTTATTATCATTTACTACATTTTATTTAGTTATTTAGGTGTTTCTGTTGTTGAAGGAGCTAAAGGAGTAGCACCATCTCCTAGCATTACATTTATAGAAGTCGTAATGTGGGGAATGTTTATATTTTTAGTCCTTATTAATGGAGTTCAATACTTTTTCCAAGTTGATATTAAAACTAGTATTAGAAACTTATTTACGCCTGTTCCAGAAGTAGATATTACAGTTACTACACCTCAACCACCACCAGTACCAGAAATTATGTATGAAGATCAAGTTTTTCATATTCCAGATAATATTTATACATATAATGATGCTAAGGCGGTTTGTAAAGCATATGGTTCTAGATTAGCAACTTATGAAGAGATTGAAAATGCTTACAAAAGAGGTGCTGAGTGGTGTGGATTTGGGTGGTCTGCTGACCAGATGGCATTATATCCAACACAGATGGAGACATGGAAAAAACTTCAAAAAAGAAAGGGACATAAACACGATTGCGGAAGACCTGGAGTTAATGGAGGATTTATAGCATATAAAAAAGCACCATTTGGAGTGAATTGTTATGGTCATAAACCAAAAATAACACCTGAGGAAAGGGAGTTAATGGATAATGAAGAATTAATTCCATTGTCCCCAGAGGAGAGACGATTTAAAAAGAAAGTAGAAAAATATAGAAAAAAATTACCAGAAATTCTTGTTTCACCATTTAATTATGACAACTGGAGTCAATTATAAGTATATTATATGATTTTATCTAATTATATATTATATGGCATCACCTATATTGGGGGCATCAGCCGCAGCAGCAGTAGCAGGAACAGCAGCAACAATATCACCAAAAGGCGCTTTATCGAGATTAGGATTAAGAACACCTTCCGCAAGAGATGTAATAACGGGCAAGCGAATACCTGGTTCTGCTAGTAATCATTTTTTACAAAGATTGGGTATGGAAACAGAAGAAGATAGACAAAAAATAATAAATGAAGCAGAAAGGAAAAGTTCTAGGAAAAAAGGTTTGGGTTTTGTATTTAAACTTTTATTAAAAACTCTTGAAGACATGAAAACTATAGAAATATTAGGTGATGATGTTGATCCCAGTGAGTGGGAGGGATTGCTTGGTCAATTAAAAATTTTAAAAAAAAAAGAAGATAAGCTCTTATATATTATAGCATATACATCTGTTCTTACAGATGAAGAGCATACAGATCAAGAAATGCGTGATTTGCTTTCTTCAATAAAAAGAGTATTTCACTTAAGTTTTCATGCTAGTATGGTAACAGACTGGCGAAAACTGTATCCGAGTTCTACTTATGATGAACTATATAATTCACGATATGGAATAACTATGGTGTTTGGAGATTTGGACGATAAAATATCAGCAGTAAAAGAATATATTAAAATAGTTGAGAATAAAGAAAAAACTCGTGACAGAAGAGGGGCTAGAATGGTAGCAAGGTTTGCTGCTAGTAAACACAACCTGGACCCAACACTAGCACCATATGAAATAGAAGGACATGATACACCAGGTCCATTTTCTAAAATAGGTGAATTTGTACCAGATACTCCTGAACATAAGCAGAAAACTATAGCTGCCCGTGAATGGCTCGCAGGTCAGAAGTTTTTGAAAGAATATCATAGACAGCGTAGACAGAGTGCTATACAAAGAGATATTGCCTTGGGTAGAATAACAGAAGAAGAAGCACGTAAATTACCAGAAGACTATGGAAGAGCTTTAAATACGGGAGGAAGAAGAAGAGTAAAAAGAAAAACTAGAAAAAGAAGAAAAAGAAAAGGCACAAGAAAGAAACGCAAATCCAGTCGTAAAAAAACAAAGAAAAGAAGAAGAAAAAAACATTAATTTCTTTAATTAGTATATATGCCTCAAGATGAAGATATATATACAATACAACAACGTTCAATGAAAAATGAAGATAATATAAGAGCTTTAGATATTTCATTAAATGCATTGGCGGATAAAACACAACAAGACATGGATAATTTTGATAACGCTATTGACGATGATAACAGACAGAGAGACCGAAACATCAGTGAAATTAACAATAATTTAGCCCTATTAAAATTATTTGTTATAGAAAAACTTTCAAATCATCCAAACGATTATGTAGATTTTATTAATCATCTATACAGCCAACCCATCAATGATTCAGATGCTAATTCTGTAGTATCAGACAATGCTTCAGATATTTCAACACCAGCACCATCATCATATGCTAGTTCTGTAATGTCAGACACCGCTTCAGATATTTCAACACCAGCAGCATCATCATACGCTGGTTCAGTAGCATCAGATGACAGTTTTACAGGAGGTCGCCGTAAAAAAAGTAAAAGAACGAGAAAGAAGAAACGACGTAAATCAAAGAAAAAATCAAGAAGAAAATATAAATAATTATGACTTTAATGATTAGTCTTAATTATTTTCTACGTGTTCTGTTTTTACGCTTCTTGCGTACTTTTCGAGTATCATGAGAACTTCGCTTTTTTCTCGCAGCTAAACTCAATAACTTATCAAACAACCCTTCCCCTATAACTTTTGGCTCTTCAATCAAATCTTTAATTGGATTTTTAGTATTTGAATCAATCATATTTTTTAAAATAATCAAACCAGCAGGAACAGCTAGGTTTTCCAACGAACCACCACCTTTTCCACCTCCGCTTTGTGCACTAGCGGATAAAGGGAAATCATTTTGTAATAATTCTGAATTTATATTCCAACCTCCAGCTGTTACTTGTCCGTTTTTTTTATTAAAAATCATATCCTCTGAACTAAATATACTCATTATATATATTTACAAATCTTTTATTTATATGTTTTTGTACCCCAATCAAATTTCTTAGTAACTTTTATATTTACACCTTCATTTAGCTTATGAGAAATTTTATTTTTAATCTTTTTATTTTCTTGTATTTCATCATATTTTCGTACCAAAGGTTCTGCTAAATCAGGACAATCATGAAATATACTTATATCGTATTCTCTTTTCAAATGTTTATATACAATCCCTGTTAACTTTGAACTAAATTCACCCGTAGTATCATAAAATAATGGTGTCGCATATCTACCTTGCATTTCATTTCTCAATCCATTATAAAATTCTTCTATACATGGTTCTCCTTTCTTTTCCCATTTCCAAAAAAATTCATCCTCCAATATTTGTCTTGTTTTCTCGCAAGATAAATAATCATCTTCCGTAAAAGTTTCCTTAATTAGATTTTTTTTATAGGTATAAAACTCTTCATCATCCATCATTTCAATCATAGTTTCTTCTTTATTCATAATCGTTCTCTTGATAGTCTATATATAAAGATTGCTATTTCTCGTTTAAACTCTTTTTCATCTTGTATATTGAATCCGTTTCGATGGAGAGTATCAATCAAGTCTTGATAAAAATCCAATATAAAATGCTTATGTGTATAATAGTCTCCATTTTTAAAACATACTTTCTTAAAATATACGTCATCTGTTGTATCTGCGGCTTCCATCACAGGTGACTTAAGCCAATTTTGATAACTCATCTTTCGAGGAGATGTTATATAATTAAAAATCTTATATGGTTCTAGTCGATCGGTGTTAATATTCATAATAATTATTTTTATTATGAAAATTTTAAGTCGTTTAGTTATAAGACCTTTTGATATCAGATACGTATTTAACATCTCGTTTGCTCTTAATATATTTTATTATCTGTTTTACTTGTTCTTCACCATTTATACATTCATTTAAACATTCTTCCAAAAATTTAAAGGTTAATGGTGCCGTTACTCTTGTGTTTTGAAATTTTAATTTACCATCAGTAATTTCAATAACAGCATGTTCCATATTAGATGCTGCTGCTTGTTCTAAAATGGAGGCTGTTAATGCGTTGCGAATTACTCGTTCTTTTTTAACTTCATCTTGATACTTTTTAATTTTATTATCAATAGAAACCCATTCTCTAATACTTTCTGTAAAATCCATTTGATATGATATAAGAATTTATATTTAACTAAATTTCCTTATATCATAAATAATTAACGACGGCGGCGTCTACGGTATCCACCCTTGCGAGTTTTGCGTCCTGCCTTACGGGTTTTGCTGCCTCCTTTTCTCTTTTTTTGTGCGTGTTTCTTCATTTGGAAAAGTGCGTAAGGCGCAAGTGCCCTATGAATTTCTGCTAAAAGTCCTGTACCTCCTCTGCGTTTACGGTTACCACCGCGACGACGTGTTTTTCCTCCTTTGCGTGCTTTTACCATTATAAATTATAATGAGAAAATTATAATTTATGCTATATTAAATTAACGACGACGGCGAGTTCTTCCTCCGCGCTTCTTCTTGTGCTTCCTCTTCTTCTTGTGAGTCATACAGTGTCCAGCTCCACGGCGAGTCTTGCGACCTCCGCGTTTCTTCTTTTGTTGCATCTTAACAGCTTGGTAAAGCAAATAACTTGGGAGTGCTTTCTTGATAGCAGCCATAAGACCACCAACAGCGGAACCACCGCGCTTCTTGTGAGATTTACGTCCTCCTTTACGTGTTTTTCCTGGCATTATATACTATATTAAGATAATTTTAAAAATCCAAGTGGTGATTTGATTAACATTTTATTACGCATCAATAAAATAAATATACCTAAAATTAGCAAAAAACTTATAAATACAAAAACGATTGAAAGAAAAATATACGGATATAATTCTTCTAAAATTAAATCAATCATCGGTTTCATCAATCCTTTTAATTCATTTTTAACATCATCTCTTTTTAATAATTCTAAACAATGTTGAATTACTGTATCCTTAATGTTATCCATTACTGAAATAATAGATTTTATATTTTCTTTGCGTACCTACCACCATACTTTTATATCAAACACAATTAATGAGTAATTCTGTACAATTGCCCAACGAAAAATTTGATTTTAGTAGTCTTTCTTTAGCAAATCCCCAAGGTCTACAAGGTGGAGCTTATTTTTCTAAATTAAAATTAAACGGCGAACCTTTCTTAATTCAAACGCCTAAATGTTCCACCAAAAACGGCATACACAAAACAGAAAAAAAAATTTACTGTGACATGATGTTTACAAATGATGATGAAGAATTTGTCAATTGGACAAATCAATTAGAAAGTACTATTAAAAATTTAATTTTTGAAAAACGCAACCTATGGTTTCATAATGATATGGATCACGACTCAATCGATTATCATTGGCAAAATCTTTTGAGAACATATAAAGGTAATAAATTATTATTAAGATGTTTTATTCCTAAAACTAAGTCTAGAATAGGAAGCAAAACTGTACAAATTTATAACGAAGAAGAAGAAGAACTTACATTTGACGACATTGATAATACGTCAAAAATGATTTCTATTTTAGAAGTAAGTGGATTAAAATTTACATCACAAAGTTTTCAATTAGAATTTATGATTAGACAAATTATGATTATTAAAGAAAAACCTCTATTTAATAAATGTTTAATTAAAATTGCCAATCCTAATAATACCACTACTAAACCAGAGTTAGATTCAGATGCTGAATCTGACATAAGTGTTGATGATTCAACTTTACAAATAGAAGCAAAAGATGAAGAAAAAAACGAAGAAACAGATATTTCTAGTAATCAGCTAGAATCAAATTCGCCAACAGAAAATATTGTTCAAGATATTTCATCTATTGAAATTGAGACCCCAAAAGTTGATATAAGTGAAAACCTAGTTTCCGAAACTATAGATGTATCAAATAATGTACAAAATAATATTGAAGAAGAAGTACCTACTGAAAATGAATTTGATAACGCAGAAAATTTAGAAGAAACAGAAGATGTTGAACAACAAATAGATAATACTGAGGAATCTTTAGTAAAAAATGGAATTATAAATGAAATTGAAATTTTACCTCCTAGCGAATCAACCGATTCAGTTACTTTGAAAAAACCCAACGAGGTTTATATGGAAATTTATAAAGAAGCCAAGAAAAAAGCACAGGAAGCAAAAAAACATGCCATACAAGCATATTTAGAAGCTAAAAGAATAAAATCTTTATATTTGTTGGATGAAATTGAAAGTTCGGATGATGAATTGGATTTTGAGGCATATGCAAATTAAGATTATTAAGCAATAAAACATTAAATTAAAAAAATATTTTGTAGGCTAATTTTATAAGATGAGTTTTATAAAAACGGTGAAAACTTTAGCTAAAAATCATACTGTTTTATTTACAATTGTAGCAGCAGTGGCTTTGTGCTATGTTATGAAAAACTATTCTCAAGGAAAAGGATTAGGCGGATTAGCCGGTTATGAGAATCAAAACGCACAACATGGAAGCGCACCTGCGGGCAATCTTCCAAACAGCGCATTAAGTGACCGTGGCGCAGCAGGTTACAAACTTAACCCTTTGAACCCACCAACCCCACCTGGCGCTTTTTCCGCCCCTACTGGAAACTGTGGACAAGGAACTAATTACAAACCTTCAGCAGGATTAGGTCAAAACGAAACCAATGCTAAGGTCTCAGGAATTACTACCAATTCGTTTGGTATGCCTCCTTCCTGCGCAAAACAAGCAGTAGTTGACCCTAAGCAATTATTACCAAATGATTCCAACAATGCTTTCTCATCAATGAACCCAGCTGGAGCCGGCGACATTATGAATGTCAGTCTTCTTAAAGCCGGATATCATATTGGTATTAATACCGTTGGACAAAGTTTGCGTAATGCCAACCTTCAAGTACGTTCCGAACCTGCCAATCCTCAATTGAACGTTGGTCCATGGAACCAAACCACTATTGGACCTGATCTCCAGCGTCGCGCTCTTGAGATTGGTTGTGATAAAGGACAATAAATAGTATAATTATTAATTTTTATTAATGATTATGTTTCTCTGCCTATTATAAGATAATGTTTAAAAAAATGAATCTATCAGGTATCGTTTTAGCTGTTTTTGTTATTGGTGTTGCTTTAAAAATGTATTTAGAATCAGACGCTTTCAATCTTAAATGTATTGTATCCAATGTTGATGGCAATAAATATTGTGTTAGAGAAAGAGCTAAATTACAATTGGCAGCAGATTTACTAGCTAATACCACGCAAAAATTAAAAAAACTAGTCGCCTATTTAGGAAAAACATATCCTAATAGAGAAAACTGTAAACGTCTCGTAGAAAATTTCAATCCTACAGCTGTAAAAGAAATTTTACCTACCAGTGAATTTACCGCCTACTCTGAAAATAAAGGAGAAAAATTAGCATTCTGCACTACTACCACTAAGAAAGGTGACAAATTAATTGACCCAAATACTCTTATGTTTGTCGCTCTTCATGAATTAGCACATATTGCTTCCAAATCAATTGGTCATACCAAAGAATTTTGGGATAACTTTAAATTTATACTACAAAACGCAGTCAAAATTAAAATTTATAATCCTGTTGATTACAAGAAAGAAAATAAAAACTACTGCGGAATGAAAATTACCGATAATCCATTATATGATTTGTAATTTATATTTATATAATATATATGAATAGAAATAATACGTTGCAGAATCTCCAGTATGTATCAGCCATACATTTAGGTATACAATGTTTGGAAGAAAGAAATGACAAAGCAGATTTAGGTGCGGTACAAGATCTTAGAAAACTAGCTAATGAAATTATCCCTGGTTCAGGTAATATGGATGTTGGAAAAGTAAAATCACAGTATCATCTGCCTACTGACTTGATGAAAGAGATAAATAAAGGTGGTAAAAGAAAACACAAAAAGAAAAAACGAAAAACAAGAAAAGCCAAACATCGTCGTAAGAAAAAAACCCGCCGACGAAAAAGAGGCGCAGGGACGGGTATGAATGTACTCGATGATGAGTTTGGGACAATATAAAATTGAATTAAAGAAAACTAGGTACTTAGTAGTATAACCATCATGACAACCACCATGCGTCACGCTTACTTTTCACAGCAGCAAAAGGAGATGATTTTAAGAAAACCTAGATCTAGTACCATTAACAACACGCCGCATACAAATATATATCTAACCGTTGATGGTAGAGAAGTAGAAGTTACAGAAGTAATTCAAACTAAACCTAATCACCATCAAAAAAACTTTCCAGATTCACAATATCTGGGAATGGTAACAAAATGGCTAAGAGCGAAATATTAAAAGAAATAGATTAAAGATTAATCAAATTATCATGATATATGGATATTTCCAAAGCAAAAGATATTTTAGATTATTGGTTCTCAAAAGGACTATACACGCCAGATTACGATAAATGGTTTATGAAAAGTGAAAATTACGATGAAGAAATCAAAGAAAAGTTCGGTGGTTTATTGAAAGAAGCTGAACAAGGTAAGGGGTTTGGTTGGCTTCATACAAAAGATAGTTATGTTGCTTATATTATATTATTAGACCAATTTAGCCGACATATTTATAGAGGAACAGGAGAAGCATTTAAAAATGATAATGGTGTTATGATTTTTACTGAATTAGGATTCGAATTATATAAAGATCAATTGAAAGGATATGAATTTATGTTTGCTTTTATGCCTTACATGCATACTGAAAATAAAAGTTATCAAAAAAAAGGAGAACGTTATTTTTGTTCGCAACTAAATCTTTATGGCAATATGGGAAGACGATTATCCGGCGGAGAACATCCTTCTTATTCATCTAGAATGGGCTGTTTTCCTCCTGAAAAAACAAACTATGATAAAGAGTGGGAAATGTTACAACAAATGAAACTACATCAAAAAGGACATCAGCACATTATTCAAAGTTTTGGAAGATTTCCGAAAAGAAATAAAGCATTGGGAAGAGAATCAACCGAACATGAAATTAGATATATG
>Ga0114925_10001181_pt1 | contig 12591 bp, 16 predicted proteins | sample SumtaG_2_FD_87287 | JGI IMG/M metagenome (GOLD analysis project Ga0114925, IMG submission 87287) | Deep subsurface microbial communities from Indian Ocean to uncover new lineages of life (NeLLi) - Sumatra_00607 metaG | ecosystem: Environmental > Aquatic > Marine > Oceanic > Sediment | place... | reverse complement strand
CCGTCATCATTCCAGTCGTCAGCAAATTGAGATTGATCAATAGTATCTGGAGCTATCTTTGCCCCATCCAAAAGGCCGGATGTATTATTTGCTAAGTCTATAACCGCATTGGCTATAGCTGTATTATGCCTGTCTGCTGTAGCGTCATCGTTAACCGAGAAGACGTATCCTGGTACATTTGCCATATTATAAAAAGTTGGGTAAATGGGTAGCTGGGATTCTTCCCAACCACCCGTTTACTGTTAAGATTTTAGTTTACACCTCGTTCCACGTAATCTTGTGAATCTTCGGTAAGCCTGTTACAGCTGCAACACCTGGATATACCGCATCTTCTGCTCTAGAAGCAACAGAAGCAGCACTAGCAACAGCTGCGTAAGACGCAACAGAAGCTACAGATGCACGTGATTCGCCTTCTGCTTTCGATGCAACTGAGGCAACGGCAGCCAGTGAACCTACTGATCCGATCGACGCACGAGCAGGTAGTGAAACATTAGCAGGATCTGAAGCCACACTTCCAAGAGAACCTTGAGATGCTCTAGAAGAAACGTCGCCAACCGCACCGATACTTCCCGCACTCGCTTGAGAGATATAAGAAGGAGATGATGCAATAGAAGCAACAGATGATAGTGACCCAGTAGAAGATGCTGATGCACGAGATGCAATTGATGCAACTGGATCTAGCGTAGCACTTGTCCCAGAGGACGCAGTAGATGCTCTAGAAGCCAATGAAGCAACCTCAGCTACAGATGCAACCGTTCCTCTTGAAGCCGCACTACCGTGAGCTGCAGAAGATTCGCGAGAGCCTTGACCAGGGTGAAACACTCTGTAAATCTCAAGCTTTGCATTTGATTCTGTTGTTGCGTCAGCACCTAAGAGCTTTTCAAACACCTCTTCTTTGTCCTGAGATATTTTAACACTTAAATTAGGTAAAATTGGATCTGACATTTTTGTTCTTTCTAATTTGGGGGTAAAGAGGGGATAAACCCTCAATACCCATTTAATTTAATTCAATCAGACTAGCTTCCGTCGAAAGTAGACTTAGAGTGGATTGCTGTAACCCAATTCTTGTCGAGAACCTTCGCTGCAAAGTATCCAATCCAACCAGCTGTAATAAACTGATTCAATGGATCGCTTTTGTCAGGCTTGTCATTCACGATAAAACGTGGACGCATTGGAGAAGTAGAACCCGCAAGCTTCATGCAACCTACAGCCTCACGGCCGAATACGAATCCTGTGAATACGTCGCCGTCAGCAGCAAATGTGCCGAAGCTACCAGCAGTAGAATCCTGCTTGAACGCAAGAGTCCAGTCCACTACTTTACAACCCGCGATCTTACCGACTTCACCCTTGTAGATGCGCTCGCCACCACCTTGATAGATGTTAACTGCGTTCCACTGGCTGTCGTCCTGCAAGTCATGGATTTGCTCTGGTGTAAGAGCTGCCATGAAGCAACCGCCTTCAAATGGAAGGGCGCGTTTTCTGCGGAGCTGTGTTACTGATGCACGAAGATCTGTAACCTTAACTTTAGCGTCAGAAGCAGAAAGACCCTTGAAAGAATCCCAAGCTGTCTCAAGTTCTGCTTCAGTAGCGCCGTCTAGGTTATCAAATCCTACGAACTGGTTGAATCCAGAATCAGTAATAGCAGTAACACTGTTATACATGATGTCCTGAACAATAGCATCACGAATGATTTCGTCAGCCTTATAAGCTGCAGCCTCACCCATACGCTCAACCTCTAGCTTTAACTGATTGATCAAGTCAGTCTTTCTGCGTGTATCAGAAATCTTAACCTTCTCACTCCATTGTGTCAAAGCGATGTCGATTGGAGTCAACGTGCTGTTTGTGAAGTTAGTTGTTGGCGCACCTTCAGTAGCCTGCTCAACTGTAGAAGCAGAAGCCTCAGAGCGTTTGAACATGCGCATTGTTGTTGAACCCACGTTAGCAGGAAGATCGAACTTAGTGCATATTTCGCCAAGTCTTTCTTGCTCGATTGCGTGGTGTAGGAGCTTCTTATTGAAGAACTCCGAGTAACGATTTGAGGTCAAACCGCTTGTTGTAGTTTTGATAGTATTCATAATATTTTATGCATTAAACTCCCGCTCTAGCGTCTTCACGGCGAGCTTCAGCCAACAGAGAATCCATTTCGTCATCTAGGCTTTGTGGGCGCTTAGATGGTGTTGGGTTGTGGTGATTAGCTCCTGAATTACTAATGGAAGTCTTTTTGTTAAGTTTTTTAATTTCGCTTTCCAATTCAGTGATACGCTCATTTGCGTCAGCTAATGATGAAACAGCTAGTCTTCCTTCTGCTATAGTAGCAGCCAACTTGAACCCATCGGGAACAGTCTGGAATCTAGGGTCTTCGTTAAGCACCTTAGTAATCTCCTGCCCAAAAGCAGTTGTATTATCTAAGATGTCCTTATTAGAGTGAGACTGAGCAAAGTCATCTGCATTCTTCCACCATTCCGCATGAGCCTGCTGTTGATGCTCAACGCTCATGGTTTTAGTCTTCTGCATTTCTTCATACTCACGATCATGCGCTAAATCTGCCATATTTTTGGCCTCCTCAGCTTTATCGTAGTCTCCTCGATCTTCATACCACTTAGCTAGATCTCGGTATTCCTTTGAACTAGGTGGTCTGTTCTTTTCCTCAAACTCAGCCTTTTGCTTATCAAATTCCTCTCGGTCTCTTTTAAGCTGCTCAGCTTTTTCGATATTCTTGGCTTTAAACTGTTCTTGTTTTTGCCAGTTCCTATCTAGTCTCTGTTCGTCCTTTTCGGCTTTGCTAAGAGGCTTTTCAGTTTCTGAGTCCGAATCTTCTGCATCCAGCACGTTATCCTCGGCATTATCAGAAACGACTTGATCTTCTTCATTTACCTCTAGGTTTTCTGTTTCTTCATTAGCTGACTGATCAGCAATATCCTCGTTTTGTGGAATCTCAGTGTCCACTACACTGTCTTCAGAGCTTTCAACTAGTGGCTCGACGTCATCCTGAGCTACGTCGACAGTTTCAGCAGGATTTTCGAACTCATCGGAAAGGTTGGCATCTTCTGCCTGCGCTTCCGCGAAAAGCTCAGCTTCCATAGCATCCAACTCTTGCATTGTTTCGTTTTGGTTCATTTTAACCTTCATTATATTGAGACATTAGTTCTTCGAGCCCTTCAAAGCCTGTCTCACGCCTTAATGACTCGTATTCATCCTCTTGGTTCGGCTGAGGATCTATAGCCGACAAAGCGAAGACATGAGCGAGCATAGTGCGGTTTCCAAAGACAATTCCGTTATTCCACTCAGGATTCTTATCCTTCATGACAGTGATTGCATTTGTTTCTGCCTCTATGTTCTTCAGTATCTTCACAAATCTTTTTCCAGTTCCAGAGTCCATAAACGTTGCGAGGTTGACTTTGTCTTGCTCGTCCCACGCCATACCCTCTGAAGGGATTATCTTAGATGGGCTGTAAGTAAGCCTCATCATCATCTTAATATATCGGATAAAATATTTCATCATTCAACGGCTCCCATTTGCGCTTCCCCTTGATTTTCCAGTGTTTGTGGACCTAATTGCTCGGCAAACATTGCCTTAACTTGCTCCCTTAATTCGGAAGCAGCTTGACTGTCTTTTTGTGCTAGATTCAAGAAGTGTTCCTCCATATGTTGTTGAAGCATTACAAGTGCTTGTGGGTTAGTTGGTTGCTCTTGATTTTGAGCCATAGAAATAATCTTGGTAGCCAGAACCATTATTCTGACCGCATCATTATCTGAAGGCTTAACAATAGCTGGATGCCCTTGCATAAGAAGTGCACCAATCTCAATTGCTTCATCTTCAGCCTCTTCCGCAGCTACCTGATTAGGATCTACGTAAAGTCTCTTAGAGAGACCTACCTCGTCATTCTCCATGAGATCCTTAGTAAGTTGGCCTTGATCGGTATATTCGTTGCCCCTCAAGATATTATATCTATTAAGAGCTTTTCCATACATGCGGTCCTTATCCCATGAATCTGGAGCACCTGAAGGTGTAATTCTATAGTCAGCCTGTAGCTCGTCTTTACTGATAGAAACCGATTGACCATCTACAACCACATCCGTTTCGTTCTCATGATACTGCTGATACAGCGAGAATGATTGTTTATAAAGCTTTGTTAGTGAACGCCTAAAGAGTCTAGACTTAAGATCTACTCCTGTGTTGGTCATTTGCATAACAGCATTAACCTGCGTCGCGGTAGGCTTTTCGCCACCCCCACCAGCGGCCTGAGAGTATTTATCACCTATTCCGAAGTCTGGAACCTGTGCGGTGTCTTCCGCTACGATCTGAGTTCTCTGAATCTCCTGATCCCAAGAAATCGCAGGACCACCCTGATCAACCCTTCGTAGATTATTAGGGAACACCTGACCAGGGCGCATATTAAGATTCCCCATATTTCCACTAGGTTGACCATCGACTGTATAAATAGGATTATTGTAGTATGCCATAGCGTCCAGCTTAAGATTCCACATCTTAGTTGCTGAAAGCTCATAAACGCCGAGCAGCTCAGCTATACCTCGCGACTCGTAATATCTCTTTTCTTTCTTTTCGTGTAAAAAGTCTGTATACGGAGCCATCCCGTGATTATAAGGGAGCTCAAAAGATGGACGGACTGGGCGGTCAGGAGCATTAGGAGAATAGTAATGTACGTTATACCCGCCATCAGGACGCTTAACATACGTGTTCCATATAATGATTTGATCTCTGTGACCACGAGTGATACCCTCTCGATCATACCTAGAATCATCCTTTTCAAAATAGCTCCATGCTTCATATTGTGATATTGCCTTAATTAAATCTGAGTCCTGATTATACTCAGGGTGAGACATATACTCCCTTGTAGAATACTGTATAACCTCTGTTATTCTATCAGCTGTCTCTAGACTTCTAGTGTATCCTGGGACGATAATGTAAAGAGGGTCTACGGCATCGTATTCAACCTGACTAGTATCTGGATTCCATCTAGTCTTCATAATACCGTGACCAGTCTGAAGCATATAGTCGATTAAGATCATTAACTCGTCTTCGAAGTTCGTTTCTTCCTTGATCTTATAATCGAACCACATCTCAACATTTGCTGTTTTTGCCCTAAGCTCATCATCAACCTCTGGGCCAGCCACAAACTTTGCTACCAAATCCTGAGTCGCAAATTGAGCATAATAGAAAGGCAACATCTTTCTAATTGTATTATCAATTAAAGGATAGTGCATATCTGATGCACCTGACCAAGGCTTGTTCTTTCTTCTTAGGCCATGATTGCGCATCTGGTAAAAGGTGTCTTGCCTTGTCTCCCAGACTTCGCGCTCAGTAAGGTCTATCAACACTTTGCCATATAGATCCTCTTCTGGATTTAGATTCTGGTTGCTTGTGCTGTCATTAGGACCGCCCCCGTAAAGTGTGTTATACCTAGTCATCTCTCTTTATTTTGCTTGTAAATATTTAAATGCTAAACCTATTAGGCTTGTTACTATTGCTGAAATTAAAGCGGCAACCCCTGCTAGCTTAGTGCTAACTTTAGCTGAGCTAACCTCTAGATAATCTATTTTAGACTCATGCTCCTTTACATCTGCCTTAAGGTTTTCGTGGTCGTTATTTAAGACGCTTAAGTCTCTTTGAAATTCGTTAAGAGAATTGCCATGACGATGAAGCTTCTCTCCCATATTTTTAATGTCTGCTACTATGCCTCCGTTTCCATTTATTCCGGTCATTATAGCTTCCATCCCTGTTATCTTATTGTTAACCTTATGAACCTCCTTAGATACGTCATTTACAACCTCTCCAAGTTTAGCCATCTCATTGAGAACCGAATCTAGTTTTTCATTAGTGTCTCTTTCCATTACTGTTCGTTCTCCATGTAGTCTTTACCTTTTTCAAATCCTAGCTTTTTTCCTGCAAAATATGATGCATACATAAAGCCAGCCCCAATAAGAGCTAGAACCGTATAATGGGCGTAGTCCTCAATTAAATGTCCTGTAAATGCACAAGCCACTCCCCCAGCAATAAATATAGTTCCAGCGTGTCTGGAGAGGGAGAAAGCGAGCATAATGATTCCAATAACAACCAGAATAATACCAGCGTACACCCAAACTGAAAGAGCGCCACCCGTATAGGATACCGTATTGCCCATAGCCTCAATCTGTTCAGGAGTGTATTCATTTCCTTTTCCTTTAAAAATATCAAATAGCCCGGATGCAGGGTTTCCGAAGGTTCCGCAACCCGTAAGAAGTAATGAAAGTGGAATCAAGTATTTCATAAAATTAACCATGCCCTAAGGGAAGCTGTTAAGCTATCCCCTAAGACATAATGTTAATACCAACATTAATATTAATATTTGGCGTTTCCGTATGAGTCAGACGCCTTGCTTGATGAAGGAATACGCTCTGGAGCGCCAACGTTTGTGTATGATTCCTTTACTTTGTATGCGTCACCCTTAGCATCGCCTGATACCTTAGGAGAGTTTTTACTAGCACGAGCAGCGTCATTGCCCTTATATTTTGGTGATTTTTTCATAGTATTGTTTTGTTTTTTGTTTTCTTATTAATTTTCTTGGTAGAAAGTGTTTTGTTAATCTCCTCCTGCTCCTTCTTTTTCTGATTATGTTTTTTAGTTGTAGGAGTTTTCATATCGGGAGCGTATGATCTAAATAATTTTGGGTATGCCATTTCGGTAGGGTGTTTAGTAATTATTGTCTACGTAGTTGTTTATATATGAGCTAATTCCATCGTAAATATCTTGAGTCAAAGCCCCTTCAACAGTAACTAATGCTATTTCGCTTTTTGCAGAAGACCAGTGTCCTATGCTTAGTTTTTGGATGACCTTATCTAGTTTTGTCTCTATAAATAAGACATCTTCGAATGGGTGATTCACTGGGTCATTCATACTCAACGAAACCATCTCTGCTGTTATTTGCTTTATGTAATCCTGACCATCTGGAACATATTTATCATACAGCCCCTTGATTGCTGAAATCGTATCTGAAGGGTCATGTTGGGCCACTACATTATCGAGAGAACTTTCGTCATTGATTGAATTTCCTAGGACTGAAATCAAATTTCCCTCTTTGGTTAGTCCTGCATAACCCTCGACATATCCAGACTCCTGAATCTCATAACAAAGCTTACCTAATCTTACTGATCAAGATATAATATTAATGACGCAGTCGTATGTTTTTAAAACGTTACCCATTACGCAATCTTTCTAGCGTCAACACGCTTTATTTTAACACCGTAATTACTCTCTATGAAATCCATCTGATCTAATATACTCTTGCTTACTGAGTCCTCTATTTGTAAAGCCTCTAATCCATCCACTGTGTTCTGAATCATAATTCCAGACTTATCAGGTCTTAAACTTTCATTCCATGAGCCAACAAGCCAAGCGCATGCAAAATCCTTACACGGTTGAGGTCTTTCACTATAAATAGAGCAACCGCCATCACAATGACTACATTTTGTATTTTTGGGTTTATTAAGCTGAGGTATAGCAAACACATTACAGCAAACCGTACATTCTCCGCACTTATTCATATGTCAACCTCCTCTACAATCATATTCCTCTTGACGCCTGTTGCGGTAACAGTTCCAGATCCGTTGGGGTCCCAGTATCGAACATCAACAACTGAATTTGCAGTAGGTAAAACACCTTGCCACATAGTAGAAATCTCAGTTTCGTCATTGGGGTCTTCCTGCGAAATCCTTTCGGTTTCACCTTCTAATGTTCCGTCTACAAAAACACCACACGCTATAGCTCCATTCTTGTTGTTATTGCTAAATTCACCTGTAAACCACACTCTTATTCTGTTTGTTGTGTCTGCACCAGAAAAGGTGTGAGTCATTTGAGCAAGCGTAGGTGCTGTTCCAGGCGTTGAGGCTGTCGTGCTTGGGTCAACTGTTGTCCCTACTTTGTACTCGGACGTCTCAATAACTGGATAACCTAATAAAGCCTTCATTTCTGCAGGAGTAGCAGCAGCTATATTTCCAGCAGCTAACCTAGCTAGAACCGTAGATGCAGGCATAGCCAAGTCTTGAGGATCTCCAGCTGATGCATTAGTCCTAACTTTAACTGTGTTAGCGGACATATTTGCAGCTTTTACGTTTGTTATAGCATCATCATTTACTTGGTCAGTGCTAATCTTTTCAGCAACTATGTTTCCGGACTTTCTAATAAGAACAGTGTCTGTAGGCATCGCTAAATCTGCGGGATTATCTGGACCCGCAACGTTATTTACCTTTACGGTATTGGCCGCCATGTCATTTAGCTGGTCATTTGTTAGCGAATCATTAGGTATATATGTTGGATCTAACTGAGTTGACCCATCTAAGCCTACATATCCGTTTGCAACATCTTTATTTGCTGTTTGCTCAGCTGATTCTAAAGTTGTTATTTGAGCCGCAGTAGCTAATCCCTTTTGTGCGTTGGTAGCATTCTGTATGTCATCGGTTCCGTCTGTGTGGTTTGATGCGTGATTGTTTGGATCTCTGCTATCCGAAAGCCTTGAATCATCCCCCTGAACAACTACATTTGCTGCACTCTCACCATCTGTAGCAAGCTCAACAATTCCCTTTACTGTAGTCGTTGCATCTACTTCATCGCCTGTATTAGAACCAGATAACTGAAGCCCTGAGTCTTTAATGATCTTCCCTGTGGCTCCGTCAAAAAATACAACATTGTTATCAGTAGAACTGCCAGGACCAACAACGTCACCGCCTCCCCCAGCGTTATCGTCAACATACTTCTTGTTCGCAACTTCGTAATCAGTTGTAGGCGCAGAAGATGGTGTAACGGGAAATGATGAGAAGGTCTTTATCCCTGCGATAACCTGAGCCCCAGTCAACTTGACAACAGAAGCATCTAAATCAGAAACATCTATGCCATCAACGGTTCCAGTAACTGCAATGTCTCCTGTTACAGACAACTCTGACCCATCCCATGTTAGATTAGGATCTCCTTCTTGTCCGTTTGCCCCTGTCCAGACCGCAAGCTGATCATTTACCGGGGTTCCTGTAATATTAGTTATATTACTAAGATCAAATACCGTTCCGCTATCAATCTTAACCTTAGGATGAGAATCAACAGAATCCACATATATGTATGCAGTTCCAGCAGGTGGACTCCCTGGTTCTACTTGCTCATCTATTCTTATCCTAGCCATTATTCGTGTATAAATAGGTCGCCCATAAGTATGAGTTCGCCTTCAATATTGTATTGCTCAAAAACTACTAATTGCTCACAGACTTCTACTGTGAATATCTCACCATTATCTATCGTGTCGCATGTTAACCCCTTTGCGTCATCTACGGCGTCATCTACATATTTCTTGGTTGCGGCATCATTATCTTCTACAGGTTCATTACCAAGCTTAACAAAACCTGATACAGTGAGCGTATCAGTGTCTTTGTTATATGTAAGACCCTCATCACCGCCTATAGCGCCATCACAGTTTAATAAGACTTGTCCGTCTTCTCCCCCTGCAGAACCTTTGTCTGAGGGGAGTCTGCTTTGGTCATACTTCCCGGTAAAAGGGTTTAGTCTGAACCTTCTTTCTGGCATTATTCTACGTCGACTGCGTCAGAGAAGTCAGCATCTTCATCCTTCACATAATCATAGAGACCTAAGAAATCTACAATATGAGCCATATCAGCTTCCGTTATAGTCTTTTGGTAGTCTCTTTGAGATAGATAACCGACCTCAGGCATAGTGTCTCTTGTGTTTTGGTCTACATATCCGATCAAGCTAAAAGCAACTTGATATGTATTATCTTTTAGATTCTTGGATAAGGTTCCTTGAGGTATCATATGGTATGATACGTCTGCATTCCCTCTTCCTTTTAGTGTTTTTTGTAATCCCATTTTTTTTATTATTTAATATTAAATCATGGTGCAACGCTAACAACGCCTGCATTATTCCAAAGGCTTCCAGATGTTCCAGCGGCGACTGGTAGGTTTAAAAATATTTCTAGAGGTGTAGTAGATGATCCTATTTGGCATGAATTTGCTATTGAGTTTGTTCCTGCCCCGATCTGAACAGCTCTAGACGCAGATGCTACCGAGTCATTGCCAATCGCAATTCCGAAGTTAGCAGTAACGCTAGCCCCATCTTCTCCACTAGTTCCACTACCGCCGCCTATAGCAACGCCAGCTAGCCCACTACATTGAGCCGCTAAAGATGTTGTGTTTTGAGAGCCACCAATTGCAATGCCTCCGTTTGCGGTAACTTGAGCCCCGAGAGTGCTCCTAGATCCAATAGCAACAGCCCCTGAATTATCAACATCAGCGTTTGCCCCTAATGCAACTATGTCGCTTTGCCCCGCTGCTGCATTTCCATTTCCAATCACAATAGATCTTGTTGCCAGCGCATTACCGGACCCCACCACAATAGCTTGTGATGCTGAAGCAACCGCTGAAGCTCCTAGCGCAACGCCAGCATTTGCCGTATTTGCTGTTGCGAAGGCACCAACTGCAATAGATGAGCTAGTTGCACAATCTGCACCCCTACCTAATGCTACCCCGCTATTTCCAGCGCAAGTAGAGTCTGTTCCAATAGAGATTGAATAAGTGTTGGATGCTATAGCTGCAGGATTAGATCCGTCGTCCCCGCCTATAGCGATGGCCGATGTAGCTGTAGCCCTAGCTCCTTGTCCGTTTAAAACATCACCGCCTATAGCAACGGTAGCTTTTGCTGAAGCTGAAGTTCCAGACCCTAAAGCGACCCCTACCTCTGCTGCTGTTGCTCCTAGCGCCCCGATAGCAACTCCGTATTGCGCTGTTACGTTCGAACTAGTTCCAATAGCGACACCATTTGTCCCAGATGAAACACTGGCAGACTGGCCTAATGAAACAGAGCTTTGCGCACCTGTTGCGCTTTGACCAATAACCAGCGCGTTAATGCCTATAGAAGAATTTCCATTACCGATATTAATATATCCGGTGTGCGGCGCCGAAGATGATTGAGCGTTATTTGCGCCTATACATATAGAATTGGGTGCAATAGCTCTTGAATTTTGTCCAATTAAAATAGCTTCATCGCCAGTTGCGGCGTAAGTACTATCAGTGACTTCAGTTGAAATATTAATAGCTCTAGCTCCGAGCGTATCTATAGGAGTTGTTCCATCCTTATTTACTGACTTAGCGCCACCCATTAAGGCTGTTGTCGGGTGGCCTCCTAGTGCCACACCAAACTCGAGCATATCAAAAAGACCTGAAGAATCTCCGTCTGTAGAGCCTTCTCCCTCTAAAGCTGATCCTCCACCGTCAATATCAGTTCTAGACATGATTAGTTTCCTCCTCTATATTTAACCTCTACGCCATCCGTTGCGGTTCCAGAAACCCATTCGAGTCTTACTTGCCTAGCTCTAATTCCCCTGGTAGTGGTAATTAAGTAAATGCCAGGAGCAGTGTAAACTAGGTCTTCGCCGTCTGCAGCCATCGTAGCAAAACCGTCACCATCCAAAGATCCTTCAGGTCTAAGGGTTAAGTCTGTTACGGTTCCTTTTACTTTGATTTGCCAGTAGTGGTATCTAAATTGTGATGCATTATCAATGATGTGACCCATATTTTGACCAACCATTTCCGGCAGCGTCGCTACCTCGCTATACATATTTCCGTCGATCTCCTTTGGAGATATATCATTCTTTAAAGTGGTACTCATAATTAGTAATTTCCTACATTCATTCCCATTTCGTCTATCATCCCTTGATAGCCCTCGTTCGTATTATTTATATCGTCTAGGTCACCGAAAGTATCAACATTGCTAGACAGTGTGCGCCATTGGTCTGTTGGTGGTGGCATCATGCACCCGAGCACTGCTTCAGCGCGGTCAGGAGAGGATTGACCCTCCTTCTTCATCATATCCTTAGGCACTAGCTTAAGTCTTCCGTCTGAGAAGTATTTCTCCCATTTTCTAGAGGTAAGTTGCTGTTTAAGAATATCATCATCCTTAGGAAGAATATACTTTTTATCCTCAATCATCCTTGCAGCCTCGCCCCAGATCTCAGCTATCCTATTGAAATACAATTGCTTATTGTTTGGTTTGCTACCAAAGTCCACTCTATTTACAGGCCAGCCCAACTCTTCAAAGCGGTCGCACCATACCTTACCCATACCTCCAGAGTCAGCGGATATATGTTCTGGTCTGAGTTTAAGCTTATTAAATAACGATATAAATTCACCACACCCAGACATGGTATTAGTCTCTCTCCATGCTCTTATAATCTTGACGACGTTACCGCGTCTTAACGCCAAAACGTTTTCGTCACCTCCAGCAGCGAAGTCACAGAATGCATGAACTTCCATAGAGGTATCTGGATGTATTGGTGTATTTAGGTTTCTTTCTAGCACGCCTAGAGGGATAACCGTGCCATCTTCACCCATATCCATAAACTCAGCAAATATCATGGATCTAATAAACGGGTGATCTATTCCGTATTCGTCTATCTGCTGCTGAATCCATTCGCGAGAGATGTGGGGGCAATCATATGCAGTTACAGTATGCGTATTATATATGTGTGATTTCTTGTGAAAGGCTTCGTAAAACTCTCCCATAGAACCACCTGGGGAAGAAACTATAAGCTCTCTAGT
>Ga0114925_10001180_pt1 | contig 12593 bp, 13 predicted proteins | sample SumtaG_2_FD_87287 | JGI IMG/M metagenome (GOLD analysis project Ga0114925, IMG submission 87287) | Deep subsurface microbial communities from Indian Ocean to uncover new lineages of life (NeLLi) - Sumatra_00607 metaG | ecosystem: Environmental > Aquatic > Marine > Oceanic > Sediment | place... | reverse complement strand
GAATTTAACTCCTCCAATCCAATATTTGCGGTAATTAAGAGAACCAAACTTAAAATGACCCGACTCAATAAAGCACCAATCCTGCCGAATATTTGATATAATGAAAGTGCCCTTGTCTTATAACCCTTTTCTGCCTCTTCAGCAACCATTATCTGTGTTGCAGGCCACATCAACCCTGAGCATACACCCTGGCAAAATCTTAAAAAAAGGAGCCCGCAATAACTGTTTACAAAAAAGTAAGTAAAGGCAATTATAAAAACGCAAAAGAACCCTATTTTCACATATATCTTCCTTTTACCACTTCTGTCTATGTTTTTACCAATTATGTATGCAGTTATTGCCCTTGCAAGCATAAAACCTGAGGTCAGAAGTCCAACCTCAAGTCCAGTTGCTCCTACACGGCGAGCAAATATGGGCAAAATCGGTCGAAAAAGTCCATGCCCGAGCATCCCTGCTCCAGCAATGGCATAGAGCATTAAAAGAGGCTTTTTGAGTAGACTATGCCTGCGCATTTGATTTTAGGATTTTGTAAATCACGAACAATGGAGAGTTATCTCACAAAACAGGCTCGATTCATCCACCTCTACTATCTTGGTATCAACATCAAACTCTGCAGTCAATGACAAAAATTGATGGGGTCGAACTGCTGTCCCTTTGAAACCATCTTTGCAAACAATAACGCCATTCCCGGTCTTTTTACTATCAATTTTCCCAAGGAGTCCGGCATCTGCCTGCAAGTAAAACCATTCCATTCGAACATCCCAAAATTTATCCGAATAGCTTGAGAAAAGAACCGTACCGCCGGGCTTAGTAACGCGAATACTTTCACGGATCAAGTCCTTATGATTAACGTGAAATGCTGAAATACCGTTTTGAATACAAACAATCCGGTCAAAAACCCTATCTCCGAATGCGAGCTGAACCGCATTCATATTTAATAAAAGGCAATTTGACATATCTCGCAGCATTTTTTGTCCGAGAAACAAACTGGCGGGAGAAGTATCAATTCCAATAACCAACCCGGCTTTTTGGGCGAGTCGACCGAGTATTCGACCATAACCACATCCCAGTTCAAGTATCTTGTCCCCTGGATGGATTTTCTGTAAAACATGATTTACCTCTGCTTCTAAATACTGTTGAACCCGCAAAGGCGCGATTTCATAGCACTGCCTCAGCCGTTTGGCAGAAAGTTTATCTTTGTAATAACTACTCACAACTAAGATATTGTTTGAAAATCCGCTGTTATAATACCAACTAATGGATGGATCTGCTCAACGTGAACATTAGCACCTATCTCTTTCAGGCACTCAATCAGGTATTCTGCTTTTGAAGGTAAATCTGTATCTCCAGCATCATAATGAATTTCATCAAATTTATCACGATGCTTATCTGGATTTTCAAAAAACATAATATCACCAATCACCATACGGCCAGTCATATGCAAAAGCTTAACAAGAGTATTCAAACTTTGTTTTTTGGTTAAATCAGGTAGATGATGTAATGAATAGATCGCAAGGATTTTTGTAATACCATATGTGGCAAGATTGAGCTCTACACAAGGTTCTTCAAAAGAACCATAGGTAAAGATTACATTATCCACATTCCCCTGAGCAGCCTTTGCACGGGCTCGCTCTAAACTCTTCTTACTAATATCAATACCAATCACCTTATGACAAATACAAGCGGCAGCAATAGCCTTATCACCTGTACCTGTTCCAACATCGAGTAACACATCTTCGCTTTTCAACTTCAATCGTTCAAAGGCAATCTTGCCCGTGATTTGTGGAATATTTTTACCTACCATGAAAACAAACTATTTCTGACCACGCACAAAAAATCAAACAGAATACCAATACGTCTTTCCTTTAAGAAAGTCTTGAATGCCCTTTTTCGTAAGTTTTCTTAAATTCTTTATATGGGCATTTCCATCCCAGCAGCCATCAATATTTTTTTTCTGACAGCATTTTCTTATTTTACAAAAAGGGATTACCACCACCACCTCTACACGTATTTTTACATCTTAGCCTGACAAGAGCTCCCAAAACTTCATAACATTCTTTATAGTTTTTGAATGCCTTAAACGGAATCCCTTTAACAATTATATCGAATTTCTCCTGTCTTAATTCTTTTCTAATATCTCTTGCTAAATCAGCAATCTTGCCTTTGTACCCAAAGCCATCTCCACAATAAAGACCACAATAGGTAATTAATTTTTTCTCCTTTTTATTCATGCATTTTTCTTTATTGTTTAAAAACAATTCTAAATGTCGTTCCTATACCCTGTTTACTCTCTACTATTATTTTCGCCTTATGTTCCTTTAATATGTTGTGGGCAATATAAAGGCCGAGCCCTGTACCACCTTTTTTTGTCGTGAAGTATGGCGTGAATATTTTATCTATCTCATCTTTATCCATACCTGGTCCATTGTCTGATATTACCATTATAATCTCTTTATTCTCTCGGAATAAATTAATATCAAGGTTTCTTTGCTTTTTAGAAACTGAAGACAACGCCTCAATTGCATTAAGCAGAATATTCAAAATTGCACGTTTGAAATCCTCTAAATTTCCAATTAATTTAATACCTTTTTTTATATTTTCTTTTAATATTATTTTTTTATGTTTTGCCTGTTCTCGTATTATATCTAATGTATCCTTGATTAAAACAGACAAATTGAATTCATTCTTTTCTTTTATTCTTGGTCGTGCAAGGCTTAAAAAATCATTCAGTATTTTATTGAGTGATTCAATCTCTTTTTTTACGGTCGTTGTTAGACGAGTGTATTCCTTATTATCAGAAGGAAATTCCTTTATTAACCTTTGTGTTGCAATGGAAAGTCCGTTCAAAGGATTCTTTATTTCATGGGCAAAATTGGCAACAAGATTACCCAAAAACTTTAATCTCTCTGCCTCTTCCCTCTCTCTTTCAAATTCCCTTATCTTCGTTACATCACGAAGTACAGAAATGACTCCGCTTATTCTATTCTTCTCGTCAAGCAATGGATATGTAGAATATTGAATGTTTTTGCCAAATATCAATTTTTCATCAACAATTTTCGCGCCTTCTTGTAAAACCTTATGTACATCAAACGAATCATCCTCAAATAATGAAAAATAATTATGGCTCAAAAGCATTTTTTCCTCATAAGAAGACATGCTGGAAAAAGTCTTATTTATTCCGGTAATTATACCTTTACTATTTACTGTCAGTACACCATCTTCGAGCGCACCAAGAGTTTTATTAAAAAGTTCTTTTAAACCAAGATAGGATTGATATTTCATGAACAAGAAAAAGAAAACAAAACCTGCTCCGAAAAGAATTACAAATAGAAGTATTAGTTGTCTTTCTGTTTCCCTTCTGTGATGATAATAACTATCAAGACTAATTCCTATTCTGAATAAACCTAAACTCTGTCCCTCTACAATAAATGGCCTAATTAATTCAAGGATATTTTCATTTTCGAATTCTGCTATTCTACTTGCTTCTATATTTTGTTCGCTCACGCTAATCAGTGTAGAATCATCTTCAATCCTCGTGATGGTATGAATATTGGGCGTAGCAAAAATTATTCCTTTTTTATCCTGCAATACAAGATATTTTACCATAGGATTTACTGATATTTGATTTATAATCTTGTTGATACCAAATTCCTGTCTGAATCGTTGAATCTCTTCAGCAGATATTTCAATCTGATAGACCCAATTCTTAATTCTATAAAGAAATCGCATATGTTTTTTATGGCCAATAGTGAAGTATTCAAAAAATACCGCCTCTTTTCTCTTAAATATATTATCTAAAATCTCTAATGAATGGCCTGAAGTAACAATAGTTTTTTTTGTTTTTGTATCAAAGAGTACAATTGAATTAATATTAAAACTCTGTCTTATCTTTTCAAAAACATTCTCATCTAAATCTACAGTCTCAAGATAATTACAGATATTGATTAACTTCTCAATTATTTCATCCTCATATTCACCTTCAGCAAAGATTGAGTTTTCCTGGGTCGATGCAACAATCGATAAAAATGAACGCGCCTCCTCCTTTATAAAATCCATCATAATCCGTCGGCTGTTTACTATACCAAAAGTCAGAAAGATTCCGAGAATAACCAGTAGTATAACGGCTAATAAAAAATACCTCCTTGGTCTCATAACAATCCTTCACCTATTACAGCGGCGTGAAAGTTAATCCTCTCAAAATCACTTATTAAATCCACATGTATTGTACTCGTTTCAAGGCTCTCTTTCAATCCCCTTCTTAATCTATCGAGATGAAATTCATTAAATTGCTTTGCCATCTTATAACCGAGTTCTTTTCGCTTTGCTGCCTCTTTTGCTAAATTTTTATCCCTTGTTGTAAGTGCATCAATGCTGGTTCTTAAAGTAGTAAGGACAAACTCGTGATATTTTTGGATTTGGGCAAAACCCTCTTTTGAAAAGACAAAACCAGTATCTATCTGCTTCTTGGCATAGGTCATGAGATTTTTGGAAATAACATCTCCGATATTTTCAATTTCATTCACGGCATTAAGCAAGGCACTGTGTAAACTGGATAATTTGCTATTCATTTCTCCTTCACTGATTTTCGTGAGATATGGAGTAATTGTCTCTTCAAAAGCATCTACATCGTCATCCGTTTTAATAATCTCTTTTCTTAAGTCATTGTCTCTATGCTGAAAAACTTTTATAGAATCCTCCAGCATTTTAATCGTAATGTCTGCCATATATAAAATTTCGCGGGTTGCCTGGCCAAGGGCAATTGCCGGCGCTGAAAGGAATGCAGGATCAAGCCGATGCATCCTTAAACGCTCTTTGTCTGCCTCTTTCACAATAGATTTCAAAAATTTGGCAAAAGGACATATCAAGGGCAGGAATATAACTACAGTGAATATATTGAAGAATGAATGAAAATTAGCAATCTGACGTGGAATATCGCCACCAATAAAATTCATAACTGCCGGGATAAATTTTATCAGGGGAAACAATATGGCAATTACAATCGAATTGAATAGCAAATGGGCAAACGCTACCCTGCGGCCTTCAATTGTATTCGCCGAAATAAGAGCGGATAATGTAGTCCCAAGATTTGCGCCCAATATTAGAGGAATCGCCTGGGGAAATTCTATGAGCGAATCAAATGAGAGGATCAATACAATACCAATTGTTGCGGCACTTGATCGTAATAGAAATGCAAGAAATGCACCAATAATAATGCCCAAAACCGGATAATTTGCAAGACTAACAATTGCAGCATTAAAATCAGGAAGATATCTAAGATTTGAAGTAGCTATTGACATTAACCTTAATGAAAAAAACAAAAGACCTAAGCCGAATATTGCCTGACCAATGTTTCTAAGTTTAGGAAACAGATGCATTAAGAAAAATCCAACGCCAACAATTAAGATAGCATAATCCAGGAGTTTAAAGGCAAGGATTTGAACTGTTATTGTTGTACCTATATTAATACCCATAAGCACACCAAGTGCCTGTTCCAGTAGAATAATCCCACTTGATGCAAACCTTACAAGCAGAATAGAACTTGCCGTGCTTGAACCGAAGATGACTGTAACAATTATTCCAACGAGTACTGCCATAAACCGATTCTTAGTCAAATTAAACAGAAGATCGCGCATCTTTGCACCAGCAGCACGAATAAGCCCTTTGCTGCCATAATTTAATCCGAATATAAATATTCCGAGTCCTCCAAACAGAGTAAATATAAGAAAAAGCAACCAGTTCTTCTGTAAGGCAATCTCTTTAAAGATTAAACTCTCTCCTTGTGCCTCAGCAAGTATATAATAATTACCTTTTGATTTTCCGAACGTTAATTCTGTCATTGCATAGCCATCATGATCAGTTTTAACTTGCTCCTGGCTTAGTTTGGCAAACTTGTTTGTAATAATATTTTCTTTGGGTTCTTCTAAAATAGAAAATTCTACTTTGATATTTGACTGCGGATTACCAAGATTATCAACAAACCTGATTACTATTGGTTTTTTTAGGGTTTTCTCAACTGTTCCTACTTGAACATCACCTGAAATATCATTACCCAATGGATCCTGGGCTTTTATCAATGTGCTGAATGTAAGAAAAATGAGTAGTAATGTGCTGCTCACATCTTATGATAATCAATAAATTAAAGAAAGTCAAGGATTAATAAGTTAAATGTTAAAATGAAAAGTAGAAATGAAAGAAAGAAGTGGGAAGTAAAGAGTCATTTATGCAAAACCATTGACATATTTCTGAAAAAGATTATAATTTCTATAAAGGAGGCTCATTTATGGAATGGCATGGTGAATTTATTAAAGTAGATAACAATAGATTTAGAATTCCAAAGACTTATAAACCAGGGATGAGAACAGATGGTCTTATCTATGCGTCCGAGGTAATGATTGAAAAGATAAAACAAGACCAGGCTCCTGAGCAAATCGCAAATGTTGCCACCTTACCCGGTATAGTAGGCTATGCCATGGCAATGCCGGATATCCACTGGGGATATGGATTTCCCATTGGTGGTGTTGCAGCATTTGATACAGAAAAAGGAATCATATCCCCGGGCGGTGTTGGTTATGACATAAACTGTGGTGTTAGATTATTGCGGACTGATTTGACTCATATTGATATCAAAAACAGAATACAAGAACTGGTCAGATCACTATTCAATAACATTCCATCTGGGGTAGGTTCTAAAGGAAAAATCCGCATTGATGAAAGAGAGGTAAAAGAAGTTTTGAAAAATGGCGCACAGTGGGCTCTGAAAAAGGGATATGGTTGGAAAGAAGATATTGAAAAGATTGAAGAAAATGGCGCTCTTAAGGGTGCAAATCCTGATAAGGTCTCAAGAAGAGCGCTTGAGCGTGGCAGACCACAATTAGGAACGTTAGGTGCTGGTAATCACTTTCTTGAAATCCAAATAGTTGAAGACATATACGACCGCGAATCAGCAAAAGTTCTTGGAATAGATGATGTGGGACAGATCACTATAATGATACATACTGGTTCAAGAGGACTGGGTTATCAAGTCTGTGATGATAATGTAAAGGTTCTTGGTAAAATCACAAGAAAATATGGAATAGACATACCTGATAGGCAATTAGCCTGTGCACCAATCAATTCACCTGAAGGAAAATCATATTTTGAGCAGATGGCATGTGCAGCGAATTATGCCTGGGCAAATAGACAGTGTATTATGCACTGGGTCAGAGAATCATTTGAAAAGATATTGGGTAAAAAGGCAAGAGATTTAGGAATGCATTTAATCTATGATGTTGCACACAATATTGCAAAATTTGAGGAACATACAGTAGCTGGCGAAATGAAAAAGGTATGTGTGCATCGTAAAGGTGCAACGCGGGCATTTGCTGCCGGGCATAAAGATATTCCTCTTATATACAAAAATATTGGCCAACCTGTGCTTATCCCTGGTGATATGGGCACACATTCATATCTATTATTGGGAACAGAAAAAGCAATGCAGGAAACATTTGGTTCAACCTGCCATGGTGCAGGCAGGGTGATGTCACGCACCAAGGCAATGCAACGTACAAAAGGCCGAAGAATTGATAAGGAGCTGGCAGATAAAGGAATCTTTGTATTATCAGCGAGTGGCGAAGTATTAAGACAAGAAGTTCCTGAAGCATACAAGGATATTGATATGGTCGTTGATGCAGTTCATAATGCTGGCATATCCAAAAAGGTTGCACGGATGAGACCGATAGGCGTGGTGAAAGGCTAAATACCTAAAGATAAATAAATACCTAAATTACCTAAAATGCCTAAATACCTAAAGATAATCAAATGACTAAAATTCCAAATAAAAAAATATTGAAATTCGGATATTGTTTGAGATTTGGTGCTTGAATTTTGTGATTTGATTGTCAGTCCAATGATGGACTTACCTTACACTTTGAGATGAAAGCAATAATTCTACTATGAGTGGCTTAAAAAACAAAATAAAAACGGCGCCGCAGGCGCCAGGGGTTTATTTATTCAAAAATGACAAAAACAAAACTATTTATATTGGTAAGGCAGCGAATCTAAAGAACAGGCTGTCTTCGTATCTCAGCAGAGAAGATAATCGCAACAGAATTTTAATGTCACATACTGTAGATATTGATATTATCATCACAAACTCTGATGTTGAGGCCTTAACTCTTGAGGAATCGTTAATAAAACTAAATAAACCGAGATATAATGTTCGTTTAAAAGACGACAAAAAATTTCCCTACCTGAAGATAACAGTACACGAAGAATTCCCAAGGATAGTTTTCACGAGAAATATAAAACCTGATGGTTCCCTTATTTTTGGACCATACACAAGTGCTCGAGCACTGAGACAAACAAGAGACGCACTATGTCGCATTTTCAAACTTGTGTCTTGTAGTAAAGATTTAGCTAAAAGTTATACGCGTCCGTGTCTTGAATATAATCTTGACAGGTGCAGTGCACCATGTGTCGGGCAGATCAATAAAAAAGAATACAGGAATTTCGTAAATAAGGCAATCAAATTCTTAAAGGGAAGTTCTGATGAACTGGAAAGGGAAATTGAAAAAAGAATGTGGGAATACGCAAAAAAAGAAAAATTCAAAGCAGCAGCAATTCTCCGTGATCAATTACTTGCAATTAGAAGAATATCTCAGCGCCAACAGGTCGTCACAACAAAAGATATTAATAGAGATGTCATTGGCATCAGCCGAAGCAGATTCAGCTGTGTTGCCTGTTTGTTTAGAATACGAGAGAACCGTCTTATGTCAAAAGAAATATTCCATCTAAAGATTAGTCCACAGATAAGCGATGAAGAGATAGCCAGTTCATTTATTAGACTAATATACACCCATTTATCATTCATCCCTGATGAAATTGCCATATCTGTATTACCTTTTGAATGGGACATACAATCTAAATGGTTTAGAGAAAAGGGTTTTAAAGTCAAAATATCAACTGGGAATAAAGAAGAGAACAAAAGACTTTTAAAATGGGCACAAAGAAATGCAGATAGTGAACTCGCAAAAAGAGTGATAAAAAGAAGAACATCTGGAACGATATTCGAACTGCAAAATCATTTGCAATTAGAAAAGCCACCACGATGGATAGAAGCATTTGATGTGTCAAATCTTAAAGAAAAATTCGCAGTGGGTTCTTCAGTTGCATTTCGTGACGGTAAACCTTATAAACAACGTTACAGGAGGTATAAGATTAAAAGAGTTAGGGGACAAAACGATTTTGCAATGATTAAAGAAATTGTTTCGCGGCGAATAATGGACTTAGACAGGGAAAAGAAAATGCCTGATCTATTACTTATTGATGGCGGTAAAGGACAACTGAGTGCGGCAATTCAGGCAATCAGAGAAATAGATATTACTGTACCCATTTTTGCAATAGCAAAGAGGAGTGATCAACTCTTTGATGCATATGGTAATGTGGTATCGATTCCTGGTTCATCAAGGGGACTTATTCTTTTGAAAAGGTTACGGGATGAGGCACATAGATTTGCAATCGGATATCACAGGAAAGTTAGAGGTAAAAAAATAACTGAATCAATACTTGATAAGATAAGCAGTGTTGGAGAAAAAAGAAAATTAACTCTATTAAAATATTTTGGCAGCACTGAAGCAATTAACAAAGCATCAGAAGAGGATATAGCAAAGGTACCAAATATTGGCAAAAAAATCGCAAAGATAATATACGAATCATTACATTTTTAAAATTTCAAACCACAAATCTCAAGTTACAAATAATATTTAAATCCCAATACCAATTTTTATAATTTTTATTTGTGATTTTGATATTAATTATTGCTTGGTTTTTTGGTGCTTGGAATTTGAATTTTATGTATTCTGTATCTATCTACTGTCTACTAACTACTATCTACTTTCTTCACTTTCACTTTACTTATCTTCCTTCTCGTTCCCTCCAAAACTAAAAATCTCAAATTTTTATAGGTAATTTCCTCGCCAACCTTTGGTATACGGTCGGCATTTTTTAATATTAATCCATTAACTGTTGATATATCATCCTCATCTATTGTCATATTGAAATATTCAGAAAAATCATCCAACTCCATTCTTGTATTCACAATATACTCTTTATCAGAAATTTTTTCGATAAAAGATTTCTTTCTTTTATCGAATTCATCTTCAATATCCCCAACAATTTCCTCTATTAAATCCTCAATCGTAATGATTCCTGAAACACCGCCAAATTCATCTATTACAACACCAAGCGAAATTCTGAGTCTCTGCAGCTCAAGAAATACATCCAAGGCAGGACGATCTTCGTAAACAAAATGAGGAAACCTGACAAATTCGACAACTGGATAACTTTTGTATTCATTCCAGAAAGAAAGAATATCTTTAATAAAAAGGACGCCAATAATTTGGTCCATATTGTTAAAAAATACCGGGTATCGTGAATAATGATATTTTTTATAAGCGAAAATAACATCGCTAAGGTTCTTATTATAGGAAAATGCAACAATCTCATTGGTCGGGACTATAATCTTATTGACTTCCCGCTTTTTTATCGCGAGTATTTCTTCGATCATTCTTCTTTCTGTTTTAGAAATCTTACTGAGATCTAAATTTTTATTTTTGGACATTAACTAAGTCTTAACTTATATTAAATTATTATTTACTAAAGTTAAAATCTCCAAACTGTTCTGGTTTCGTATTCCTTAAACGACGCTTCAATTGTGGTCCACTCTTGTCTCCCTGAAGTATTATACCATTTTCATTCATAACTTTTGGATCAACAAAAATTGCACTCTTAGTGCGTAAGGCAAGCGCTATTGAATCTGATGGACGTGCATCAATCGCAAAAACTTTACCATCGGTTTCAATATATATTTTAGCAAAATATGTCTCATTTTTCAACTCGGCTATGATTATTTTGGCTATTTTTGCCTGGAATGTATCGATAATAAGTTTCAGCAGATCGTGTGTCAACGGTCTCGGTGATTTCAACCCTTGAAGCGAATAAGCAATAGCCAATGCTTCAGGTTCACCTATCCATATTGGTAGTGTTCGCTCCCCATATTTTTCTTTCAACAATACAACGAAGTTATTATACTGTTTGTCTTCTACAACAGCGTTAACAGAAACCTCTAAAATCTAAGCTCCTTCTTCTAACAAAATGAACTTAAAGGTTGCATCGATATTTTCGCCAAGATGGACTTTTATATCATACACCCCGGGATGTTTTATTGGTTCGTCAAGAACAATATTTTTCTTATCAATCTCAAAACCTTCGGATTTCAGAAGCTCGGCTAAATCATGAGAAGTAATGCTACCAAAAGACTTACCTTCAATTCCTGTTTTAATCGTTGTCTTAATGCTCGTGCTATTAATTTGTTCCGCAAGCCCCATACTCATTTTTTTTGTCTTCTCGATCTTTTTAGAGAAACGTTTTTTATTCTTCTCTAATCCTTGTATATTTGCCTCAGTAGCGGGAATTGCAAGGTTCCTGCGAAATAGATAATTCCTTGCATAACCATCTTTCACAGACACAATATCAAAAGGTTTTCCAAGTCTTTCTACTGGTTTTAATAAAATTATCTTCATTATTTTATTTCGTACGGCAACAGAGCAATCTCACGTGCACGTTTAATTGCCTGTGCAAGTCGTCTTTGATGAGATGAACAAAGCCTCGTAATTCTTGCACCCAAAATTTTCCCGCGCTCATTTATGAAACCTTTAAGAAGCGAGGTATCTTTATAGTCAATCTCATCTATTTTATTTTTGCAAAAACGACATCTTCTTTTCTTCTTTCCCATTATCATTCCTTTTTAGCTTTATCTTGAATCATTTTAAAATGGTGTTTCAATATCTCCCACATCCTTAGCCTCGTTTCCAGTTTCCGCAGGAACTTCTGTATCTGTCACCTCTTCTTCCTTTGGCGGCAGATCAAGAAACTGAATACGACGAGCAACAACCTCAATCGCTGAACGCTTGTCTCCCTGACTTGTTTCCCATTGTCTTGACCTTAAATTGCCATCAATAAGGACAGCACTACCTTTCTTAAGATAATCGTTGGCAGCTTCTGCCTGGCGTTGCCAAGCTACGATATTGATAAACAACGTCTCCTCTTGCCATTCGCCTGTCTCACGATTCTTAAAACGTCGCGAGCAAGCAATTCGAAAATCACAGACCGGCGCCCCTTTCTGCGTATATCTTAACTCGGGATCGGCAACCAATCTTCCTGTTAAGTATACTGCATTGAGATAACCAAGACGGAGTGGCTTCATTTTTTCTTTCCTCCTAAAAATATAATAAAACGTAAAATATCTTCCTTGTGCTTCAGTGCTTCTTTTATCTTTGTAATAGCTAATGGCTGTGCAGTAAACTGATAGTTGACATATACTCCTTCATTAAATTTCTTTATTGGATATGCCAGGGTTTTTTTGCCCAAATTATCAAACTTTACTTCACCTTTTCCGCGAGTCTCAATTGTTTTCTCAACACTTTTAATCTCTTTTTCGAGTTTTTCCTCAGCCACACCAGGACTAAAGATAAACATTGCCTCATAGTTTTTCATACACTATTCCTTTTCAACGAACCTAATTTTTTAATTTCTTCAGTAAATTCCTTGATCACCTT
>Ga0114925_10001178_pt1 | contig 12616 bp, 15 predicted proteins | sample SumtaG_2_FD_87287 | JGI IMG/M metagenome (GOLD analysis project Ga0114925, IMG submission 87287) | Deep subsurface microbial communities from Indian Ocean to uncover new lineages of life (NeLLi) - Sumatra_00607 metaG | ecosystem: Environmental > Aquatic > Marine > Oceanic > Sediment | place... | reverse complement strand
TTCTTTAAGGAGGAATTGGAAATTCCCGCTGATGTAAAAGTTACATTAGAAGGGGGACATCATATTCGAGTTAAAGGACCGAATGGTGATATTACAAAAGATTTCTCACATATTAGAGGTATTAAAGTTTCAATTGAGAAAAAAAAAATAATTTTTACAACCAACTTTCCTAAAAGTGGAACGCTAGCGCTAATTAAAACTGTAGTTAGTATCATTAATAATTTAATTATTGGAGTTCAAACAAATTACAAATATGTCTCTAAAATTTGCTACTCACATTTTCCTTGTAATTGCGAAATAAAATCAGAAAATAAGGAGATTCACATCGTTAATTTCTTAGGGGAAAGAGCCCCAAGAAGAGCAAAATATCCTGAGAATGTAAAAGTAGAAATAAAAGGAGATGATGTGTTTTTTATAGGACCTGATAAGGAAGCATTAGGACAAACAGCAGCTAATGTGAAAAGAGCTTGTCGTATTCGAAAAAAGGATCCTCGTGTTTTTCAGGATGGAGTTTATCTTTACAAAAAAATGCTTGGAGAGGAAATTATCTGGGAAATAACATAAATTAAGGTAATTATTATGGTACATGATAAAAGATTAATGGAACTTAGGAAGAAAATAAATAAAACACGTCCTTCGTTTAGACGAGTTGAATCATGGAGATATAAAAGGGTAAAAGATTCTTGGAGAAAAGCTAGGGGGATTGATTCAAAAACTAGAAAGAAAATGAAATCTGGTGTTAAATCTCCATCAGTAGGATACAGATCTCCAAAAAAAGTAAGAGGACTGCATCCGTCTGGGTATATAGAAGCAAGAGTCACTACAATCCAAGATTTAAACGATTTAAATAAGAACCAACATGCTATTAAAATTTCTGGCAAATTGGGAGCAAAAAAACGTATTGCCCTTATCGATTTTTGTCAAAAAAGGGGTTTTAAAATATTGAACCTTGGTATATCGCAAAAAGAAATTGAAACTTTAGAAGCAATGGCAGAGGCTCCGATATCTGAGATGGAAGATGAAGAATTTTTAGATGATGATTTTGAAGAAAAAAATGCTAAGAAAAAGAGTAGATAAAATATGAATCTAAAACCACAAAAAAGAATGGCAGCAGATATCCTTAAATGCGGAGAGAATAGGGTTTATTTTGATCCATATTTAATTGAAGATATTTCACTAGCAATAACTCGAGAAGATATTCGTAATTAATAAAACAAAGGGTAATACAGAAAAAATATAAGAAGGGCATCTCAAATTATAGAAAAAACTTAAGACATGAAAGGAAGAAGAGAGGAAGAGCTAGAGGATTAGGAAAACGAAAGGGTACAAAACATGCTAGAACTCCAAAAAAGAGAGCTTGGATAAGACGAATTCGTCCAATTAGACGAGAACTGAAAAAACTAAGGGATAGAAAGTTAATTACACCAGCTAATTATCGAAAATTGTATAAGAATGCTAAAGGTGGAATGTTCAATAGTGTAGCTCAATTAAATAGATATATTAAAGAAAAAGAATTAATAAGAAGAGGGAGAGGTCGGTAAAAATGGCAAGAGGTCCAAGATATAGAAGATCATTTCGAAGACGACATGATGGTAAAACAGATTATCAGAAAAGGTTAAAATTGTTAAAATCAAGAAAACTAAGAGCAGTTATTCGGACTTCAAATAATCATATGAGAGTTCAAATAATTCAATCTAAATTAGGTGGAGATAAAGTTTTAGCGTCTGCTTTTTCTAAAGAATTGACCTCAAAATATGGATGGAATGCGAACACTGGAAATATTCCCGCAGCATATTTAACGGGGTATTTAGCAGGACTAAGAGCAAAAGCACAAAATATTCAGAAAGGTATTTTTGATTTAGGTGTTTTTTACCATCGAAATCGAGTACTTAGCGCTTGCAAAGGGTTAATAGATGCAGGAATAGATATTCCTTACCGTGAAGAATTTTTTCCGGAAAGTTTAGAAAAAAGAATTAAAGGTATTCACATAGAAGATTATGCCAAAACTTTAAAATCCAATGATCCAGAAATATATGAACAGTTATTCTCCGGTTACTTAAACAAGAATAAAGTAGATCCTCTCAAAATCAACCAACTTTTTTTAAATTCATTAAAATCAATAGAAAATAAAGCATAAATGAAGGATGAGAAATGAGTCGTTTAAGAAATATAGATGAAGAATGGACCCCAAAAACGCGTTTAGGCGAATTAGTTCAGCAAGGGCTCATGACATTAGATAAAATATTTCAAAATAATTTAGTAGTTAAAGAAAAAGAAATTATAAATATATTACTCCCACAATTACGTGAAGATGTTGTGACAATAAAAATGGTTCAGAAGATGACTGCTAGCGGGCAAAGAAGTCGGTTTAAAGCAGTTGTAATTGTAGGAGCAGATGGATTTCTTGGTGTAGGGTCATCTAAAAGTAAAGAAGTTGGACCAGCTATTAGGAAAGCAATTGATAAAGCCAAACTCTCTGTTGTTCCAATCCTTAGAGGTTGCGGAAGTAAAGAATGTGGATGTGGGGGTACTCATAGTTTACCTTTTAAAATTAAAGGAAAGTGCGGATCAGTTAGGATCCAATTAATACCATCACCTGCAGGAGTAGGTTTAGCTTGTGCAGATAAAGTAAAACAAGTACTAAAATTATGTGGTATTGAAGATGTTTGGAGTAAGACTTTTGGTGATACTAGAACAAGTGAGAATCTAGTTAAAGCTACTTTTGATGCGTTAAAAAATGCTCATAAATTTAACTTTAATATATAAAAAAGAGTGGTGTAGAAATGGCTATGGCAAAAAAAAAATCGAAAATAAAAGAAACAGATCTTACTCCAAAATTATATTTTGCAGTTCGTATAAGAGGAGCTCCTGGTATGAGGAGGAAAATATTAGATACGCTAAAGATGCTTAGAATGCATAAGGTGAATCATGGAGTGTTAATTTGGGGTATTTCTTCATATAAAGGCATGCTTATAAAATGTAGGGATTATATTGCATTTGGAGAAATTGATGAAAAGACTTTAATTAGATTATTAAGAATTAGAGGAAGAGTAGAAGGCAACAACGTTCTAACGGAAGAACACATAAAGAAATTAACTAACTATAAAACCTTTAAGGGATTAGCTAAAGCACTACTAAATGGAGAAATACAATATCGAGAAAAATTTATTTACAAAATTAAACCAGTTTTCCGATTACACCCACCAAGAAAAGGACATAAAGGTACTATTAAGAAACATTACAACGAAGGAGGATCACTGGGGAATGTTGGAATATATATAAATGCATTAATTCATAAAATGCTCTAATCAGAAGGTGAATAATTATTACACGAAAATATCCAAAAAAAGTTCGAAGTATGAGAGGAAGACGCACTCATGGTTATGGGAGAGTAGGACAACATAGAAAATCCGGACAACGCGCAGGAAGAGGAAAAACTACTCAATGGAAAAAAAGCAAAAAAAGTTATTATTTAAAACAAAAAGAACTTGGTTTTCCAGACCCTGATTGGGATTTTGGAAAGAAAGGTTTTAAAAGACCTCAAGATATTGTTAGAATTTATAAAGTTAATACAATTAATGTTAAAGATTTAGATCAAAAGATTGACAATCTCGTTATTGGTAAAAAAGCAACTAAATCTGGAAACACTTATAGCATAAACATGAATGAAATTAATATTCAGAAAATATTGGGAAAAGGAGAAATTAATAAAGTAATCAATGTAACTGTAAATAAAGCATCTCAAAAAGCTATTGAAAAGATAGAAGGTGCAGGTGGCAAAATTACCTTATTATCTCAAGCAGAATAAAAAAATACCTTTCATTACTTATTCTTTATATTTATTTTAATAAAAATAAAATTTACACGATTATAAGATGGATATTGAAGATTTAAATGATAATGACATTGATGACGAGAGAAGAAAAAGAAAAATTTGTTTGTTAATTTGTTTAATACTAATTTTAGTTATAATGGTACCATCAACTATAGCATTATTAGTTACTTTTTAAATTCTGATTTTTCTTTAACATAACATCTTCTTAATTAACTGGATTAATCCAGGCAATATAAAGATAAATCCTAATGTATTTCCAATAATATGGATAGCAGTAAAGATTATCCCTGTCAGAAAATAAGGCACGAATTCATCAATTGTGCCAAAATAAGATAAAACATCGACTAGTGAAGAAAAAATTTGAAAACTTACAGTAATTAACGCCCCAATAACACCCAATATAATCATAACTGTAAGCTTGTACAAATCATCATTTGATTCAAATGATATCTTCTTTGATAAAAGATCACCTGTTAATGCTCCTATTAATCCAGTAATAGAATAATGTGTTAATTGGAACGCTAAAAGTGGTAAAGGAGAGGCACCAAAAGGATTAAAAAAACAGAATATAAATGAACTTAAAAATCCAATTATCATCCCATCTCTTTTGCCGAGTATAAAACCTGATAAAAAAATTGTTAGAGTAAATAGCTCTATATTAGGGATATATGCTAATAAATACCCTAAAACAATTGCCAATGCAGAAAATGTGCTAATTAAGGCAATTCGAAAAGATTTTCTCTCAAGCCAAGTTGAATGGTTTGATATTTCTTGCTCAGTATCTAGTATTTCCAATGTCTCACTAGTTTTTTTTACTTCTGATTTTACTTCCAATTTTATTCAATTTTATATAACAATTTTGAGTATTATCTTCTATAATTTATTATATTTTTTAAATATATAGGAAAGTTAACCTATAACTTTCTTTCAGAGTTCCGAGCTTCTACTCTTCAAATAATAAGATTAGAAAGAGTATCCTTTTAATGCTTATTAACATTAAAAATGAAATAGAATTTATCAACTCATTTATCACTCTTGAATTATTCTTCAATATCTCGTCTTCGCAAAGCATTTATAAGAAACTCTTTAAATCATACCACTATATTTAATTTTAAGTTTTAGGAATTTTAGTGTTTTATTATGGAGAACATTATTTTAATTAAGGAGGAAATAGATTGCGATAGAGAAACTGCTTTTAACATGTTTACAAAAAATGAATTACTAGAGAATTGGTTAACAGTAAAAGCAGAAGTGGATACTAAAGTTGGAGGGAAATATGAACTTTTTTGGGTACCTGAAAATAGAGAAAGCAATAGTACGATTGGATGCAAAATTACTGGAATAGAGAAAGATAAATTTATTTCATTTGATTGGAAGGGACCCGCCGATTTTGAATCCTATATGAATTCTGCTGATCCTCTTACACATGTGATTGTATTTTTTACTCAGAATGATTCTGATTCGAATAAAACAATTATCCATTTATTCCATACAGGCTGGAGAAAGGATCCAGATTGGCAAAAAGCTCGAGATTATTTTGATAAAGCGTGGTTAAAAGCGTTACAAGCTCTGAAAGATAAGATCAAAAATAAAATCTTACCTTGATAAACAAAAAAAAATAATTTTTTATTATAATTTATTCTATAATCTCAATTTCTTCTCTTTCAAATGGAACTTCTTCTCTTTCAAATCGCTTCATAGTTATGGCGCCATCTGGGCATGTGACAGCACACAAACCGCAACCCATACATTTATCAGTATTTATTCTCGCCACTCCTTTTACTGTAATAGCACCAAACTTACAACGGTCAATACAAGTTTCACATGCTTCACATAGATCTTCATCAATGTAAGCGATATAATTTGCCTTTCCAATGGCTCTAGGGTTGTCAAATTTTGTCAATCCGCTTAAAAGAGCGCAACAACATTCACAACAGGCACAAATTAACCTACAATTTTTCCCTACATTATCTGTGGTATGGACAAGGCCGATTTCTGAGGCTTTTTTACTAAGTTCTTTTGCTTCTTCCTTTGTAATCTCTCTGATAACGGGATCTCCTTGCATTAATACAGATTTGGCAAATGCTCCCAACATAATACATGTGTGGATTGGATATTTGTCTTTACATTTTCTAGTTCCATTAATTTCTTGTCTATTCCGACAAGGACATGGAACAACGGCAAAATCAGTGTTTTGATCAATAATACTGTAATCTCTTCTAAGGGTAAAATTTCATCCTTTGGATCAATTACTTCGCTAACTGTTAAGATTCTGTTTCTTGGGGTTCCATCTGCAGTTGCTTCCCATTTTTTATAGTATTCTCCTTCATAGAAAAATTTTAATCCTAATTCTGCTAGTTTTTTAGCATCTTCTCCACCATAAAATGCCTTGAAAATAAAAGGTCCATCCCAGAGGATTAAAGGACTAGGGAGTGAATATGCTTTGCCAAGATTTGCAATAAATCCTTTTTTAGTTAAGGGCGCTAACTTTTTTATTAGTTTATTTTTATCCATGTTAACCTTTTTAGCAAATCGTACGATCGACATCATTTTTGGAAAAAAATCGAGAGCTTGTGTTAACTCAGCTATTTCTGAATTGTACATAATACTTAAATACTCCAAATAGGTTTCAGTAGGCTCTCCACTCTCGTCAGTTGGAACAGAGTACCACTCATACTTGAGTCTTCTCGCAAGATTTAACAAATTTTTTCTATGTTCTTCAGATTCTATCATATTTAATCTAATCTTATCTGTTTTTTGTGATAATTGATAATCGGCGTTTGAATTTATATATTTTATCGTAAAATTCTATTTATTAATTTAGATTACTAGTCAAAATCAAATGAAGTATCTAATAAAAATTTAAATCCTTTACAAATCAGGAGGCAAATGTATTGCTATTTTACACACATTTCCTCCATTAAGTACTGATTCTAAAACTTCAACCTTTACTGGTTTTTGTAATATTTCTTCCCAAATACCCTTATAAAACCCTGCCCCACAATAACAATATGTTGGAGACATTCTTGCTCCAGGCGTTTTTAATGCATCTCTTATTCTGGGGCAATGACAATAATGAGCTTTCTTCTTATCGGGATCAGATTCTTTCATGTATTCAATAAGATATCCACTTTTCGGAATTTTAATAGCTATGATCTTGTTTTCTTTTTTAACACCAGCTAAACCCCACCCTCTATTAACAATAAAATTAAAATATTCCTCGTTTAATTTAAGATTGTTTTTTAGGAAGTTTTCAAACTTCTCTTGGAGCATTTGGTGTGCTAAATCAAGATCTTTAGTCTCTTCACACTTTTCCTTTATTTCTTGTAATTCTTCTTTTGGATACTGACATGCACATCTTGTCATGATGTCAATTCGCTTTTCTTCATCAACATTAGAATCCAATTTTTCTATTGCTTCTCGAGACCACTTAAATTTTTCATTTATGCCTGTCTGATCTGTAAAATTTTCACTACCTGCTAAAATTTCCTTTCGGATATCTTCTCCAGCGATTTCATCAAGACATTTAGAAAATTTATTCAACCAATATTTCTCAAAATCAAATTCTTCAGTCATAATAAATTCTCTTTTTTGAAATAAATGTAATAACAATATTTTAAGAATTCCTAATAGTCAGTTCCATATATAGATTGACTACTTGAACTTTAATTGTATTTATTCAACTGATAGATTTTACACTCCCTCTAGATTTATTATATTGAGAATAGGAGCTCTAGAATTGTAGGATAATTTACCATATCTTTAAATTGTTTGGTTCTTTTAAGTTATCATATTAGGAGAGATTAGGAAAAGTATCCTAATCAAATAATTGTTTATTTGAATAAATAAGCATTTGAATAAAAAGTGAATAAAATCAATGAAAAATCTAAAAAAATTATCCTACTTCATTGCTACTTTAGTATTTGTGCAATTATTGTATTCTGGATCTATTCCATTTGTTAAAGCTCAAGTTGATATTCCAAATTCATACTATCAAAATCTCCATTCTAATAGTCCTTATGTATATGAAGTGATACAATTCGGAGACTCAACCGGATGGTACAACTTCTCTGCATGGCCTAATTCTTATGAAGGAAATTGGAAGACTAACACTAATGGTCAAATTCTAATAAATTTTACAGGATTCTATGATAAGGATCCAAATGATTGGGGAAATGTTTTTGGAGATCCTATCCCATGGTATGATATAGGAATTTACGAGAATAATCTTGGTATTCTTAACATGAATTTTAGTTTAAGTAACAGATCTAATAGTGAAGTTGCAAGAGCATTAACTCTAGGGTATAACAGTTTTCAACCTGGGTTTTTAATACCAAATGAGAACTTAACAAACGTGAAGGAATTAGCTTTAAATCAATCAAATCCTGGGGGATTATATGATATTGTAGGAGACTTAGATATTGAAGAATCGTATAATTTCCTCTATATTGGTTTTGAGCAAAATGGTGGAGGGCAAAAAACTTCACTAATTTATGATAAGTGGACTGGATTACTAGTCTGGGCAAAAACTAGTATATTTGGATACTTACTCGAGATTAAATCTCTTAATTTCACATTAGATTACAGTTCTGGCTTTGAATATAATGTACTTCAGTTTGGAGGCGCTGTAGGGTGGTATAATTTTACTCAAGGGACAGCTGACTCTTATGAAGGAGATTGGAAAACTAACACTAATGGTCAAATTCTAATAAATTTTACAGGATTCTATGATAAGGATCCAAATGATTGGGGCAATATAATTGATGATCCTATTCCTTGGTTTGATATAGAAATAGTTGAGAATAAATCTGGTATTTTAACGACAAATTTTACCCTTTCTAATAGATCTAATAGTGAATTAGGTTGGGCATTTACTCTTGGATACAATAATTTCCAATCTGGTATTCTTATACAAATCATTGATAATTTAACAAGTGTAAAGAAATTAGCTTTTCAAGAAGCATCAGGATTTGTAAACGGATTAGTTTCTGTTGAAGAAACGCAGTTAACTATTAAAATATCGTTTGATCAAGTCGGTGGAGGACAAAAGACTAAAATGATTTACGAAAAACGGACGGGACTTCTACTTTGGGCAAACACTTCTATAGGAAATTATTTACTTGAGATGACAATTGATAATTATGTTCCTTGGGAATCAACGGGAGAAGAAATTAGGCCTCCAACTAATTATTTCCTCAAATTCCTTCCATATATAGTAATCGCATCGATATGTATACTTATAATGGCAACATCTCTAATTGTATCAAGGTTTAAAACTGGATTAAAGAAGTTCAATAAATACATATTGATTGTGGTCCTAGCTACTGCTAGTTTTGCTTCATTTTTCGTATTTACCTCCAGTATAGAGGTTGGTGAAGTAAATGAACCTATAAGAGAAGTTCAAGACATAACTCTAATTATTGATTACGGAAATGGAACTGTAAAAACATGGGAAAACTTTGAGTTAACTGATTATAATACAACTGCTTTTGATGCATTAGTTAAATGGTGTGAGACAAAAATCACTGATTATGGTGATATGGGAATTATAGTAGAGAGTGTTGATGGTATAGAAGGAAATTGGCGATATTCAATTAATGATGAATTTCCTGGAGTTTCAGCCAATAAATATAATTTGAAGAATACAGATATTGTTAAATGGATTTTTGGATAAATTTAAATATTTTTTTCTTTTATTTTTTATTTAAAATTACTTTTAAAACCAGAAAACAAATAAGATATCTTAATATGTTATATCTTTTGTTTCAATTTTCTTTAAAACGGGTTCCATTTCTCTGAAGGATTTTCGAATCTTATGGAAATAATACCCTAGTTTATAGCCTTTTTTGCAGTTCGTAAATAACATAAAATTATTATCAGCTGATCCCACAAGAATTATCGTATATCCTTTAGTTCCTCGAATTACAATATCTTTCAATTCCCCTTGCTGCAAACCTTGACTTATCTTTTCTCCTAATGAAATCAACGTTGCTGGGCTCGCACTATAAATATCCCAAACAACATCAGCAGTTTCAGAACTCGCAATTCTTAGCCCAGTTTTTGAAACTACAGCTGTTCCTTCCAAATCTGTTGAAGCTTCTAATCTTTCTAACGCACGCATTAATTCATCTAGGATATCTTGGCTGATAACAATTTCAGAATCTTTTGCTTGTTCTATTTTAAACACCTCTGTTAAGATAATATTAATTTTAGAGAATTTAAATGTTTTTTAGTTGAAAACTTCTTAATTCTTTTAGAAAAACGGGATCCCCTTTCTTTACTTTTTTTTCGTTATCATTAATACCCACGATAACAGCACCTTTCGTACCAAATGTATCTAAAATTTTAGTGAAAGGAGGTTCTAAGGATTTCCCTATTATTTTTTTTGCGCCGATAGCGCTTTGTGCCAAACCATTACAGACGATTCCTTGAGGATGATCTGGATTTTTGATAGATCCTTTTTTTGTTTTATATTTGTAAAATACTGGTGGTTCTTCATATATCTTCAACAACTCTGCGGAGCCTAAAATTCTCAAGGTAGTGGGAGGTAAATCTAATCGACTTAAAAGCATAAGACTTTTCTCTTTTCTGATCAAAACTGCTTCCTTTAATAATATTATTGCCCTAAACCCCCTATCTTCATTTGAAACTGTTGTTTGAATCTTCTTCCCCTCCAAAGCATGATAAGGATAAATATTTCCTGTAGTAGTTACCATTCCAATAGTAATATGGATTTGAGTCCCAAAACCAGTTTTTGGCTTGAAGAGTTTATTATTATTTACTTTTACTTCAATTATATTACAATAATCAAAAGCATTAGGGTTATTTGTAGCATAACAACCACGATAAATCTTTTTCAAATCTAACCCTTTTATATTAATCCCAACTCGAGCTCCAGCATTAGCAATCTCAACATTTTGGTGGAATATTTGAATGCTTTTAACTCGCCCAGAAGTCTTCACAGGCAAAACTTCTAAATTTTGCTTTACTTTCAATATCCCACTCAAAATTGTACCTGTTAATATTGCTCCTATTCCTTTTATTGGGAAATGATGATCAATAGGAATTATAATATCTCCTTTAGTATGTCTTTCTATATGTAAAGATTTTATCGTTTCTAATATACCGCTTTTGAGATCTTCAAACCCAACTCTTTCTTTTGCAGAAACGGCAAATATTGGTACATCATAACCAAAAGTTGTGGATCTGAAAAATTCTCTTATTTTTTTTAATTCTTCATCAATATCACCAGAAAATATATCAATCTTATTAATAACAACAATAATTCTTTTGATATTTAGTGATTCAATCAAAATAAGATGTTCTCCAGTTTGAACTTGAGGACCTTTATTAATATCAATAACAACTAAAGCACAATCGATTATTTCTACTGAAGAAGCACTTATTTTTATTAAATCAGCATGACCAGGACCATCCACTAATGTAATTAAATAATTATCAAGTATAAAACTGGTAAAACCTAAATCTATAGTAATTCCTCGTTCCTTACTTTGCGGATGGGCATCAATTCCAGCTGTAGAAATTATTTCACTGAGGACTTCTGCTATTGCTGTCTTCCCAGAGTCGATATGTCCGAACAATCCAATGTGTACGGGGATTTTCTTTTCAATATCCATCTTTAATTACATTAAAAATGAAATAAATTTATAGATTGTTATTGAATTTGAATAAAAGATTTAACATAATATAAGGAATTTTGAAAATCGGACTCCTTTAAGGTTAAATATAATTCAATTAAAATTAACAAATAATTTTAAATATATTTTTACAAACTAAAATCTTTGATGTTTCGATGAATCAGCTGCAAGAAGACATACAGAAGACTACTCTACAAACAAGATCCTTTTACCTGGATATATTAAGGATATTTTTAATTATTTTAGTGATTTTACAACATGCTGCTATCGCATATGGTGGAAGTGGTAGTTGGATGATTAAAGAAGCGGCTTCGGATACCATCAGTCCCATAATCTTTACCTTATTCAATGTTATCAATCAATCCTTCTTTATGGCAACCTTTTTTCTATTAGCAGGCTACTTCACACCTCGCTCCTATGAAAAAAAGGGGCCACTCAAATTTGTCAAAGATCGGGTGATCCGTTTAGGGATTCCCTTAGCTTTGTATACCCTAGTAATTGTACCTATTAATATGTATATAATCCAGAATTTTGCGGTAGAACGTGCAGAAAGATTGACTTTTCTCGAAATCCTACAATATCAATACACACATTTTAGTATTCAATTCGGGCATCTTTGGTTTCTATTACTCTTATTGATTTTTGTTGGAATATATATAGTATTTCGAGTGCTTACAGACCGATATTTTCCACAAAAATCTATTCATATGTTTCGAGATAAGTTTCCTCCTAATAGGGTACTATTTCTCTGCATTGCTCTTCTATCCTTTCTAACCTTCGCGGTTCGACTTGTTTTTCCGGTAGATGAGTGGTTCTTTTTTGTTCAATTCGCCCATATTGTTCATTATACATTTTACTTTTACTGTGGTGTATTGGCTTATAGGGGGGATTGGTTTAGCCGGATCTCTAGTTCACATGCCCGACATTGGGGAATCATATCTCTTATAACGATCCTACTTTCCCCGGTCATTTTATTGTTAGGGGGAGCGTTAGAAAGTGGAAATTACGACGTTTTTAAGGGTGGAATGACTTGGCAAGCCTTAACTTTTGCCATCTGTGTATCAATTCTTTTGATAGGGATTCCAATTTGGCTTATATACATGTTTCGTGAACGACTCACTCA
>Ga0114925_10001177_pt1 | contig 12622 bp, 27 predicted proteins | sample SumtaG_2_FD_87287 | JGI IMG/M metagenome (GOLD analysis project Ga0114925, IMG submission 87287) | Deep subsurface microbial communities from Indian Ocean to uncover new lineages of life (NeLLi) - Sumatra_00607 metaG | ecosystem: Environmental > Aquatic > Marine > Oceanic > Sediment | place... | reverse complement strand
GGCGACAAAATCTCAGAAGCGTTGGCACGTAGTTTGTTCCCCCAGCTTGAGGAACTTACCTATCGCGCATAATGAACAACTGGAAAGGACAGGCCGGGGCCTTCGCCCGAAACTAAGTCAATGGAGTGTCATAGCTTGTGTCCGCTATCGCTCCGGCCTGATTGCAATAACTGAGATCGAATAAGGAGAATACGATGCAAATAACTACAAAGGCAAAACATGCTAACAGATGGCAATCGTTCGCCAAAAAAATCACGATCCAATGCAATGACGGAATCGAGCCAATGTGGGATACAGTTGAACGAAGTGGTTTAACATTCCCAGATCAAGCCCCGGAAGATTGCTTAACTTTCTGTGGCATAACACATGTTCGCATCTGTCATGAAAACGCTGATGCTATTATAGAATTTCGTGATTTTCCTGCGGAGCGCGCCGCTATCACACGGGAAGAAGATCGCTTTCGTGGTATGCTGACCGGTGTAGGAATATCATATAAGCCATGAATACAACAGATGATTTTATGGCCGGAATTTACCAAGCCATTCTCAGGCAAGCGGAACGAACTAGATGGCATCTAACACGAGAAGCCCACCAACGGCGTTTGAATGCAGCCCGCAACCAACGGGATCATCGCCCGAAAAACAACCGCCAATTACAACGTGGCCGTAATAGCTGGCATGGGGATCGAGGCAAACGAACATGATCGGACATAAAATAGACCGCCTATTGGTTGCCGACATGAAACACCACGCGGAAATGGGGGTGTATGAAGGCCAACAGATAACACCCTATCTCAACCATGCCAAACGGATTCACCAAGAAACCGGCACTTGCCTGCTGTTCACCAGGGACGTTGGCTATCATACCTCTGGTTTTCTGAAAAACCCGGATTATGAACGTTGCTATCATCTATCCATCTCATTCTGGGATTCACTGCGTCTTGTTCCCTGTCCCCGTCCATTCGAGCCAAAGCTGGCTCGCCTCTGGGTGAAAGCATTCTTCTGCGATTCTTCTCGTTTCATCTGGGAAGAAAGCCAACGGCGGGATAATCCTAGCGAAGTACGCCACTATCGTGTCTTCTGTGATCTCTCCTGGCAACCCATTCTCCCACGCAAAGAAGTCTATTCCAAAGAGTTTACCGAGGCCGGCTGGAAATCATGGAGCGATATTCATGAGGAAAAACCATGAAAGCACTCGACAAAGCTATCCGCAAGACGCAAGCCTGGTGGGGCGTAGACAGAAACACTGCCGAGACGATGGTGTTGTTCGTCGCCACGAAACAACTGATCTGCGACGACAGCGAATATCTCTTGGCGGCATTACACCGGCAGTTTCCTGATCTGCTCAGCCTACGGTCAATCCGTTGTATAGTATGTGACCAGGTGATCGTCTTCTTCCCTACCGACGGGACCATCGCCGTCCGGGATGACGGTGAATTGATCTGCCTGGATTGTAAAACAAATGGGAGCCAATATCATGACCAAAACATGTAGGCGCTGCCAGAACCCAGTAGCCGATCCTTATTATTCTACTATCTATTGTATGGTATGTTATCGTGAAGAACTTGCGCTCTTGGAAGCCCATCACCAGGAGCGCCGAAAACTCGACGCTCGATATAAAGAAGAGTATGATGATTTATTAAACGCATATCGTAAACGAAGAAACAGATGGAGAGAGAAACGCCATGGCCCAACACCAAGCAACAACAATGGCTGAACGAGCACGGAAAGCGCAAATTATGGAGATGCTACAAGACATGGACTATCCCTATGATGTCGCCTTAGAATTAGTGTGGCAATATATGGATGATGATAACTTTGCTGACTTATTTGCAAGATGGATAAACGACGGAGAGGAAGAAACCCCATGAGCGATGAAACATTTGGACTATACTGCAACCAATGCCAATATCAAGAACGCGGTGAAGCTATCACCATACCCTGCCCACAATGCGGCTCTTATGACGTAGATTTGTTCTACTGCGATGAACTATTGGAGCTGCGCACAGCCGGTAATTCAAGAGTTTTGCCAATACTACAAATCATTGACGACGCTTTTCAAAACTGGAAGCTATTTTGGGAACGATACGTCAAGAAAACCCTTGACACCGACGACCCGGCATGATAGGATTGAGGGTGACAAATGAATGGCCTTCGACAGCCAAATGTCGATCCAAATCACGATACATTTTAGGGGAGCAACAAAAAAGCATCCCCTTGACGAGAATGTATGACCTGGGGCAAGTCTGTGAAACTGCCCCTTCCGAAAGGGAAAAACGCGGAGTGGAAGCCGCTAAATATTGTACAGATCAAACCCCGATTGTGTGGGGTGTTGGTTGCGCCGGCCTATACCCGGTTACTTCCGCCTTTGACCAGCATCACACATAGTTGGGGTTTTGTGTTAGATAGGAGATAAGAATAATGAACGCAGAAGATGTAAATTATTGGAAGACAGGCCAGGCCGCGCCAGATACATTAATCGACAAAGCCGAAAAGCTAATTGTAGAAGTATCGGGAACGATCTTAGGGCGCGGGTTTGTTTCCAGTGTAGGCGAAGCAGCTTACATGCTAATGTTCCAAATCGATGATGCTTCTTATAAAATCGTTTGGCCGGTATTGCATTCCCGCACTGGCAATCAAGTGGCGGCCCGTCGGCAAGCAGCCACGATGTTGTTCCATGATGTAAAAGCGAAGTGCATGACAGCTAAAGTCATGGGTATTAAAAAGGCGTTTTTCCCTTACCTGCTATTGCCGGATGGTCGTACAGCCGCAGAGATCGCTGTACCTGAATTGGCCGATTCGATTGAACTTTATTTGCCACAAATAATAAGTAAGTAACACCGAACTAGAGCGGTTTTGTGTTATGCCTCGTAGCCCAATAGGCAGAGGCGGTTGTTTCAAAAACAGCAGGTTGTGGGTTCAAATCCCACCGGGGCAATCAGGGATGTGGCGCAATGGTAGACGCGCTTGACTTAAAATCAAGTTGTTATGGGTTCAAATCCCATCATCCCTACGCACAGATTGCCTAGCGGCGAAGGCGACGGGCTGTAGACCCGTCCTGTAAAAAGCATCGTAGGTTCGAGTCCTACTCTGTGCATGTCCCTGTAGCCCAATTGGTAGAGGCGTGCGCCTTAGGAGTGCAAGGTTACTGGTTCGAACCCAGTGAGGGACATTAAAGCGGTTTTGTGTTAGGAAGGATGTGAGCGGATGGATAGGCGAAAATTAGATTGCCTGAATTGCGGCGCACCAGGACTACTAGACAGCTTTACTATGCTTCGCTATCCACAAGACCCCCGCAATGAGATGCGATTTTTGTGCTGCGATTGCATGAAACAGCTTGGGTTCGACGATATGACATGGCCTGAATTCCATGAGGCCATAATCAAGTGGCTTATAGAAAAGGAACTAACCCCATGAGCGAAAAACTATACCTTGTGACAATTGCCGGGGCTTATGAAAGAGTCCTGCAATTACCGATAGACCAAGTAGAACAATACGCTGTTAATCGTGGTGTTGCATGCGGTTACCTACCACTGTGGAGAACAGAGCGCACACCCGATGACATTGAGTATGGAGTTGCACACAATTTTAGCAGAGACAAATACGCGGGGCTGATTCGAATACAGGTCATTCGTCTCGTAGTATCAATCGAGGATAAGCGCTACGCTGGAGCGTATGTCCCCGATCACCGTGAAGACAACCGACTCATTTGGGAAGAGTTGCGCCAACGCGGGCAGGGCCAAGACTATACCGAACCACAGGGCACACCTTATACCCTGGAAGAAGAAACACCATGATAAAACACAAACTCACAGCAGACCCTTTATTTCACAAGCTCACCAAATCGGAATTGCTTATGGCATATGAGATGATTTCCCGACAGATCGAAGAAATGCAGGCATTGACATGGGAATTGAATGGAGAACAAAACAAGATAATGCTCCGCGTCCATGCCCTAGAAAAGAAAGAGGAAGAAACCCCATGACTGACAAACCAAAATGCAATATCGACATGGCGCATGTAGTCAGACTACTGTCAGAAATCACGCACTTATGTCTCTTGCTTGCTGATGATCGCATATATGGCGCGGAACTATCAATCGATAATGGTGGCGGTTGGGAGGCGTTTGTGCCCTATAGATATGCCGCCCGGCATGACCGTGAAAACTTTTTCCAGTGCGGAGGCACGCCACTATCTGACTTGGTTCGCACTCTAGAAGCAGAAATCGCCGGATTGACTTTGAAGACACAAGAGGAGCCAATCCCATGACCGATTGTGAACCCATCTGTTGCTAGGTCTTCCAGGCGAAAAATGAACAAAAATTGCTTGAACTTCTTTTGATGGTAATGACTAAGCAGGCACGGCGACTAGAGCGCCCTGATTTAGATATTGAAACCTACTTCAACCAATACATTCTACCGATGTGTTCAGATAGGAAAGGTGAGCAATGATACTTGATTGCGCGGCAGCTAGAACGCTTTCTGGGTTTTTCCGTCTTTCCGGTAATGAGTTTTCATATAAGGTTGCTACCGGAACCCCTGGACGAATTATCAGAATAAACAATGACCAATATTATGTGTTATTTGACGATATTCCAGTCTCCATAATAGTAAGCCGAAATGATATATTGTTACCCCAACAGGAAGAGGGACAATCATGAAAGAAGAATATTCAAATCTAATTGATATGATGCGTATAATCGAAACTCTTGACGCAGAGAGTGTTTTTATCAAGCTCAGCTATCACACTGGCTACAATCATACCAGTTGGTGGCATTGCGAAATATCTGAAACCGGAGACCACTGGATCAATTTTGAGCTTTCCAATTCCGAAGAATGCTTAAGAACAATAACACAGATCAAAAACCGCCTCCACTTTTTTAAAGGACTGCAATCATGACCACCACATTCGATTTCAACTTTCGTGAATGCCTATCTGTATTCAAGGGCGCGTCCCTTCACGTCCTTATGGCACTTGTATTGCACCAGAATGAGCGCGGACGGTGTTGGCCGAGCAACGATCTACTCATGCGCGAAACAGGGAAGGGTAGTGGGTCTATCACTGAAGCCCTGAAACACCTGGAAGGCATCTCCGCCGTTGTTCGGGTGCCACATGAACACCGCATCGGCAAGGAAAAAGACCTGCACCAACGCAAGAATGTATGGCAACTGACTGGGATATTAGTGTTTGAGGAAGTGGTATATCCCTACCTATACATGACCCCGGAAGCGGCGCAAGGGATAATTGATTCCCTTGAAATACTCGGTAAACATTCTATTTCCAAATGTTTGAAAGCCAAATGTTTGATTTCAGAACATAAAGTATATACAGGTAAAGAGAAAGAAACTACAAAAGAAAAAGATTCCTCCGCCGTAGGCGGAGAGGGCAATGAACCTGAAAACCAACTATCACAGACACAAACTGATAGGCAAATACAATCTCTATCCCCCTGTGACCGGCAAGGTGCAAGTTGCTCACCTGACTGTCGTTTTTTAGGTATGGCGACTTGTCCCTATACCCTGAAAACCGTGCCTGCCGGCCCCTATGATTGGTCAACTCCCAGAACGCAACCTATTACAGATTCCAATGGGCCAGAAGATTTCTGCCTATATGATTCCCTATGTCCATATTGGAATTGGAAAGAAGCGCAATGCATAAGTGATAGTTGTGCCCCTAGTGAAAAGTATTGCGCTGATTGCGTAGAAGAACACGCAGCCCCCGGCGTACAACCTACTGAGAATTCTAGTAGGTTGGTTGCGCCTATCGTCGTCAATTTCTACAATGTATCCAAACATTGGAACCAATATGAAGAGCAGTGGGATAGTGAGCAATATCTATACATTGGGCGTACCAATACCACGTTCATGCTCGGTGGTTCCTTCTGGCGCAATGAAGTTCCAATTAGATCAGGTACGACACGAGAACAAACAATTGCAATGTATCGGCAACGTATCTGCAACGATATTCCATATCTAGAACGCCTACCTGATCTGACCGGCAAAATCCTGGTATGCTGGTGCGAGCCGGAAGCCTGTCACGGCGATGTATTGGTGGAGTTGTGGTGGGAACATGTGGGGAATGTGCCCAGCAGCTATACCGTCGCTAAGGGAGCGCTGGCTGGATTAGGTGATGAACCTGCCGAAGATATGATTAGGCAGCTACGTGATGATGAACCTACTCCTAAAGCTCCCACAGTTTTTTACAATTGTCCTAAATGCCAAAATGATTATTCTTTGGCCTATTGGACTTCAGATACATTAGAATGTTCTGAATGTCACTATGTCGAAGAACAACCCGCCCCCGACGAGGCTCCCCCACCAGCTACACCCCCTATCGAAGAAGAAGCGGAAAGCCAACCTAAAGTAGAAAACCCGTCTCGCAAAAAAGTGATCGCAGCCCTGGCGCGTGGCATGGAATGGGAAACGATTCCGAAGGGCATGTGGGCGCGTGTCACCAAAGTCGCTAATGAGTTGCTTGACCTGCGCAACATCGATGGCGAGCATGTGCCCCTTCGCCTTGACCAGATAGACCGGTTTTTCGTGTGGGCACGTAAGCAAGATTACGAATGGCAGAACGTAGAGATCGTCACCTCCAAATGGGGTGCATTTATGAAAGACCAACCCAAATACAAATACGTGCCCATCTTGGAACCAGAACACTCTGTCCCGCCAGTTGATAATCCCCACGAGAAGATCGACCCAGAGGAATATTTCGCAACACGAGAAGCCCTTTTCACCGTTTTACACACTCCTTATGAAGAACTCCCAGAAGGAATGACAATTGATGACCTCACAGACTATGCCACCGAAGAACCTACCGAACCAGACGTACCTGACACCCAAGATCATACAACCTGATTTTGGGGGATTTTCAGCGCCTTATTCTGAAGAAGCTGAAAGGGCCCTGATTGGTGCTTTGCTGACTGACCCGAACCGCCTGGATGAGGTTGGCTTTCTGGAACCGTCGGATTTCTTTTTATTGTCTATGCGCTATGTTTACGAGGCGTTCCTGGAATGTCAGGAGAATGAAGGGATAGCTGAGATAGATATTGTCACTGTGTCTGAGGCATTACGCCGGAAGAAACGGTTGGATAAGATTGAAAACGGTTTGGCCGGTTTGACTACGCTAATAGCTCAATGTGCCACCAGCGTCCATGCCAGTGTGTATGGTCGCATGGTACAGCGCACTTCTGCTCGACGAAAATTGATGGCTTTAAGTAAGAAATTACATCTCGCTGCCCAGGATGAAAATACCGATACTGTTGCTACCGTCACTCAATATCAGGAAGAGATCAACGCTATCGCCGCCCCTCTAGCTACCCAACAGGGATTATCTGCCCGTGAAGCGATAGATCAGCACATTTCCGCTGTCGGCGAAGCAATGCGTTCGGAGCAACCCAAATCAGTTTCTACCGGTTTAGATGACCTGAATTTAATTCTAGGGGGAGGGTTCTATCCCCGGCGTTTGACATATGTTGTGGGGATCAACTTTCATGGAAAAACATCATTTTTGCTTACATGTGCCTGGCACGCGCTCATCGAAGGAATGAGAGTAGGTTATATGAATGTGGCCGACGGCAACGAAAAAGACGTGATGGATCGGATGTTGGCTATGGAAAGCGGGTTGGCTCCATTGCAACTTGATTCTGGTAACTTGAACAATGCCGAATATTATCGATACTGGCAGGCGACCAATCGGATTAGTAACACTCGGTTGCATATCGCTTCCGAAAAGGGAATGCCCATGCCTACAATCTACGGACATTGTGCCGGATTCAAAAGCCAACAGGGAGGTATTGACATTGTGTTCATTGATTATTTCCAGAGGATCGGTGCGTTAGGGCGTTATACTGATAACCGCCACAAATTGAACAAAATTAGTCAGGTGTTGACCACGATGGCTGAGCGTTTAAACTGTCCGGTGGTATGCGCAGCGCAAGTAGTGCGAGGGGTGCAAGGGTTCCCTACCCGGTTCCACATTCAAGGAACCGGCCACGCTGAACAAGATGCGGATGTTGTGTTGATTGTCTACAAAAAAGAGGTCGCCCCCGCACCGGGTGCTGACCCTACTGACTTCGCCCCGGTGCAAGTCAAGGTAGACAAAAACAAAGTGACCGGTAAAACTGGCATTGTTAATTTGGTACAGGATACCCATACCACCAAATTGCTGCCAACTACCCGGCGAACTTTCGATTGAGGGTTGCAAAGTATGGCAAAGTATGGTAAGCTGAGACTATGAAAAACAAAACGACCAAGAAAATCACTATGTCCTTCGAGCTTGATTTGCTTGATAGGATCGCTGAGCATCGCAAGCTCACGGGCGCATCCCAGGTTGGCTTCTTTCGAGTGGCCGCCGAACGACTATTGCGTGACGAAGAACAGGCAAAGATGCGCCAGCACATTAACCGGCAAGTACATCCACGACAAGGAGACGACGAATGAACGAAGAGACAGAACAAGTTTATCGGATATTGCGAGACTTAGGTGAGCAAGGCATTTTGCTTGGTTGGCTAACAGATGATGAGATTGATACGATTATGGCAAAGGCCCCCGATGTATCATTAAGAATCGCTATCAGAAAACAAGCTCTAGCAGCCATAAAAGTGGCTCAAGAAAAACGAGATGAATTACTAAGGAGCGACGACGAATGACGAATGAAACGCTAATCCACGAAGACATGGCGGTTTTGAAAGCGCCATTTGCGGCTGAGGAACATAGTTTTGATTATGATGGAAGACCGTTCGTTGAAGAGAAACCGGTGTGCGAACGTATTGAGATGGTTGATCCGGCATGGGGTATGTTGGTCGGTGAGCCGGTATTCCAGATTACAGAGGGTCATGTGTCGGTTAAGGTCTCTTTGACCATTAAAGGCGTAACCCGTGAGGACTATGGAACACGGCCTATCATGGCGGGGAAGAGAGTGCAGGAATCGGTGAAGGGCGCTGTCACAAATGCACTACGTCGAGCAGCCCGGCGTTTTGGTATCGGACGCTATTTGTTAGACGCTCCAAACTCGGTACAATCCAAAGGTAAAGACATCACCAACTTGCGCCGTTGGTTGGCAGAGCTTACCGGGACACCAGCAAAACCGCAACGCCAAAAGCAGCAACCACAACCAAACGACGGCAAAGGCCCACAACAAGAACCGGGGCCGGAACCCCAAGAGCGTGATGTTATGCTTGTATCCGTAAAAGTGTTGACTGATGTAAGGGGGAAAGATTATTATGGGTTCCGCACTGAGGATGATACTCCGGTTACAACATTCAGCCGTGAATTATTTGTAGCCGGGTTTTACATGGAGCGCGGCGACTGGCAAGGGGCCAGGAAAGAACCAATGCCACTTGACCCTAAGATACGCGCCAAAATTCGGATAGATAATGGCTATTGGAAGGTCAAGAGTGTAATACCTTATATCCCGGAAGATCCTAGCTGGCAGGCATCAATAGCCAGAACGAATGCGCCATCTAACACCACTCCTGAACTCAGTGAAAAAGCGCAACAGATGTTGGATGACATTCCGCTATAGGCGTTTTCAGCCCTTTTACGGGGGGTATAGGTAGGTTGACACCCCTGTGCCCTTTACGAGCCAAACTTGGCCGGTCTGGTTCCAAATTGAAAGGTTTTGAGATGATGGAAACCTTTAACCGAATTCCACTTACATGTTTTCTCTGTGGCTGCCATCTGATCGGTGGAATAGATACCTTCGGCGACATTGGCCAAGAGTGTTGCCAATCGTGCTTTTGGGAGTTGCATGGCCAAGAGGGAACCGTTTGGTATGGGATGGCTCCGCACAAACACGATTTGTCCTTCACTGGTAGTTATGTGGGCAGTGCTGTCTTCGATATATTACTAGGGCCTCCCACGCTAGAGGGTAGCTTTTGGATCGAATTTCATAAGGCATGGTTTACCCCGGATGATGAGAATCCGGAACAGGGAATATGGCACACAGATTAGAGTAAGGAACAATCAAGGAGAATGAGTAAACATGAACATCTATGTCTGTGATTGTGGCGTGTTGTTTTTGAAATCTGATATTTCACATGATGCGCCTGAAACATTCTATGAGGATCAGCGTGTAATCGAGTTGGTTATTGCACATACAAGAGGGCAAGCGCGCTCAATTATCACATCTGAATTCTCTTTGGATTTTACAAGCAATCAAGTAAAAATAAGAATTGTCTCGAAAGGATTACCCGAAGAAGCCCCCTGCGTGATTGGTATGGAAACCAGGAATCGCAGTTGGATGCCGCGCAACCGTCGGCACCAACAATATGAACGTGAATCCTGGGGCATTGTGTGGGATAGAAATCTATTGCGCGAACCGGAATTAGCACAGGGAACAATCAGGCCGGGCTAGATGACTGGCAATTTCGCCAAATCGTTTCGACGGATGTGCTGCCCGGCCTGTTCCACATGAGGAATGAAAATACGATGGTACCAATTGACTCAACAGACATTAACGCATTACACAGACAAGCAATGAAACTTGTTGATTCCGCTAACGCTCTAGCGCGATTGAAGCCTGACGACGTGCGTATCGCCGAAATGCTCCACACAGCATATCAATACGAGGCACGTGCGGCACGGCTATGCCCCCTTGTCCAACCATCGCACGCCGTCCTACATCGCAGTGCGGCGACGTTAGCGTTAGATTGCGATGAAGTTGAAGCAGTTCAAGAATTGGTGGATGCGGGATTGGCAGGAAATCTGCCGGAGGAAATTGCAGTCGAGCTGCGTGATATTTTGAGAAGGGTGAGCAAATGATGAAAGTTAATCTCGCTAAATGCGCTGACGATCAAATTCGTGTTGAGTTAGAATTCGGCGAAGAGACGCGGGTGCTATTCCTGTTCCCTAACGACGCTATGTATCTGGCCTCAGCTATCTTAGACCAAGTTCAAAATCCTGATAGTCCAGATGAAACGCTACTGGAGATCAATATCAACCCCGCATGGTTGGAAAGGAATGAATGATGGCAAAGACAAACATCAGTGACCGCGCCCCCTGCCCTGTCGCTTCCAGAAGCCCCCGAAAATCCCTGATTTTGGGTTATTTTTGGGATATATGACTGATAATGAGTGAGGAGTAAAATCATGGAACACGAAATGGAAAATAGCCCACACCCACCGAAACCAGACCCTACTATTACGCCGACAACGTGCAAGGGCAATTATCCGCGTGAACAACGCCAGCCGTCTAATACTCCGTATACAAAGAGTTGGCCGCGCCCATCTGCTCCACCGGCGCCAGACCGTCCCACACGCGACTCTAGTAGGAGGGGTTGGCGGCAATCAAATGAATATGAGCATGGGGTATTGAACATGGCAATCATTCTTACATTCTTTGTGTTCGTATTAACACCCTTTTTTGTGGGATCAATAGCACCGGAATCGACTATGTTCCAGATAGCGATGAGTGTGTGTTGGGCTATTCCTGCAATGACATCAATGGGGATATTAGCAGGCGGGTTAGTAGGAGCGTGGTGCTATTATCTTCTTAAATCAATGATGATTTTGCACCGGAAATGGATTGAAAGAGAAGGCCATGATACACATGGTGAATACATAGATAAAAACAACTCATGATAATGATACTTATCAGGAGAAAAGGAGTGAATGATGCAATGCCCCAAGTGTGGAAGTAACCAAATTTATGATGATGGTTACGATTTTTACGGAGATGGGTTAGTGGCCCCGCTTATACACTGTAAGGAGTGCGGCCATTCATGGCTAGATACATCCCAGGGCGATGAACTAGAAGTCTGGCAAGGATGGGAGCAATATGGCTTTGCAGATTGAGCGACAAGACGCTTGCTAAATATGAGCAACTTGAACGCGAAGGCAATCTCAATAAGCGCCAGCGTAATGCCCTGGCCGGACACCGATTATTGCCTATTGCGGTCAAGGCTATGCGGCGTAATTATCTGGAAGAGAAGGCTGCGCGAGAAAAGGAGTGAGTGATGGCAAATTTATGGACTCCACCGTCCCCACAACCCCCGGAGGATATTGCAGCCGAGCATTATTGTCCGCATTGTGGGGAATTGCTCTATGTAGACTGGATGTGGGGTAGCGATTTCGATGAGGCCATCATAGGGGAAGAGGATTATCATTGGTGGTATCTTGCTTGTGAATTCTGTGAGGCGTGGTTTACCATTGATGATGACGATCTTATAGAATGCACATAATGTGCTGTTATGCGACAAGAAAGGAATGAGATGATGAAAGACCGAGAAGTATTTACCACCGCACAGAAATTGCTTAACGACCTCAAAGAAACCGATGATATTAGAGACATCATTGCGTTTGCAGAATTCTTCCTTGCGAGATTTATGTACGGTTACCCACAGGAATCAATTGCATGGGAAGCATACCAAAAGGAAATTAACCGATGGGATAAAGACTCTCTCATTTGGACTATCATCGGATTATGTGAATTCATTCATAAGTTGGATGCCGCTAGACAAACCCCCACCACCGGGGATGATGCGATAGAACAGGAGTAGGACTGAATTTTTGGAACACTTCAACCAATTCTGTGACAAATATGATGAGGTACCATTCTGATGGTTCAAAGCCCAGATGTAAAAGAGGTTCACCATGCTTGTTTGGAACGGCGGTACGATCCCTT
>Ga0114925_10001175_pt1 | contig 12630 bp, 11 predicted proteins | sample SumtaG_2_FD_87287 | JGI IMG/M metagenome (GOLD analysis project Ga0114925, IMG submission 87287) | Deep subsurface microbial communities from Indian Ocean to uncover new lineages of life (NeLLi) - Sumatra_00607 metaG | ecosystem: Environmental > Aquatic > Marine > Oceanic > Sediment | place... | reverse complement strand
TTTTTCTTTCTCATTTATAGTTTTTTGAATATTATCCATAACAAGTGATTCTTGTTTAAGCAAAGCTTCTTGTCTGCTTATCTTTTCATTAAATTCTTCAATAAATTTTAATGAGTTTCCTATTTTTTTTTCTAATTCATCTTCTTCTTTTCTTAACTTTGAAATTTTTAGAGCTATTAACTGTGAATTTAAAAAATTAATTTTTTCATCTAATTCCTTCCAAGCTAAAGCATCATTCTTTTCCTTTTCAACTTTTTTAAGCTGAGAAGACACTTCTTTGAAAATAGCTTCGAACTGACCTAAATCTCTCTCTGCTTTTTCTAATTCTTTTAATGTGGCATCTTTCATTTCATCATATTTTTGAAGACCTATCAGATCTTCAATGAAAAGTCTACGATTTTCTGTATTCATATGTGTGAGTTCAACAATCTTTCCTTGTAGAACAAATTGATTACTACCATCAGGATCAACATTTGCAGCTGCTAAGGCATTAAGAATTTGCTGACGGGTGGATTTTACACCATTCATTTTATAACCACCACCCCCACCTCTTTTTACTGTACGTGTGATTTCAAAACTATCTGTTCCACCTGGAAAAACATTTTCAGAATTGTCAAAATACATTGTAACCGATGCTCTCTGAGACGGATTTTTCCCTCTAGAGCCAGCAAAAATAAGATCCTCTAGACTTTTAGCTCTCATTGTTTTTTTACTTAATCTCCCCAATGCGAAACATAGAGCATCTATAATATTTGATTTACCCGCACCATTAGGACCTACTATACATGTAAAACCACTTGAAAGTTTTATTGTTACAGTACGATCTCCAAATGACTTAAAACCAGTCATAGAAATTTTTTTGATATAAGTCAATTATTTCTCTCCGTTTCTATCTTCAGTATAAAGAATAGAGTAATTACCAATATATATATGATAGGCATGTCAAATATATAAAAAAATCTGACTTCACTTTTCCATTTTTGAAACCTATGAAAAGATTAGTAGTTTTCAAAAAAAGTATCAAGAATTGCTTTTAATTGGTTAGGGCTTATTACCATAAAATAATCGTTACAAATTTCTAAATTATCTCGTATTAGAGTTTTTTTTCCTTTTAGAGTATTCTTTGAGGGTCTTATTATACCGATATTCAATAAATCTTTAATTAAACTCTGAAATTCGTTAATACTTTTTTCATATTCTAAGGATTCACAAGAAACATGGTATAGATCTTCTAATTCTTTTAAAGAAACATAATAATTCATTTTACTGATGAAATAATTGGAAAGATTATCTAAAAATACTATATGGAGAAAATCCTCATCAGAAATATAATTTAACATACTGAATTCATCATGAATTTGCATTTGATCAAAATGATTCTGACAAAGCTCTATTAAGTCACAATTCATAATTTGTTCTTTACTTTTCAAATGTGGATAAAGATTTCTAAGAATCTCAATCCCTTTACCTGGTACAGGGACATATTGCTCGCAAACTAAATCTGTTATATACTTAATTATTTCGCCGTCCACTTCATGTGAGAGTGTTAATAAAATTCGTTGTTTTAGGATAGAATATAGTTCTTTATAATTGAAATAATTCAATTTCTTTTTTAAATCGAATTCAGGCAATAATTCAATTGTTGTCGGTTGCAGCATTTTATTTATGGTATAGATCGAGGTAATATTTGTATCTTTTCCAACTTGTAAAAATTTCTTAAATATCTCAGGTTTTAGATACTCGACATTAGTAAAAATAAAAAAGAGATTATGATCAATTCTTTTACACAATAGCTTAAATACGTTCCACAAATGCGATAAATTTGAATTTAATAGTGAATCGTAGTCGATTTTAAATTTGCATATATTTAATAAATCGGGGAGAATTGTAAAAATTAATTCTTCGAAATCTTTTTCTTTACAATCAATACAAATTTTATGAATGTTATTAATCCCTTTATTTTGATCAGAGAGATCATTAATTACTTTATTGGCAATCGTTTTTTTTCCAATTCCATTAATTCCTTGATAGAGTATGTTGAGAGAGAATTTATCGGAAATTGAATCATTTAAGATAGATATTAATGAATTAAGTTCCTTTTTTCTGTGTAACAAATGTGGAGGAATATAATTTGGGTCGAATAGAGCCTTAGGTCCAACAAAATTATTATCTATATCTAGTTTAAATGTCATGATTATAAGTTTTTTTTTTATTTTTTTTTTATACGAATCTATTTAAACCCCACACAGAGAGTGGGGTCACTGAAAGTAAAAATAAAGTGTATCCCATAATGAAAAAACTAAAATTCAATATCGGATAAGTTAAACTATAAAAACCTGTTAATATTTGAAATCAAAAATTCATTCAAAACTTTCCAATAAGTTTTTCAAATTATCAGCTAAAAGAGGGAAGTATTCATATGACCTATTTTTCACGTTTTTATTTAAACAGAGTGCTACTAGATAAAGTCGAGTTTTATCAATATCTAATTTTCTCAAGAAAATTATTCCTTCTTTTGCAGATTCAGAGTTTTTTTGTGAAAATTCAATATTAGTAACAATATCTACTGTATTAATCTCCCATTCTTCTAGTTTTTCCAATGCTTGAGTTAATCTAGGGGCAATGGATTCACAAATCCTCTGATACTCATTATTCGTGGATCTACTCGCAATAATAAAACAATTTTGGTCTAAGAGAAGAGTTGAGCTATTATATGTTTTGCCCATGTAATCTTTTAATAAAGTTTGAAACATGTTAGACTTATGTGTAGCGTAAAACACACCATCTGAAAATGCTTTTAATAAGCTTGAATCATCATATATTGATGTTTTAATAATCGAGAATTTTATTGATTTAATAATTGACGGAATTTCTGCTTCAAAATAATCAATATTTTGCATTATATCTCCCCGATTTTTGAGATCGGGATCATATTTGTGCAATAGTATCAAAAATTGAAAGTTTTTAGGACGAGATTCTGAAATTATAGTTACAATATCTTTTAAAAACACTAGTGATTCTTCAAATTTTTCAGGGGTTTGAATATCAATAACATAAAATATTGACTGCATTTCAGTAAAGTACCTACTTTTTTCACCTAAGTATATTTTTCTATAATTTTTTTGACCGCCTAAATCCCATCTGATGATTGATATTCCTAATAAGGAGTTATTATGAACTGTTCTTTTGGCTTTTATGGTGGGTTTAACTGTTGGTAATAAGCTAAACTTTTTATCTAATGTTAATAAGATTGAGGTTTTTCCCCCATTTTCCAATCCACAGAAAAGAATTTTCTTGAGTTCTTTAGAATTATTCATTTATATATATTGAATGAAATGTAATTACATCTATTTATTAATTATTTTAATACCAATTTTATTTTTATCTATCCGCTCTCCTAATCGAATTTTTCGCATTTTTTTTGGAAAGGATAAATCAATGTCATCATAAATAAATCCACTAGAATCTTTTGGGGCTTCCATAACTTTTAACTTAGATGGAGAAACGCTTCCTCGATGGAATGAAATGATTTTACTATTTCCTAAAAATTTTCTATTTAAATATTTACCAAAACTATTACAAGCTGCGATTGGAACCCGATTTTCAAGTGCACGTGCTTTGAGATATATTTCCCAATTATTCATGCCATCTTCTCTAATTTGAGTTGGTGAAAATAAAAGATCTGCTCCATTTTCGACAGCTAATCTAGGAGTTTCAAAAAAAGCCATATCAAAACATATTAAAATAGCAAAATTACACAATTGGTTTAATTTAAATATCTTTAATTCTTTTCCAGGATTAAACTGCTCTCGTTCATATGAGTAAAGATGTATTTTTTCTTGTCGTCCTAATTCCTCACCATTTTCGTCAAAAATATAGCAGGTGATTACTGGTTTATTTGAATTTTTTCGTTTTTCCCAAATTGCTCCTGATAGAATTTTTATATTAAATTCTTTAGCAATGTTTTTAATAAAATTATAATCATTTCCTCTTTCTTCTTGTAAGTTTTTTGCTGAATCTCTAAAATATGGCACCCATCTTTCAGGTAAACATACTATATCACAATTTTGATAATTTTCTAATAATTGATTTAGCAGGATCTCAATTTGAGAATAACATTTCTTTCTATCTTGAAAAATTTGTGGTTGAATGCAGGCTACTCTCATTTCAGGGGTTAACGGTTAGTATTTTTATTATTTATATCATCAATAATATTAAATAATTCATGTAAGCTTGAAATTTCATAATTGGGTTTTAAAGATGCTTTCGTATTAAAATCAATATGAGGGATGTCATATTTCCCCCCTCTATGAATATATACAGTATTAATATCATTTAGGTTTGCGGGTGCTATATCTCTATCAATTCTATCTCCAATATATATTGCTTCATCCCCTTTAATCCCAATTTTCCTTAACCAATAACTAAAAAGCTCTGGATTCGGTTTTTTAAAACCAATTTCATCTGAAATTACTATTAGATCAATTTTTTTATCAATATTAAGTCTTAAAATCTTTTCATACTGTTTAATGGGGATACCGTCTGTAATAATTGATGTTTTTATCGATAACTTATTTAACCTCATTAAGCATTCCTCAACATCATCATAAAGCTTAATTGATTTTACTTTTTCTTCATGATAAGCCATAACTGCTGCAGCTATATACTTATGTCGGGCATTATAGGATATATTTTCTACATTATCTTCCATGTGATTCAATCTTCTAATAAAATAATTAAAATGTTTTGAAGAATTTGATCCATACTCATTTACGATTTCATGAATTAACTGAATTGCTTTGCTTTTCTCGACTTTTAAGCCCAAGTCGATCATTGCATCTATTCCTTTAATTCTAGCTCGTTCTGATAAACCTGTTGAGTCGAATAAACAATCATCAAGATCAAATCCAATTAATTTTACAGATTTCATTGTCTTTCAAATATTATCTTAAATTTATAAAATTAATGCAAGCAATTTGCTTATTTCTATCGTTTAAAGATATTAGAGGTTAAGTTAAGATAAATTTATTTATCTTTAATAATATATAATCTTTAATATTAATTTGTTTAATTTTACCATCATTAAATTAGCTGTTCTGCCTATAAAATAAAAAATTAATAACGGAGATTCATTAATTGAAAACAATCGTCGCATTATCTTATTTTCATAGAAAAATTGGACCGTTAGTCTTTTTTTCTTACCCGAAAAACTCCTTAGATAAGGATTTATCAGTTAAAATAGCTAATATTATGGATCAACAGTATAGTGAAGGTTTTTTCACACACTCTTTTGAAAACTTGAAATCCATGAATTATTATTTTGAAATTCATTCTGATTGGGCACGTGGGAACAAGGAAATGTTAATGGTTTCAATTATTTTAGATCAACAAATACCCACAGAAATAGAAGTAAATTTGTCAAATCTATGTGCAGAATTTTCTAAGCGGTTACAATCAAATGAGGAGATATACACAGCATTTTATATAAAGGATTTAAATAGCTTTGACGAAAATGATAAAGAAATCATTATTAAGAATGAAGCTCTAATAGAAGCCTGGGTGAATAATTTATACTGGGCCATTGGGGAATTTACCAGGGAAAAAACTGAAGAGGAAAAAATCGCAATTCTACTGAATGATAAACATATCTTCGAGACTCTAGAAAAACTGTCAAATGGACCAATTCCTTTAGAATGGTTGAGAGAATGGTTTAATGAGGAATTTCCTGAAAAGAATTTTGAAGAAATTATAGATACACTCGTTGATAAGCAATTCATTTTTATAAATCAAATCGGTTTGGTTGAAAAATATGTGCTTCTTTTAAAAGAAGTAAATGCTGAGAGGATTCCCCCTGATAGTGTGATTGAATATATTGATGATAAACCCGAATTAATAGATTTACTCTTGCCCAAAGTCCAAGAATATTTTAGTGATTATGAAAAAAAAACTGAGGACCAATTAAAGCAAGACAGTTTCACTCTCTTTAAAATAATGGCAGATGCGAAGAAATATAATGTTCTTTCTGAATTAAGAAACGGCTTAATTTCAAAAGATAAACTACATAAATTAGTTTCGAAAAAATCACTTGATTCTTTAATGGAAAACATTGAATTTCTAAAAAAGTATGATGTAATCGAAGAGCTTGAGTATAATAATGAAACTTATATAGTATTGAAAACAAATCTTCAAATAACTACAGCCTTTCCTGAATGGATGAGAAAATTGGTGCCAAAGGAATCAGAACCTATTGTTGCGAATAAGTATAATCTAAAATTAAGAGAACAGGAAAGAGAAGAAAAGAAATTAGAGGAATAAAATGCTATGTTCAATGGGGAAGAATCTATAGAAGATTTAAAAAATCTTTTAGGTTACATGGGGATCGAAATTTTATTTGCGATAGATAAAGGTGCTAAGAATTTTGAAACAATCAAATTGTTTTCAGGCTTGCCAACTTCATGTATTAAAGGAAGAATACCTGTTTTGCTTGAATTAAACCTAATTAAAGTGATTAAAAAGGAGCATTTTCTAACTGAGAAAGGACTTAATTTCAAAAATCAATTAGAAAAGAATACTGATTAAGAGAAAAAATCAGATTGGGGCGACAAGGATCATCACTAAGAGCAATAGTTCTTATTGTCATAAGCTCATCATATTTCTTCTCGTAATATATTAAATTTTATTCCTTAATTTTTTTTGCTTTTGAAGAGATAAATTTAATCTTCTTTTCTATTTTGATTTGGTTTTTCTCGTGTTAGGTCTCTATATTTCTTTTCATAGTAACCGGGACTTTTAAATCCCCCCTGTTTATCAATAAAACTTTTTAGGCTCTCTTCTTGTTGAATCTTACTTCTAATAGATTTATAACTTGATTTGGAGATCTCTTTGCGTTTTAGTAAATAATCTAAGATATTGAAAGCTTCCTCTATAGTTTTAGATCTCCTTATAAAATCAATTGCACTAGGATTCACTAATTCTCTTGGATGATTTTTGCCGAAGTTAAGATTTATTGAGTTTAGAGCCCCTTCAACAGATTCAATTTTAACTACTTTCTTTTTTCCAGTTATTTCATTTATTAGATGAGGAAATCTTTCATAAAATTCTTTTTTATCGTAAGTTATTGCTAACCCATTTTCTTTTTTAATTTCTGGCTTAATAGATTTCTTTGATTTACCTTTTTTATTATTTTCCATCCGAAAATTCCTTTAAGCTTAGATTCTTGATTATGAAATGATTATCTTAATAATAAAATTATTGATTAAGAATTAAAAAGAATAAAAACACCATAAATTATAATTTTAAATTTACTTACCCTTGATAGTTAACAATAAATTTATCATAAAAGTAATAAAATATGTTTATTTTTTATTAATAACAACGTATGGATGTGTAAGTATAATTGAAGTCTGGATACAAGCATATAAAAGATACTTTTGAAAAACACGAGAAAGGATATCAATCACAGTATTGGCAACGTGGAATTGAATATCGGAAAGGTAAATCTATTCAAAGGATTGAAAAACCCACTAAGATTTACCGAGCAAGGGAATTGGGATATAAAGCTAAACAAGGATATGCCATAGTAAGAGCCCGTATTAGAAAAGGCGGAATGCATAAAATCCGTCCAAAACGAGGAAGAAAACCTAAAGCTATGGGGGTTTCTAAGTACACTACAGGAAAAAACCTTCGATGGATTGCAGAGGAAAGAGTTCAACGTAAGTATCCAAACATGCAAGTATTAAATTCATACAAAATTTATGCTGATGGTAGAAATTGGTATTATGAAGTGATTTTAGTGGATCCACATCATCCAGTTATTAAATCAGATCCAAAAATTAACTGGATTTGTGAAAATCAGCATAAGAAAAGAGTTACCCGCGGCTTGACCTCTGCGGGAAAGAAAGCAAGGGGTTTGCATAAAAAAGGTTGGGGATCTGAGAAAACTAGACCAAGTATTAGATCCAACAAGGGACGAGGTAAATAAACTAAAGATACCCTTATTTTTTGAAATTTTTTTTGAAGATTTCGTTTTAATCTCTGAATATAACATATAAGGGGATACAAGATTTTTTTATAGAATTTATTAACTAATATCCTTCAATTTAAGAATTGAATTCATTGTACAATCAAACTCCAGATGATGTTTGGTTGTTATAAAATATAGATTTAATCAAGGAATAAAAAGAAGCGGACCCGGCAGGATTCGAACCTGCGACATTCAGATTAGAAGTCTGACGCCCTATTTACATGGTTATTATAAAGAAAAAAACCACCAGGCTAGGCTACGAGTCCTTTTTGAATCTGATAAATAAATAAAATATTGTTTTATCTTTAAATTTTTGTACAATGAATATTCACTTACTTGGAATTAGATGGATTAAATCAAATTGAGCTTAATCTTGAGAAAAATAGATGAATATTTAGACAAAAGATGAATATACACCATTCAAATTAATCTTCTTTCTTATGTTTATTTATTATTATTTTAACTAAATCTGGTGAAATCCTTCTCTATAAATTAATAAATTATTAATATATTTCTTTTAATAAACTAAATTCTTAAATTAAATTTAAGACGAATATGGAATTTAATTTCTTGAAATAGTTGTTAGAAGGAGAGTTCATAAATTGCTTAAAAAAAAGATTTACATACACCAAAATATTCCATATGCATTTAATTGGAATAAAGAACATCATAGAGAAAAATATTCTCAAATCGCCGCAAATCGAATAGAATTAAATAACCTTAAGCATCATTTCAAAGTTGTTTACGAAGGAGTAATTCCAAACAATTTATTCAATTCTCGAAATCTTCCTAGAGTATCACAATTTAAAATTAAGGGTATCAAAACTGCTTTCATTAGAAGTTTCAGCAAGAAATTGATTAGATCTGGGATAATTCAATATCATGATTCTGATTCAAAATTGCCTCGATATGCTCAGAAAGTTATTAATACTTATAAAACTGAACAAAAAGAAAAAAAACCAGGACATAATCCAATTCTAAAGAATATTCTTATTAAAGACCAAGATTCAATAGCTATTGAAGTCCCAATTTGGAATGAAGCCGATGGTAAAGTCTTAACAGGACATATCGATTTACTTCAAGTTCAGGATGATTTAGTTAAAGTCATAGACTATAAACCTGAGGGTAATTTTTTAACCTCTTTACCACAAGTAGCAATGTATGGATACCTATTAAGATCTAAATTAGATTTAAAAAGAATTACATGCATTTCTTTCAATAAGGAGGAAGCTTGGGAATATGATCCAGGCATTCTTATTTCAGACATCAAGGAATATTTGATTTCTCATCAAATAAATTATAGACCATGGGAAAAATACTTATAAGAAAATTTCCACTATTTCTTTTCTTTTGGTTTAGAAGTATCCTCTTCTTCTTTAGACTTTAAATATCCTCTTAATAATAAGTAGCATAAAAGAAGTGCAATGAATTCTACAATCAGCCCAAAGAAAGTAATCACAGTTCCGTTATAATCAAAATATCTTAATAATATCGCAATACTAAGGCCAGATGATGCTAAAATGAATAGTATTAAACCTCTAATAATATCCATAAACGAATTTTTAATATAAGAAAATTCTTTCTTAATCCAAGAGAATATTGAAGGCATAAGAAGTAAACGTTGTTTTCTAATAATCTTTTAAATTAATTAATTAAAGAATATTTTAATATCTTTTTCATTTTAAAGAAAATACTCTGTGAGTTATTTTTAAAATGATTATTTTTTTTTAAACTTAGAGTAAAGTGCTTTATCTAATAATTTCCCAATTTTTTTAGCAATGTTGGAAGAAATCTCATATCTTTCACCATCAAGTAGATCTGGTTTATCTTTGAGAGACTTGGGATCATTGACTCTCTTACTCAGCACATTTGCACTTATTTCACTAACCTCTTTTCTAATGTTTTCTACAGTTGGTAGAGTAATTTTGGGATCAAACGATTCAATTTTTTCAACTGCAAAATTAAAAAATTGACAGATCAGATCAATAGAATCCCCTTTTAATTCACTATGAAGCTTAATATTCTCGGTAGCTGTTTTAGAGTCTTTTTCCTGCCAATATAATTGATTTGGGTTGATTCCAGGACTATTAATCCTCATAAGAGAACTTGTAATTCTCCTTTCAATCCAATTTAAAGTACTTAATTCCTGTTTTTCTCTTATTTTTTTAGCTTGTACTTGTTTCTCTTTTTCTTTTGCTTCAATTTTTTGCATCACATCCTCTTTACGAGCAGATTCAATTTTTTCGAGTCTTTTGACTATATCATAACCGATGCAATAAGAAATTGGGGATATCAAATCAGATTTTAGTGTTAACGATGCAATATTTTCATAGACCATACTATCATTATTTTTTAACTGAAAAATTCCATTTTTTAGAGAATTTTCAGTTAATCGTGCTAAGATAAAACCGTTGACTAGAAAGGGTTGGTTGGATGCATTTAAAACAATTACGAGTTCTTCTTGTCTTTTATTCAATCGTTTGATTATTAATTCTTCTAACTTAATTCTTACCCATTCTTCAGAATCCATTGTACCATCTATTTTTTTCAATGCTAATAGTAGTAGTGATCTATCATTTGATACTTTAGAATACAGTTCAATTATTCTACTAAGCTGTCTTAAAAACTTAGATAATATATAGAAGAAAATATCTCTTACTATTTTGTTGATAATATCTTCAAAATCTAATATAAACAAAATGTGAGAGTAATTTTTTAACTTCAATTCGTTTAAAAATACTTTATCAATGATTTGCTTCTTTTTAGAGTGTCCTTGATTGCTTTTTAGATCATTAAGTGCTGTAATGTCGACCTTTTTTATATTATATCTTATCATATTTCTTTTTACTTCCTCGGATACTTCATAATCTAAATTTGAGAGATGAAGAATATTGTTCACACCATATTTATTCAAATTATATATTATCTCATCAAAACTAGATTCGTTTAAGCACTGCAAGTAGTAAATAAAATCATTTGGATTCTCTTTCAACTTCTTAATTAATTCTGATTTTAAGTAAAGGAGGAGTTCATTTTCAAACTGTTCATAATTGATTTTTTGATAAAGCGCCTCTTCAATTTTATCAATCATTTCCTTTTTAATATTATTAGCTTTTTTAAAAGTGCTTAACCCTGGGATAGAAATAGGGAAATAATCGAGATTAAAATCTACAACTCTCCTTTTTATCATTCTTACAGGCATAGCTTCAACTTGTAATTCCTTGTAAGATTTAAATTCAAAGTCTTTACGAATTTTATTAATCATTCGATCTAAAGTTGCTAATTCGATAAATTTATCTTCCTTTTCTTCCATTTTTAACTTCTTTTCTATATCAACTGAGACCTCTTTAAAGGCAGAGCTTTCTTCTAAGATATCTAATTTGATTTCATTATTAAGGCCAATTAGATCTCCTAATAAATCATAAAAATAAAAGGAAGGATAATTTCGGATTATTTCCTGTAGTTCTTGTTCAATTTGAGTTTCAATCTCCTTAATCATTTTCTCCCTTTGAATTTCTTGAAGATCTGTTTTTCTAACTTCAATTAGAAACGATATAAACTTGTTTTCTAAATCCATTTCCTTCTTAAGAAGATTTGCTTCTAATAAAAATGAATTTTTTAATAAAGAGCTTAATTCTTCAGTTAAAATCGCTTTTTCAGAAACTTCTAGGTTTTTAGTTGAATCAAAAGTAAATTTGTTTGAATCTATAGTATTTTGTACTTTTAATCCTAAATTATGATAAATATGAATAGCTGCAGTTGCAATTAATAGATCTTTAAATGTTGTGTCTTTACTGGTTAATTCAAAGATTTTGATCTTATCTGCTTCTCTTTTGAAATGTGAAATTATTAAATCAACTGTTTGGAAAAATCTAAACGTACTTTCAATCGCGGTTGTCTTTCTCTTTATTCCACTTATCATAGTTATTTCATCCATTCTCTATAAACTTCTTTAAAATTGTCTGATAATTCAAACCTTACATTATTATGCCAAAATTTAAAATTTATCACATGGAAAAGCTCTCCCTTGAATAAATCCTTTTCTTCCTCTGTTAAATTATGTTTTAAGATCAATGTAAGCGGTTGCGGAATAAGTTTAGAGAAGTATTTCAGATCCATGTTCTTAATATGCTTATAAAATGCTTCTTCACCTCCAATTTTAAAAAAATCAACAGGAGGTAGTTCTTCTTGTTGAAGGATTCTTAATTTAAGCTCGTTCATTATTTTATTTTTAACATATTTTGGAAATTCTTCATTAATTCCAATACTAAATTCATATTGTCTATAAAACTCAAATAGGTAATTTTTTTCCTCAATATTGGCTACTTTTGAGATATAAGAATCTAAGAAATGTAAGAAGTTCTCTAATTTCTGTTCATTTTGTTCCCGATTTTCCAGATATTCTAAAAAGTCGAAATATATTTCATTTAATGTCCAATCTTTCTTATCTCCAAATTTTAGAAATTTTTTAGAATAATCTATTATCCAATCAAGAACATAAGAACTCCAGGCTAAATTAATCCCACCAATCCTTTTTTCCAAGAAACGATGAAATTTATTTGCAAAACTAACGGGATCTATTGTTTCATTGCTAAATCCTTCTTTGA
>Ga0114925_10001173_pt1 | contig 12638 bp, 9 predicted proteins | sample SumtaG_2_FD_87287 | JGI IMG/M metagenome (GOLD analysis project Ga0114925, IMG submission 87287) | Deep subsurface microbial communities from Indian Ocean to uncover new lineages of life (NeLLi) - Sumatra_00607 metaG | ecosystem: Environmental > Aquatic > Marine > Oceanic > Sediment | place... | reverse complement strand
CTATGCCGGTGAACTGGGTATGGCAATCAGCTTGGTATTGATGGCGTATAGCCTGATGTGTGTCGGCTACGCGTACAGATTTATATTGTGGTCAGGGGGTGATGAGTAGTGGGGAAGACCTTATTAGCGATACCAATACTCGGCGAACTTTACAAGGTGTTAAATACTGGTGGCCCATTGGTTCAGGTGGGTGCTGCTTTATTATTGTTTTTGGTTGTACCCTTTGGGGGTTACATACTGCTGTTCTGGTGTATAAATAAAATTAGGAGATGTTTGAAGAGAAATGCCTGAAGTAGCCGCCCCTGATACAGAACTAAGGCCGAGTCAGTTGGGCAGGGAAGCCTATGAAACTGAAGAGGAGTGGATAGAGGCTAGGGATAAAGACTTTGCTGAGATTAAGGCTGAAGCTGAAGAAGTTGGTGGTGAGGTAGCTTGGACTTCTGAGGGAGGCTACCATGTTATCAGTGAAGAGGAAGCTGCTAAGCCTAAGTACCAAGCTACTGAAGACATCAAGTTGCCAGAAGATAAGGAAGTAGAAATAGTAGTAAAACCACCTACACTACCACCCGTCAAAGAGCCTGAAAAGCCAATCCCAACGATTGGGGAAATAGAAGCTGGATATGATATTACAACGGCAGGCATGACTAAAGAGCGGTGGGTATTAGAAGAGCTACAAAGGAAAGACGCTCCCCTTGCTACTCAAATAGAGTATTTAACAGAACATCCCAAGTTAGCTGAAAAAAGTATTAAACCTGTTAAAATTATTGGTAAAAAGATTGAGGACTATAATAAACTTCGTGGTGAAAAGCAATTTACGAAGGCTCTTGAGTTAGGTCTAATACCAGGCGGTAGTGGATATGCTGGTGAAGTTGATGGTGAGTGGCAGTACCATACACCTGAAACCTTGAAACAAATTGAGACATTTGAAGCTGCCAACACCGAACTACCAGACGGTCAATGGATTGATAAGAAACAATTAGCCGACCTGAAAACAACGGCTCCATCAATATATAAAGCTCTTACTGAAAAAGGGTTTGAAGCTGCGGGTGTTTTAATTAAAGAGAAACCAATTGAAGTTGCTAGACCCAGTCTATTAGGTAGGCAAGCCTATGCCACTGAAGAGGAGTGGATAGAGGCTAGGAATAAAGAGTACGCTATTACAAAAAAAGAGGCAGATAAAGTTGGTGGTGAAGTTGCCTGGACCCCTCAAAAGGGTTTTCACATCATTACTACGGCGGAAGTTAAAAGGCCTTCACCGGTATGGAGAGGGGAAGTCCTCAAGAAAGCTGAACCCTCAGACAGAAGCCGCCTTGGGACAATCTGGAACTGGATTACGGGAAAGTCTAAGACGGAAAGAATGTTTGAAACAGATGCCGTTTATGGGGCTTGGGTACAAGCAGGTAAACCAGGGCTGGAAGAATTTGCTAAAATGCTTCCTCCAGAAGCCACGGAAAAGATTGGAGTTCCTAGATATATTGAGTATCCTTCGTATATACTCCCTGGAGTACGGACTGCTTATCAATGGGAAGTAATGACCCCAGAGCAGCGATGGGATGCCATTGGCTCTGATATTGCGCGTACTGCTTTACAGGCGGCGCTTATAACATCGATATTGTATAAACCAGCTCCCGGTTCTGTTTATATGGATACACGAGCAACCGCACAGGTCTTCAAAACATCGGTGCCTGTAAAAACAATGGCCGTATATGGTCAGGCTGGGGCGAAACCCATTGAGGTAACTATACCGCCAGGGACAAATTTGTGGGCGTATAGGCCGCCTGCTGAAGTTGGCGGGGCGATAGCGAAGCTACCCCTCAAAACCATCTGGGGTAGCAAGACGCCTATCGTAGTACCCTTATCTAATATGGAAGAGATGTGGCTTGGAAGTGGTTATTCACCGTCTGTTCCTGTAGCACCGCCCGTGCTATTACTTCCCATCGTTACGGCGGGTGTTGGTGCAGCGACATTGCCAACTGCGGTCACCATGACACCAGAGATGGTAGCTGCTCAGTTGGCTTCACTTGGTATTATGCCGAGAGCAAGGCCCATAACTGAAGTTCGCCCTATACCAATTATTGACCCTAGCCGAAAGCTGAGACCAACTATTGCTCCCTTGCCTAGACCTATACCGCTGGCTAAACCTGTACCAGAATTAGTACCGGGGAAACCGTTAATAGCAAAACCCGAGAAGGTGCCAGTACCCATTCCCAAAGTTGTTCCCGCGCCTATACCTACACCCACCCCTGTTCCCGAACCCAGTCCTGCACCTGTCCTTGCGCCTAAGCCTGCACCTGTCCTTGCGCCTAAGCCTGCCCCTATCCCCGCACCTGCCCCCGCACCTGCCCCCACACCTACCCCTATTCCACCTGTCTCTGTTCTCCCTGCTGCTCCTGCCCCTGTGCCTGTTCCTATCCCTTCTCCCGTACCGCCTGTAATAAAATTGGGGAACGGTAAAGAGCAGGTAGCAAAGATGACTGTCAAAGAGCGGAAGTCAGCAACAGCATGGCCACAGGGGTTTGGGTGGTGGATAACATTTTTAAGAGATGGCAAACGGCATGCCTTCTTTGTTAAAGGGCAACAACCTCCAAGGGGTATCAGGCAAGTTAGACAGGGTAAGGGTGAGGCAGCAAGGGGCATACAGCTATTCAGGGGTAGGGCAGTAGCTCCTTTTACAATGAGAATGGGAGCCGTTGATGTGTCTGTGTCTGACCCTGAAATAGAACCCGGGAAGGCGGGTGCTATTAGGTTTACATCGAGCAGGCCAAGAATAACACCTAGACGGCCAAGGATAAGCTGATGACAAGAAAGCTGGTACAACTTATGATGGCTTGCCTGATTGTCGTGGTGGCATTAGCTACAGTCCCGGCTATGCCAGTTCTGGCTGCTGCCCTGCCGGATGATACACCCTCCATAATCTCGAAGAAGTGCTATAGAAATCTGCTGGAGGCAGCCGATTTCTTGGTTGTAATTGAGGCCAATATACCTTACGCTGTGCCACCCACTGACCCGGTAACGGAAGTATTCCTATGGGACTTCATAGACACAGATGGTGTTACAGTTCTGGGAAGCACAGTGGGCTGGCCTTATGTGGACTCGGGCTATAATTATCAGTGCTTTAGTATGTACTTTAGTGCGGCTGAAGGATTAATTTGGGACCCGACTCCTTCGTACAATCTGAGATTGAGTGGTAATCCCCTAGCCTTTGTTACCCCACCTATTTATAATTATTCTATTACATCATCTGATTACAGCACGCTAATAGTTAGCTCAGAGGTACAAGCTGAGCTAACATTGGATATACTGATTATGGCGGCAGACCTGGATATCCGGTGGGGGCTTCCTACTTCTCTAAGGACGGATGATGAAACAGGGGTAACATTGAGCACCTTTGGGCAGGCTTATTTCAGGGGTGCTATATATGGCATTCAGAACTTGGCGCCCCAACTGTTTCCTCTAACGGTGACCACAATTGACCTTACAGATAGGACTTGGACAGACAGCTATGTTACCACTCTTGAAAATCAGTGGGTTGGCACCTGGGTTCAAACGGCAAAGGCGGCTGGTGGCACTTTATTTGCGGTGGCTTACGATTTACTGTCAATAATATTGCTTCTCGGGTGTATTATAGGTGTGTTCATTGGCAACACTATGGTTACCAATAACCACTGGAATGCGGCTATAGATGTGGCTTTTGTTATGGTTGTTACAGCTAAATTAGGTTTTTACGGGCTTGGCTTCCTTGGCTTGGTGGCTGCCTTATCGGTGATATATTTGGGTATGAGGTTGTTCAAGTTCCCTCATTGAGGTTAGAAGTATGAAAAAGATTAGGATATTGCTGGTAGGTTTTCTACTAATAACAACAGCCTTGATTGGCACGGTGGCACTGGCTAGTGATATAACAGGTGCCATTTATAAGCTGGGTATAACCATATCAAATAACAGTACACTGGCCAACAATGTTGCCGTAACCGCAAACATATCATCATCTGGCCTCATTGCTGGCCACTTTATGAATAGTAGTGGCAATAATACTGTGATGCTTGACGCTGGTGATGCCGATGCTGTGTTCATGCCAGGTCATAATGTAAACCCGTGGTGTATGTGGGTTCCCATAATCGGGGCTGATTCTTACCTAAATTACGACCTTTACACCGCCGAAAGCACTGGCGGCGATATAGCCTACTTCCCTGGTGCTGGGGGTATGTCAGTTAGTGATGATGCTACCCTTGAACTAGGCAATGCCTTTAATACTGAAGGTGGTGGCTACATTGATATCGACTCTAATGGCGACGTAGTGTCAAAGTTTGGGGCTTTTGGAGTTAGGAACGATGCATCCGGAGAAATATCAGGTATAATCTACTTTGCTGAAGCAATAGAGGTAACACCGGGGGCTGGAGTTTGGAATGATGTGGATGTATCTGACTATGTTGGTGATGATGCGACAGGTGTTATCCTACATCTAACTACCACCGCAGCACTAATAAATAGCGTAAGGATGAATGGGTCAGTTCAAAACATAACAGGTGATGTTGCTGGTCATACTTGGGCTATGGTAGGACTAGACGCCAATATGATATTTGACAGCTATGTAGAACACGCTGTTAACTGCGATGTCTGGCTAACGGGATACACTACCACCGGAGCAGTTTATAAAGTAGCAATGGATAATGTTGGTGGAGGATTTGGGGCGTGGGAAGACTATGACGCATCTACCACTTGTCCTGATGCTATCGGTATAATAGTTTATGTGGACAATACTGACGCAGCAAACCCTCGTGAATATGGTTTACAACACAATGACTCAACAGATGATAGAAAATATGACATAGTTGCCGATGGTAATCAATGGGGTATTGTAGGATGTGATAGTAACCAAGTTATTGAGAAATATAGGGAAGTTGCTGGTGTAGACCTTTATGTAGCTGGCTACTTCACTGCTGATAGTGGATTTACTTTTAACGTAAATGGTGTAGATAAGAGCTTGGGTGTTTCTGTTGATTGGCAAGATATTGACTTATCAGCCAATGTCCCAATTGGAACTAAATACGCTGTTTTCGAAGTTTATGATGGGGGGGCACATCCTTTTGGGTTAAGGAGGAAAGGTAGTACAGAAGTAATTCAAACCTCCACAATGGTTCATGGTTGGGCTGTAGTAGAAGTAAGTAATGATAGAATAGTAGAATGCTGGGTTAACAATGCTGCTACTGACTGGTGGCTTATAGGCTATACTACCAGCGGAGATGCCCCATTCCAGACTAAAGTTTCCGCTACGGGCATATCCAGTGGTGAGCAAGAAGTTATCTCTAGAGGTGCAGCTAACTACCCACAATGGGCTACTGGTGATGTATTACAGTTTAATGAGGTAGCCAATTCGGAAGTAGATTGTGGTGCTATCTATAATGCACAAGCCACTCTATGGATTGATTTCTGGTTCAAGTTAGATGCTCCCGGACATGCTGCTGGTGGTGGAACTCATTATCTTTTTGGCAAAGTCCTACACTTCACAAATGACTTGGTAACAATACATTTGGGTAACGGCACAGGTCAACTGTACTTTACTAAAAGAGATGCTGCTGCTCCAACTTTCCAAATAGTAACCGTGCAGAACGCTTGGGTTGCTGACCAGCGGTATCATGTACTCGCTTCTATTTCAGCAGGAGCAGGAGCCAGATTACGGATAGACAATGCTGCTGCTCAGACTGACCCTGATAATAGTGCTGTCTGTAATGGTGGTGATTTTATTATAGGAGATAGGGGAGTTGGTGCTGGTGCTGGGCTTGATGGTACTATTATCAACTTTATATCAGGGACAGATGACCTTACTGCTGGGGAGGAACTTGACCTATACGCTGGTATAGCACCGGGAGATGAAACAGACTATTGGTATATAGATGAGGGTACAGGTACAACAATAACTTCCTATGGCTCTGCTGCAAATGCTGGAACTAGAGGAGCAGCTACATCTTGGACAACCGCTACTTATACGGCAGGTAACACAGGTAGACTATGCGACTTTACTCTTGAGGTAGATGGTGATAGATGGGGCAAAAACTTAAAAGGTGTTTCCGTACCTGACAACACTAATGGTTGGACAATAAGCCGAGTAAATGCAATGCCCTATATGGACTATTATCAGGCTTCAGGGCAAGGGCTACAATTCAATGGTGCAGCGAATTCGGAAGTTGATTGTGGAGCAATATATGATGCTACTGCTAAACTATGGATTAGCTTCTGGTTTAGACTACCTCACAGTTATATTGCTGGTGGTGGCACTCAATACCTCTTTGGTAAAGCTCAGGCTTGGGCAACTGACTTTGTAACAATTCATCTAGGAACTGGAACAGGACAGCTATATTTTACTAAAGAAGATGGTGGTGTACAAGCATTTCAACTTATTTCAGCAGAGACTAGCTGGACTGCTGGACAATGGTATCACGTACTTGCTAGTATATCCTCAGCAGCGGGGGCAAGGCTTAGAATAGATAATGGAGCTGCTTTAACTGATGCAGACGTATCTGCTGTTTGTAACGGTGGTGACTTTGTTATTGGAGACAGAGGAGTAGGTGTTGGTGCCGGTGCTGAATGTGTTATTGCCAATTTTGCTGTTGGTACTGATGACCTTACAATTGATGAGGAGATAGATCTGTATAATGGGATTATTCCTAGCGATGCCACTAATATCTGGTATATGGATGAGGGAACTGGGGTAGATATAATTGACTATGGAACAGGTGGGAATGATGGTACGGCAGGTGCAGCTTGTACTTGGGTTGGTTCCGGGTCTCTGATGCGAAGTGCTTGGGAATGGGAATATAATACCACCTTTCATGACAGCATAGGTTCTAATGACGCTACACCAACATTTAGAACGACTAGCTCGGATGCAGATGTAATAGGCACGGCAGTAACTTTCCAGCCTATTGAGGAAGCCAAAGCCCCTCCTTGGGTATTGGATACTACACCGGCTACTTGGCTAACCGCAGCTAATGTAACTGGGAACTTTACCACCACAGTATCACCTACCTACCCTGGGGCGGATGTGGTGACTGCTATAGCTAATGCTTCAGGCACTCCTACACAGCTACCGTTCACTACTATATTTACCTTTCTCATATTGGCCGTAAGCCTATGTTTTAGTGCTGTGATGCGTAAAAGCGGGTCCGGTAACCTGTGGGTAAAGATAATACTGATTGCCGCCTTGATGTGGTTGGCAGAGGTTGTTAATGTATTTGATTTTTGGATGATGGCCATGTTCTTATTTATAGCACTAGCGCTGGCAGCAGCCAGTATGAGAGGGCAAGATGTTGTTTAATAGAAGCAGGCTAATATGCAGTTAATAGGGTTTTTGAGTTTTTGCTTTGCTGGTCTAACAATTATTAACCGTATCCTAGAGGGCACTTTTATTACAGCGGCTGATTCTACCATAGTCAATTCCGTCCTTGTGTTTAGGGAAGTATCCGTGTTCGGTCTGTTCACACTGCCCATACCAAATATAACCTATGTTACAGAAGGTCTGGCACACCTAGCAAAATGGGATTACTCGTTTTTTGGCAGCCAGTCTGCCTTAATACAGTACTTTCTTTACTCGATCAGTAACATGCTCAGTTTCCTGCTCTTTACACTCATTATCGGGTTGTTGTACCAATACTTTGGCAGGGCAAGACTTTAATATTTATTAGGGGATAAAACTATCTTAACCACTTTTGAAGATACATTGCCTTCTTGATACCCTACAGGTGAATTCCAGCCATGCCCACCTTCTAAAGCAACGGCCACAGCTCTCACCATCCCATCAGGCTCTATGCCGGCTAAGATATTACTACCACATTCAATAGTTTCAGGCCTTTCTGTGGTTCCTCTGATAGTTATGTTTGGTATTTTAAAAATACTACATTCTTCCTGTACAGTTCCGCTGTCAGTGATGACGCATAGGGCATTCTGTTCAAGGGCAATGAAATCAAAGAAGCCAAAAGGGGGTGCTAGGCGAATATTAGTCGGTATTAAGTTATACTTCCTCATTCTATCGCTTGTGTGAGGATGTAAGCTGTATATAACAGGTAATTCATATTTCTTCTGTATAGCCTCTAACCCTATGACTATGTCTTGTAAATGCTTAATATTATCAACACTCTCCGACCTGTGGGCAGTTACTAGGAAGTAGCCGTGCTTTTTAAGACCAAGTTTATTTATGATTTTGCTACTTTTAACTTGGTTTGAATAGAATTCCACCACTTCGTAAATTGGGTTACCTATAACATAGATACAGCGACTCTCGATGCCTTCTCTGAGTAAGTTAGTGCGACTTCTCTCAGTGTAAGGCATAAGAATGTCGCTACAATGGTCTATGATTCGCCGGTTCACTTCTTCAGGCACCCTATCATCAAAACATCTGTTCCCTGCCTCCATGTGGAAAACAGGTATCCCCATTCTCTTGGCAATTATCGCTGTGAGCCCACTGTTGGTATCACCCAGTATAAGCACCTTGTCTGGCTTTTCACCTAGAATTACCTGCGCGACAGCAGGAAGCAATTTACCAATCTGCCGGCTAAAGTCACTTTCATTGACACCAAGGCAGTAATCAGGCTGGCGCACACCGAGTTCTTTGAAGAATATATCATTGAGTCTGTCATCATAATTCTGCCCGGTATGAACCAGAATATGAGAACATAAACTATCTAATTTAGGTATTACGCGACTAAGGCGTATAATCTCTGGGCGTGTGCCAAGAATGGTCATTACTTTCATTTTATGCCCATCTTCTTATTCCTAGTTTGTTTAGGTAGCATAAAACCTATGGCAGTCTCGGCATCAATGCCTCGTTCATCAGCCAAGGTAATCATTAACGCATGACCGATAGCCAGATGCGCTACCTGAACTTTACTTGAGCTGGGACCCTCTGGCTTAGCGTCGCTTTTAATAATAATGTCAGCTACTTTACCCAGTGGTGTGTCGGCATTCTCAGTGATAGCAACAGTATGAGCGCCTTTCTGTTGAGCTAAGTCAAGGGCAGTAAAAACAAACCCCGTTCCCCCGCTGGCAGAAACACCGATTAACACATCGCCTTTAATGACGCACCTTACGATATAATCAGCCAAAGCATACTCATCTTCAGCTATACCCTTAGTAAAAGCTACTGGCTGTATCTGGGATAGATTATTGGTAAAAACTACAATAGGGATACCTGTTTCCTGTCCCTGTCCGGCTATTTCCATAGCAACTAAGGCACTAGCCCCAGCACCGCACACAATAACCTTGTTACCACTCTCAACTCTGGTCTTTATCAAATTGACAGCATCTACTAGCGCCCTCAATGCTGTGGGTATTGATGCTTTAATACCACTCGCATCCTCTTCTAGACACTTGACAAGTTTATCTTTAGTCGTGCTACACCCAGTAAGGTCTGTGGCTACCATCAGGGGCTTGTTAATATCAATAATCTGCCCCACAGTATCAATTAATACCCTGCTATCGTAATTATAGGGAGTTAATTCTAGGGTCGTCCCAGGAATGTCGTCAGTTTTACCGTGACTACCAGTAAGAGCATTTATTAGACTTGTCTTACCTGAGTTAAAAATACCTAATACGGCTATCCGCTGAGACGGTAATCCGCCAAGCATTAGTTTTATTTTAGCCAATCCCATCCCCGTCTTTAAGGAGGCTGTTACCAACGCACGTCTATTTATTTGTCTCGTTAATTCTAGTAATCTCTCCGAGCCTACCATATCGCATTTGTTCAAAACTACAAAGTTGGGTAAGTTTATAATAGCCCTTTGGATTAAACCAACCGTGGCGAATTGTGGGTCATAGGCATTAATAATTACTATTGCCCCATCAATATCCTGAAGCTGCGGTACTAGCTTTTTCACGACTCTCATATAACCCATTATCAATAATTCTCCTTTACCGCCACTTTGAATACTGCTTTACGTCATCCACCAACTCATCAATCATCTCACGCCAAGGCGGTGAGCTATAGCCTGTAACCTCCTTAAACTTCCAAGCGTTTAAGTCCCTAAAACATCTGTAGACTGTATCTTTATTAATCTTCACATCAAGGTCCATTCTATCGTTTATCATATTAAGCAGCATGTATTTGGAGATTGGGTTTGAGGCAACATGATACAAGCCCCATAAGTCAGGGTAATTAACTATTATATGTTTCAATACTTTAGCAAAGACAATTGTAGGGAAGCCAGAAAAGGCTGTCATACTATAACCGTTTACCTCTCCACCCTTGTTAGAGATAAACCATTCAAGTAAGCCCCGTGAAGTTCCAAGCTCGGGACCTATAATTGACGTTCTTATTGTTAAAGACCCGTCCTTCTCTATCTCACCTAAGTATTTCGTTTGCCCGTAAAGGTCTAATGCATCCGGCGTGTTGCTTTCGTAGTAATTACCTTTCTTGCCCGAAAATACGCAATCGGTGCTGATATGGATAAGGCGTTTCTTCAGAGGGTGGCATGTCTCATAAAGCTGGTGGGGGAAAACCGAGTTTGTAATTATGGTGGACGCCTCACTTTTCATCATCGGAGACTGCTTGACTATACCGATACAGTTTATAACAACATCGGGCATCACCTGATAAACTGTATTGTCAGCCACCCCCTGGCTCAGTATGTTTACCTTTTCGATTATGTCCTTCTTGTCAAAGAATCTAAAATGCCTTATGGTAGCAAATTTGCCCCGAATTGTGCCATAAACTTTGAACCGCCCGTCAGCTTTTAGCACCTGGTAAACTTTATGACCCAGCATTCCATTGACCCCGAAAATCAAAATTGTTTTTCTTTGCTCGTTATCCCCTGTATAGTCTACCATCACTTTTCTTTTTTATACCCCTAAATTTCTATTCTGTGGCGTCTCCTAGTAGTTTATTAGCCACCCCACGGCGGATGTGCTCAAATTCCGATGATTTTCTGCGAAAGAAGGAAACCACGGAGTTTTTTGGCGTTCAAAACATAATCGTTTGAAATATATTCTTTATCAATGACTAGGTTGGGCTGAACGGCACCTGTCACCACATAATACTTGTCCCTAATAATAGTTCTCTCCACCTCCTCCGATGTAATCAATGTCTCATGTATTTTCTCGCCACTACCCCTACCGACAATCTGCACAGCACAGTCATTACCACCAATCACCGCGTCAGCTATATCACCTATACTCGCTGCTGGCAAAGAATGGGGAATATATATCTCTCCCTTTTCAGCATGTAATATGGCATCAAATAAAGTGTCAACTGCTTGGTCAAGGCTAATAAGAAAGCGCGTCATACTCGGGTCTGTTATGGTTACAGGACCACCCTCTTTTATTTGTTTCTGCCATATTGGAATGACAGAACCTCGGGAACCCATAACATTGCCGTACCTAACGCAGATGAAGCGGGTTTTAGAAATTCCGTTATTTGCTGCTATTAGCCTTTGTTCCTGGAGAGCCTTAGTCATACCGTAGACATTAAGGGGCTTGGTGCCTTTATCACTTGACACACCGACAACGCACTCTACTTCGTTCGGCACATATTCAATTGCCCTTATAATGTTGGAGGCTCCCAGATAATTAGTTTTTAAAGCCTCATCAGGGAATCTCTCACACGCTTCCACTCTTTTCATGGCAGCTGCATGTACTATAATATCCGCATCTCGAACAACATCAACCAATGATTGGAAATCCCGCACATCACCTATAACAAAGTGTATATAATCACAATCTCTATACATTTCCGCCATATCAGCCTGTTTCAGTTCATCTCTTGAGAATATGGTTATCGCTTTAGGTAGCCCATACTCACCGGTAACTACACGCCTTACTATAGCTGAGCCAAGACTGCCTGTACCCCCGGTGATGAGAAGTGATTTGTTGTCTAATAAGTTATTCAATTCCTACCTCCTTAAAATTTTGATCCTATCTATTACTGCTTTGCTATACCTAAGTGGGTGTCTAATGGCTAACAGCGTGCTAATGAATATTAGGTAGCGCTTCCTCCTGATTTCCATTTTGGCGCGGACCTCTGTCATTTCTTTTAGACTTAAATACTTTGATAACTTTACCGAATCAGGTTGAATATAAAAATCAAGCCTGCTCCAATCCATATCATTATCGACTATGCCTACCGATAGGGCATACTCCCATACCTGAGTACCCGGGAATGGCACTAAGATGCTTATAGCATAGTAATAAATACGGTTATCTTTTATAAATTTAATGGTTTCCATCACAGCCTCCATGTCCTCATCGGGAGAGCCAATCACAAAGGAGCAGTAGGGTATTATATGATGCTTTTTTAATATCCTGACCGCATTGGCATTATTCTCAATTGTAAGGCCGCCACTTTTCAAATAGTCAAGGGTTTTTTGGCAACCCGATTCGGTCCCGAGAGCAACCACCTTAACATTCATTTGGTGTAATACTTCAGCTAAACTATCAGTGATGAAGTCTGACCGGATATTAACAGAAATACCAAACTTGCCTATTAAATTTTTAGCCGCCAGTATCTCCTGCATCTTTATTACTCTGTTAGGATCCATGGCAAATAAGTCATCATAAATAGTGATGTGGTCAACTTTGTATTTATTGTAGAGCTGCCCTATTTCATCAGCCACATATTCAGCCGTGGCATATCTAGCTTGATGCCTTGTATAGCT
>Ga0114925_10001172_pt1 | contig 12640 bp, 13 predicted proteins | sample SumtaG_2_FD_87287 | JGI IMG/M metagenome (GOLD analysis project Ga0114925, IMG submission 87287) | Deep subsurface microbial communities from Indian Ocean to uncover new lineages of life (NeLLi) - Sumatra_00607 metaG | ecosystem: Environmental > Aquatic > Marine > Oceanic > Sediment | place... | reverse complement strand
CGGCAGAAAAATCTAAAGAAGTATTAGGAATTGCTGGTGAAAGAATTGGAGATTTTAAAAAATATGCCATAGAATATATTAGTAATATAGGAGTAGACGCTACAAGAAAAATAAAGGCAATACCTGAAATTGCAGTTAGGGCGGCAGAAAAAGCCAAGACGGGATTTGTTAATAAAAAAACAGTCGGAGTTGAAAAAATAAGAGAGTCAGAATTTACAAAATACCTTTATGAAAAAACACAATCAATTAAAGAAAGAGCTACCACACCGTTAATATCTACATCTGAAATAGCTCGAATAAAAGCTAAAGAAAGAATAGGTGAGATTAAAAGCACTCTTGAATCTGATAAAAGAATTCAACGGAGTATTGATGAAATGAAAAATTTTCAAAGTGTTGTGGTCAATAATTTTAATAATGCTTCAAATGCCATTAGTAATTCTATTTCAAATGCACTAAGTGGAAAAGATGAAAGTAGAATCGAATTAGGATTAGATAACAATGTACTTGATATAATAAGAGGAGATTTAGATTAATGCCAACAACAATACTATTACCCGACATTATTGGTCTACCTCCCACTGGTTCAAGCAGTAATGTTGAATTAGTAAAAAATTCACTACCAGTTATGGAAATAGAACCAAAAAAACCTCATTTTGAACAGGCGGCTACACTTTTCAGTTTAACTCCTGATTGGGATTCATATAATAAATTATTATCTTCCCATGGATTTGGAATACCCAGTAGACCATTAAAATTAGCATTCATAGCCGATAATTTCCCAACTGATACTTTTACAAACCAATATTCAGAATCATTTTTAAATAGATTTACAGATCTTGTTTCAACAGGGGCCGCTGAATTAACTCAAATAACAGGACAAAGAAGTGCCGGAAAAGCCGTTAGAGAAATGTTACGATCTATGGCTCAATCTGAATCTGGAATGATTAGTGCGTTTGGTAAATCAGCCACAGGCGCATTGGAAGGGGCAGAAGCTGGATTTAAAAGTATTACGGCAGGAATGGGCGGTGCTGGTGTGAGGCTTAATCAATTAGCCAAAATGACTGGAAAATTATTGGGTGGATCGCGTGTTGATATGCCAATGATTTGGAAAAATAGTGGATTTACTCCTTCATACACAATTACAGTTAGACTATACAATCCACAACCATCTAATCCTGAAACAAAAGAAAAATATATTATTGGTCCAATTGCGGCTATATGCTTGTTAGCACTCCCTCAAACAGAAGATGGAATTTATTATAATTGGCCTTTCTTTCAAACAATAAAAGTTCCTGGATTATTACATGTCCCTTCGGCATATATCGGGAACATTACATTAGTTAAAGGGGGAGATCAACAACAAATAACGCATTCTCAAGAATTAGGTATGGTTGATATTAGGATAGAGTTTGGTAGTTTATATGATACAATGGTGGCTGGCACTGAATATCAATCAGATAGTAGACCAACTTTAAAAAATTATCTTGATAATATGAGAGACAATAGATCAGTTGCAGTTAGAAATGTAATTGGAGAGTATGCTGATGAGTCACAATCAACTTTACAGACAAATCCAGATTTGAGAGCGAATCAAGGAAATGTTAATATAACATCAGAACCAGGAGATAGAGTATCATCTGATGACATAGCTTGGTTTGGAAAGTTAACTTCTCCAGGTATTTGATAACAACAACACCCATGGGTAGAAAATTAATTCTATCCATGGGTGTTTATTCTAACATATTGTATTTCTTAATATCATTGTAAGATAAAGGGCAATATATAAATTGATCATAAATTTTGATTGATTACTTAATTTATCATATCTTTCTCGATATTTAATATCATCAATTAATTTCTCAACCAATTCATTAACTTGTTGTTTAAAATAAATAACAGATGCCGTTCTTTTAATTGACATAAGATCTCTAATATACACATAATAATCTTTCCCACACAGTGTCTTAACTTCCTTAATATCCTTCAAGAATAATTTCATTATTATTTTAATATTATCTACATATCTAACATTGGTAATTGAATTTGATAACAATGTGGCAATTGATAAATTTATTTTGGTAATTGTTTTGGCATCTAACATAGCCTTTTTATCAATATATCTATAAATACATATTTTTTTGGCTATCGCTTCGATAATTCTTTGATTTTTATCTTGTGATTGTTCTTGATATTTATTGCCTGTATCTCCGTCCTCACTTTCATAAGGATTTCTAATAGAAGTTTTTGACTCTACTGCTTTATAATATATCTCAGCAAAAGATTTTATACTTTGAGATATACGTGTTCTAACTTCTATAATTATTTTGGCAATATCTTCTGGATCACCATCCCTAATATTTTTTGTATATTTTCTAATTATTTCTTTTGACATAAAAAACAGTGAGTTGGCAATTGTTTTTTCTCTACTAAATAAATGCGTTTTTGCAATATGTTCTAATCCAAATTTGAATGACTCTGGATTACAATATTTTGGAAATTGTCGATTCATAAGATTGGTATAATTTCTTAACATAAAATATGTCATTGTTGTTGTATATCCAGACATATCATTATTTACTAAAAAATAATGCATTATGTATATTATTAAATTAGTTATTGGATCTTTAATAAGTTGAAACTCTAAAAATTTAGTTCCAAAATAAAATCTTTTAACATATTCCTTAACATCTTTTTCTTTTAATCCAGTTAAATTTAATAAATCAAAATAATATTTCTTTAATTTTGGGAAGTAGCAAGGTTCTGATATTGCCATTAATTCATTAGCAGTAACTTTCATAATAAATTTTTTTAATTTAATATGATTGATTTTTGATTTCTGAGTCAATATTTCCATTATAATATACTCACAGTAATAGATTCGTCTGTAAAATATACATATTCTGGTCCATACATTAATAATGGGTCTACTGAGTATGATGGAAAGTTATCAGAAGTTAAATCTTCTAAATCAAAATTGAAGTAGATATCGGACTCTGGACTAATTAATACACAGTAAAATACCCCATCAATTTCTTGAACTGCTTTGATTATTTCTGATCTATATATTTCCACATTTGACCCAAAACGTGAACTGAATGTGCTTATTAATGTTAATCTAACAAGGGCAGCCAAATCAACATTTGATCCTGTGTATGTTTCTTCTTTAAATACCTCTAATGATATCTGTAATGGTATATCATAAATTGGAAGAACCCAATTTTTACCGGTGTATATATAACGATATCTCTTATCTGTCACATTTACAATGTCATTTGATGTTGGAACTGTGAATGACCATGTAGTTAATCCAGTCCAAACCTCAGTGGCATTTGTATCATTAGATCCGTCCATTCTCCCACCGAAACTAATCGCTGACGACGTAGTTCCTTCAGCCCTAATGTATATCCTCTGAAGGTTTAAACTATTTGTTGTTGCCCAAGTTGAGCCGTCCCAGATGTCTGTTGATGTTGTTCCAGAATAAGTTCCACCAGAATAAGTTCCACCACCAGCAGCTAATGCGTCAGAAAAAGTACCACAGTCACCCATTGAAAATCTAGGAATAGTTAATGATCCAGTTGTTGCCCATGTTGTTCCATTCCATCTTTGTGATAAATCAGATGCCTGATATACTGCTGTAATTCCACCAAATACCATCCCTTCAGTTGTTGTTCCGACACCACCAGGGAGTCTATTTACACTCGGTAAACTTGTTGTTGTGGCCCACGTTGTTCCATTCCATATTTCAACCGTTAATACACCTGTAGTATCAACATCATTTGAACCACCACAACCTAATGCGTCTGATGTTGATCCAAATGATGTCATTTCAGATCTTGGCGCAGTCAATGTAGATGTTGTTGCCCATGCAGTTCCATTCCATAGTTCACAATTATCTAAAGTGCCTGTTATATTAGAACCACCAGAAGACAATCCAGCGTCTGTGGTCCCAGCTCCAGATCTATAAGTGCCAGAAACTGGATTAGATGCGATTTCATCCCATGTGACACCATTCCATTTATATGTATTGTCTAAATATGCCCCAGTTGACCCACCACAAAAGGAAATTGCACCTCCCCTAAAACTACCATGAAAAGATAACGCTAAAGGCATAGTTGTTGTTGTTGCCCATACACGGTTAACATGAGTACTTTGGGCTATTTGATTTTTCTTCGTTTCACCGTATGTTGTATCACATTCAGAAACAATATATCTTTCCCCAACAGTGGTATCATTAGGCAAACTTGAAATATCGGTAACTTCAGGTTTTGTGACCTTATTATAGATCATATTTCTCATCGCGCCTGTAGTATTTGTAAATTTCAAGTTAACAAAGTCTGTTAACATCCTGTAATTAACAAAATCCATATTGGTTAATATGGATTGAAGAACTTGCATTTCAAAGTCAGCTTGAACAAAAGAAGTTGAATCATAATATGAAGACTTGATAACTGGTATATCAAATACGGTTACGCTCGTTCCATCTGTTGAAATATTACTTAACATAAATGAATTTAATGATTCTCTAAATGTGAATGTATTTGAATATCTGGCAACTTGATTTCCATCTGGATCTTTTGTTGTGAAATAGTATATTTGCTCATCAGATGGAATATCTGTATAATCTGAAAAACTTAATATAAATTTTTGAACATCAATAGAGTTTGTCATATCATAGGTAGTGCCAGTTGATAATATCTGCATTTGACATGTCGCACCAGAATAATCTGATTCTGATGTAGTATAAGCCATTTCAAATGTTGCCCCATTTCCGACTCTTGTAACAACCAAATTACCTAATGGGATAACGTACGGTTGTTCATTTATTGGAGGGTCATAACTTCTAACAAGTACAGGAACCTGTGAAATCACATTCATAATATAATCATAGTATGCCGCATTGTTAGCCGTAGTGTCAATTGATAAATCAAATAATGTATAATAATCTTCATTGTCAACTTTGATGGTAGATCCTCTGGGAACATATGTTGTATTTATATCATATGTTGTATATGCATTTCTCATATGAACGATGCCATCACCATACAATAAGTTAACATATAATTGAACCTCATTAACCCTAACATCTGATCTCTTAAGAACTGGTTTAGAACTTGATGTAATTGGGGAATTTGGCATAACAATATCAGCATTAACATAATCATTTTCAGTCACAAGTCTACTTAGAGATGTTAAATTATCAATTGCATTTTGTCTTATTTCTTCAAGAGATTCTTCATCTGTTCCGTTGGTTGCTGGAGATGTATTTACCACTGTGTAATTAACATTTTTTGTAACACCATCATCAACAGCATATAGTCTCTGTCCCGTATTGATAGAACCCGCTATAACATTTCCGTCTGTACCTTGAGTTTCTTGAACAGTTACTCTGACTGTTGAACCTGGTAATGGTTGTACACCTATTAATCCATTTCCAAAATATAGTCTCCTTCCTGAATCGGTTCTTCTTGAAACATACCCGTAATCATCAGATGCCATTAGATACGTACTATTAAATTCTGTATATGTTCTATATGACGCACCACCTGGGTCTTTTATTTCTACGGTCATGGTACTCACTTTTCCAGTTAATGGAACATCAATGTGAGTAAATTGGAATGTTTGAAGATCTTCATCAATCTGAAATTCTTGAATGACATTTTCATATTGTCTAATTGGTAGAATAAAACGAAATTGTGGTTCTGCACCTGTTGAATCAACAATTGTAAATATATCATATATTTTATTACCGTCTGTTGCGGTAATCGAAACTTGATTATTATTTTGAACTCTAATAGATGTTGAATAATATGTAACAAAAGGAATTAATTGTGCCTTGAATTTAAAATCTTCTGCAATTGAAAATGTAATATCATCATTAGTAAAAGTCAAAGGAACTGTTATTAAAACATTAGCCTGTGCGTATGTTGCCTCTGTTGTGTTATACCCAAGAAAGGATGATAAATTATAAATTGATTCAGCCAATTTTGCTTTTGTCAAAAAGAATTCGTTATAAACAGATGATTCATAAAAAACTAAATTTGAACTCAAAACAGCTAATGTTTCTACAAGAAAAGACAAGAATGAACCTTTAACAAGAGAAATATTTTCTAATTCAAGATATGAACGAAGATATTCTGTAATCTGATTGACCGTTTGATCCTTGGATGCGTATATTTGAGAACTAAGTGTTGTTGCCATTTTGTTTAATCACCTCCTTATTATATAAAGTAAAATCCACTATTGGTATCATACAGACTATCTAATCTTTCCTTTATAAGTTCTGCTTTTATCATCATCCTTGTTAAGAAGGTAGATTGTGGAACTGTATAGATTTTTTTTGTATAATCAAAAAATGCATAAATATCTTCTATTTGTTCTTCGAGTTCAGTTGTAGTTTTAGATTGAAATGTTTCAATTTTTAATTTCCAAAATCGTCTATCAGTATTAGGATAGATCTCAACACCAGACACGACAAATATTGGGTATATATCATTTGTTGGTCTTAAATATTCTTGTTCAAGTTTAATTATGTCACCTGGATATGGTGTTATCCCATATGTATTTGGAATAACAACAGTAGTTTCATTTTGTTTAACATAACCTTTTTCATCACCATCGAATACAGTTGATATTTCTTCAGACCAATATACAGGAATTAATAAATATTTATTCCATTTCATACCTGATAGATCACCTATCCGTTCATACGATCCTCCAAATATTTTATCATCATCCCAGATTGTTTCATCAGTATTTATATTATAATATGTAACTGAATAGGCTATTGCGTGTTTCGAATAATGATCCTGAACTAACGATTGGAATTCGTGGATGTACAAATAAAGTCTATTATAAAATTGGAAATTATCTGACATTTATTTTATCCTTCTATATTTCTCAATTGATCGACATGAGTTTCGTGTTGATTTTGTTTTCCTACCAAGTATTCAATTAATTTATTAATTGTATCTGTACACTTTTCTGGGTTTGCTGTTCTTGCACATCCACCCAATTGTCCTCTTAAACGTGTTGCGAGTATTCTGGCATTATCAGCCATAGCTTGATGATTACACATTTGATGGTCACGTTGATCATCAGGAAATCTTGTTTTACATCTTGCTTCAGATGTAATGTTCATTTTACTGTAAATACTATTTATAACTCCTTTGGAGTAAATACCATTTGCCATTATTACTATTTCCTCATATTTATTTCATCGTGATATTTTCGACCTAAATATGCTAATTTTTTCATCGCAATCATCTTGAATGTTTTAGGATTAACGTCATTAGTTTCTAAATCGATATTACCTCTTAATACATATATTTTAGTTTTATCGGTTGTGTACTCTGGTTCAAATGTTAGAGATAAATCTGATTTAATATATCGTCCAGTTTTATTGAATACGTATACATATTTTCCTTGGCCTAAATCATTAACACGACAACTTAAATTTTCGATTAATATTAAATTATTTTTAAATTTATCTTGTTCTGACTGTATTACTTTTTCAATAAACTCTTGTGATTGTCTAATCACTAATTGACACACAAATGAATTTGGTTCTTTAATTATTTCACCAACAATCACAAGATATAAAGATTCATGAATACTGGTTGGGACTATCAATATATGAACATTACCAGAATGCCTCTTTCTAAATATTCCCTTATAATTTTTTAATACATAATATTTGAAGTCGAACATCATTTATTCCTTACGATTGTCTCAAAAAATTAAAATAAACACTATCATCGATAGTCGCGGATATTTCACCCTTTAAACCTTCAAATTCAACAAAAATATCAATAGAAAAACCCTTCCTGTCTGGTAAGTATTTTACATCAACACCCAGAATTGTTCCTCTATCGTCGTATCTTGATAATTTCGTAGCGATTTCATTTTCGATATTTTTTGCTGTTTGAGAATCTGCTGGTTCAAATATAAAACTTAATAATTTAGAACCGAATTCTGGATCAAATATATATGTTTCAACTGGGGTTAATAATATAGCATTCCATGACGATAATATGACATCCAAACCTTTTAGTTTTGCAAAATCACCAATAGGAGATATTTTGGAACTAATATCAAATATTTTATTATCAGATCCTGTAATTTGATAGTTGAACCTATCCAATAAATTCAATTGCTTCTCTCCTGTACGAGTCCAATTCTATATATGATTATTATTGGAGGACTCACTATTTAAATAACATTTATATTTTTTATGACCAAATATTTAAGTGAAAGTTCGCTTTTGCTTTCTTTACATTGTTAATTCATCTATCTTTTTCTGTTTACTTTCCTCGACTTCAATTTTCCATTTAATGAAATCAAGGAAAGTCTTAATTGGCATATACATAATATCGATATATTTCTGACCAGTTAGATCCATACATGTAAATACATTTTGATCCATAGTTTTCTTATATTCAGATATTCTATCAAATTGAGAACACCATGCGAAAAAACTGTTCCACCAAATCTATATTGACGATATCACTATGTCCACAGTATTGACATATAGTTTGACATTTTAATTCTATACCATAATTACCAAAAGTTTCTGCGTACTTATTGAATATTGAACTTTTATCTAATGGTGATAAAGTCATATATGCATCTAAAACATCAACTCTTTCACTGAAAACTAATGTATCGTCACCTCCTTCTGTTTCTTGAGTAAATTTTTGAATCGGTAACGTGATTGAAATTAATTCACCATCAGCCGACAATGTTTTGAAAGCATTAACTTCATCAATCAATGTTGGTTGTCTGATGTATGCGAAAACACCTTTGGTCTTAGGAAGAGGTAATTTGATAACTTTGGTTAATATATCATCAGATGGATATGGATTAAAATTAAATGTCGAACTGGCTTTAACAGTTACCGGAAATTCTTTACTACATGATATACAATTTATCATATAATTTCTAATTTCTTCATATGAAATGTGATATAAACCATATAACAAAGCATCTCTATCTTTAAGAGTGAGTTTTGTCATAAAATCATCATATGATTTTATTTCATCTGGTCTTAAAACAGTACATTCCCATATAATTCTATTTAAATGTTCTGTTATTTTCATTGGTGTAATTAGACTGCTTTTTAATTTTTGTTCTTTCATTACGTTTAATGTTTTTACAGTAAACGAATAATGGGTATGAGGCGTAATAACTTCGTATTCCGGGTATTCGATATTTTGAAAACCTGTAAACATTTAGTTCTCCTTTTCATATTTATAACAATTTATTTATTCATTAAGTTCAGAGTCTTATTCCAACTCCATTAGTTTAATTCAATTCCCTTACATTTTGTTTAAGTAATTTTACTATCTATTTTCTTCTCGGGTTTCTTCACCAGTTCCGGCTAATCTTGCATTGAGTTTGTCAATTTGTTTTTTAAGTTTTGATTTACATTTATCTGGATTTTTAGATTTATCACATTTTGACATGCCTGATTTAATCATTTGAATTTGTCTTTTGATTAAATTGGCCTTAAACTGTATATAGCATTTCTTTCTATCTACAGCGCCAGCACACGCTCTACCCTTTCTTGTCAAAAGTCTTTTATATACTCTATATGCTGTATATATTATACCAGTAGCCACAACAGATCCAGTTATTATAAACTCATTAAGGTTTTTATCTTTTGCTACGTTTTGAGCCATTTCACACAAAGAAATTTCTTTCTCTACATTTGATGTCTCATCAGGAAGAATACCTTCAAAAAACATAGATAGAACTTGATAATCAGATGCCTCATTAACAATAAAATTAGTAATTTGTTCATACATTTCAAGATCATAATCTTGTTCTTCTATCATTTCCTGAGTCTGGTGTTCTTTCATATCATCACACAAATCTTCTTTAATAATATATATAAAGTCTTTAAATTCTTCTTCTTTGATAATGTCAAATCTTTTGTTGACGAATTTTTTGGCATCTTCATCTAATTTTTCAATATCGCAATCAAGAATAAGAACCTTCAATTGTTCTTCAGATGCCTCATTTAATATAAAACTGAGTAATTGTTTTTTGGCAGAATTTGAATAATCAGACTCCATTACCGTGTTACCGGCTAATTTCTTTAATTCTTTATCAACCACTATTAATTTACTCCTTATTTTATTTGGGGTTGAAGCTCATTTATTTTTTTTCTAATAACATCCGTACATTTAACAGGATCTTTCGATTTTTTACACCTTTTCATACCTTTAGTGAGTACACTAATCTGAGTTTTGATTGATTTATTTTTGGCATTTTTTAGACATTCTTGTTTTTCGTCTTCTGATTTAAATGTTTGACATTTTTTTCCAAGACTTTTCATCGCTGATCTATATGCGGCATACGCTCCATATACTAAAGTACCGGCGACAACAGCAGCAGGTGCGGTAAATCCACCAACAGCAGCTCCAACACCAGCTACAGCAGCAGTGGCCGCGGCCTTTGGATGTAAACGGCTAAATACTTTATTAGCTTCCATTAATTGTTCATATAAATGTAGTTCCTTTTCTGGATTTGATGTTTCCTCTGGTAAATATTCTTCGAATAACATTGAGAGAACTTGATAATCAGATGCCTCATTAACAATAAAATTAATTATACCTTCAAATTTACTCATGTCTTCACAATCTAATTCCATTATTTTACATAAACAATCTTTTCCAGCTTCAATAAATTCTTTTACTTCTTCAATTCCTTCTTGATTAGCTTTTTCTAATATGATATAAAATCTTCTATCAATAATCTCGATAGCATCCTCTTCTAATCCATTAACAATTTTCCCATCAAGGATAAGAGCTTTTAATTGAGAATCATTAGCCTCATCAATTACAAAATTTAATAATTGTTTTTTTGCAGAAATTGAATGCTCTGACTCCTTAATAGTATTTCCAGCCATTAATTTTAATTCTTTTTGTGTCATTTGTCATATTCCTATTTAAAAATTGGTATAGAATATTAACCTAATCCAATTTATTTTTAAAATAATTTATTAAGAGATACGAGAACCATAATCAAGAACAGTTTCTCTTGATGTCATAAATGTTGTCATTAGACTTTCACATTTTGTTAATACCCACGGTTCATGATAAATATAATCAACATTGAATTCAACCTCAATATCCAACTTAGCTACATTTTCTATATCACTTGCAAATAAATCTTGAGGATCTTTTGTTGGAAATACACCATCATAACAAGCATAATATTCTACAGTAAAACCATCTGGTGCGGTTGTCCAATAATATAAAGTCCCAGCGTATGTGCTTTTTGAATATCCATCACCTTCAAAATCATCATAAAGTTTGGCAGAAACACCTAATCTATAATCACGGATTAATTTACACCATCCATGGATAATATCAAAAACTGGTGTTTTATTAAATTCTATAAATTTTAACGTCACACTAGTTCCATAATCAATACTTCCAGGAACTGACCACTTCACGCCTCCTAAACCTGTGAATTCAATTTTATTCAAGGTTCCACCTGGAGGTGTTACACCGGTACAAGAACCAGCCAATATACTTTTCATCTCAGATGGATCACCAACATTAGCCAAACCATCTTGAACAACTGGTCCTAAAGCAGAAGGTAAATCATTGAACCAAATAAAAAAATAACCAGATACATAAGGATCAGCAACACCGACCATTGTCCCACCAAATTTTCTGGTATAAATATTATTTTGTTGCCTGGCGACTTCACTATATGAATTCTTCATTATTTAATCTCCTTTATTTTAAATTAATTTACTCTAAATGGAATTATAACATTTATTTTTATTCTTGAAATAATCCCGCAACTGACTTTAAACATTTTACAATAAAATTTATATTATTTTGGTTTTAAATAAGTCAGAATTTCAAATTCTTTTTATTATTTTGTTCCCATTATCTTTACACTTTCGCTTCTTCTATTCTTTTACCAATTATTTCTTTAATTTGTGGAAGGTCTTTTTTCCAATTTCCTGAAAATCTCCATCCATTATCATCTATATAAATCAAAGCACCCAATTTTTCACCTGTAATATTATCATAATATATATTATTTTTTTCAAGAAAGTTCTTTACATTTTTTATTTGTTCTTCGGTATTATCATTACCTTTGTATGAAGCTCTAGTTGTAAAGATTATTATTTTGACGTTATTAAAAGTATTACGGATATCATCAATCGATTCTTTGGTATTATTTATTACATCTCCTAATTTTCCATTATTCCAACCATTGATATAATCGTGTATAACTCCATCTAAATCAATTAAAACACGATGGTGGTGAACATTATTTACTTGTTCATCCATAATTATCTCTTTTTTCTTTTTTTTGTTTTTTTCGGATGGAGATGCTTTCCGAACAAATCCATATGGATCATCAACTTTGAATCCTAAACCGGCTGCGCTCGATACTCCATTTTCATCTTGAACTGATTTCAAATATTTTTCAATAATTTTATTCATTATTGATAATCTCCTTCTTGTGTACGCCAATTTTATTAATTTGTTCCCACTATGATCATTTTTATCTGTATATTGTCTTATTGTTATATATATTAATATATGATTATGATTCGGAATATTTTATTAAAAATTTACACAAGAAAGGAGAAGCAAATTATGTTTAAAAAAAT
>Ga0114925_10001171_pt1 | contig 12644 bp, 10 predicted proteins | sample SumtaG_2_FD_87287 | JGI IMG/M metagenome (GOLD analysis project Ga0114925, IMG submission 87287) | Deep subsurface microbial communities from Indian Ocean to uncover new lineages of life (NeLLi) - Sumatra_00607 metaG | ecosystem: Environmental > Aquatic > Marine > Oceanic > Sediment | place... | reverse complement strand
GCATAGATATAATTTGATCTTTAATTTTATTCATAAAAATTCAATTTTTTAAAGTTATTATGATAAATAAAATAAACTATAAATCAATAAAAATTTAAAGAAATTTTGTATTTAATTAGAGTAATTATTCCCTATAAAAAAGACAGTTGTAAAAAAAATGTCAAAATCTAAATTTAAAACTTATGATGAGATTACTCATTTTAGTATAATAGCCAGAAGGTATTTCGTAAATAATTTCTACGATGGAATCTAGAATAGTCATTTAAGACATCTAGCCGTATACTTAACAGTTTTGGGAATCCTTCTAGGCTTTTTCGTTATTATTTTAAAAGATCCAAGTCAATCTACGATACCCTCTAATTTTATAATTTTAACAGGTCTGGGAACTTCAATTTCTATGCTAATTTCAGGTATTTCTGGTTCTTATTTATCAGAGAAAGCAGAACAAAAAAAAATGAGAACAGAGTTGGAGATGGCAATGGGATTCACTAAGATAGAAGAAAAGGAAACAGAAGAAGAAATTACAAAAGCAATGTTAAAACCAATCCATATAAAAAAAGAATCTAAGAAAAAAAAGAAAGAAAAGAGTGTTAAAACCCTTCACGAAAAGGCCGAAAGTTTTGCTGGGAAGGTGGTTTCTATAGTTAACGGGGGAGCTCCATTCTTGGGGGGTTTAATTCCATTGATCCCGTTTTTCCTTGTTACTGAGGCAACCATTATGACATTTATGTTTTCATTTATGATAATCTTTCTATGTATCGTTCTTTTAGGAATTTTCTTAGGACACATATCTAAAGAGTCTATTATAAAAAATATATTACAGATGTTAATAGCTTTCACTTTAACCGTGGTTATTGTTGTTTTATTCCTCGGAGGCTAATAAATATTTTTAATATTCTTTTAGTCATCATAAGTTTTAATTTTGTAATTGCATTTTCCCTATTAATTTTATAGTTTTGAGAAAATAAAAGGAATATAGAATATTGAAGGCTTTGGGAATAGATATTGGATCACTAGCAACAAAAATAGTGCTGGTTGATGACAACAGTCGTATGGTTGATTGGCGGGTTGAGAGATCCACCTATGATTTTAAACGAATAGGGCAAATTTTATTCAATGATTTATTAAAAAAACATAAATTGAAGAAATCTGATGTTTATGTTATGTCGACGGGATATGGAAGAAATACTATTGATATTGCAGATGATCGTATCACAGAAATCACAGCACATGCTCGCGGCGTACAATATTATTTTCCAGACGCATACTCTGTAATTGATATTGGTGGACAAGATAGCAAAGCGATAGTCATTTCCAAAAAGACCGGTAATGTTATTGATTTTCAAATGAATGACAAATGCGCAGCAGGCACAGGTCGCTTCTTAGAAGTAATGGCGCATGCTTTAGAGGTTCCCATCGAGGAGATTGGTGAGTTAGCCCTTAAATCAAATAGGCCCTCAGCGATTAGCTCCACCTGTACTGTTTTTGCTGAGAGCGAAGTAATTAGTCTTTTTGCAAGAGGTACATCTAAAGAAGATATAGCGGCAGGTATCCACAGTTCTATTGCGAGAAGAGTTGCTGGTATGGCAAAACGAATTGGAGTAGGACCAGTGTTAGTTTTTTGTGGTGGAGTTGCTAAAAACATTGCAGTAAAGAAGTATTTAGAAAAGGAATTAGGTTATGTAATTGAAATTCCAAAATATCCACAGCTTACCGGTGCGATTGGTGCAGCTTTAATTGCTCAAGAAAAACAAAACAATTAAACACAATTAACTTCTTTTTGGAATAATATTTTACATATTATTTTCATGGTCAAAAGCTTTAATAGAAAAATTTGATTTTTAAAATAAAAATGGATGACTTAGAACTTTTAACTGACTATAGTGATTATTTAAGAAAGAAGAAAGAAGAAGGCAAAAAAATCGTTGCATTTATGGCGCATGATAATGTTCCCGAGGAATTAATCGATGCGGTCGGTTTTGTTCCTTTAAGAATGATATTTGCCGGAAATGATAACTTAATGAATGAAAGTCAATCATTAAATTATTTACCCGCTTCAACATGTAGTTTTGCTCAGACTTGTATTGGATTATTTTCGCTTAAACCGAATGTTTATAAATTTTTAGATATGGTGGATTATTTTATTGTTTCAAATCATTGTATATCAGATATTTGTACTTCTGAAATAATAACAAAATATTTTTTTATTCCAAGATTAAATTGCTATAGTTCATATACTCAATCTGAAAATGCTTTAAAGTATTTTAAGCTTGAATTGTTAGATTTTAAAAAACAACTTGAGATTGTTAGCGGGAAAGAGATTAGCAACGAAAAAATAATTGAAAGTATTAAAAAGTACAATTTATTAAAATCTAAGCTTGTAGAAGTAAATGATTTAATTATAAATGGTAAAGAAAAGCTAAAAATATTTCAAAAAGCGATTTTGTATGGACCAGACTCTCTTTCTGAATTAGAAAATATCATTGAAAAATACAAAAATCAAGGATCTCAAAAGAATCATAATTCAAAAGATCTATTATTTACAGGATGTTCAATATTTATTGGAGATTATCTAATTGATTTAATTGAAGATGGTGGAGGAAATATTGTATTTTTTGATACTTGGATAGGTTGGAATTATTTTTCTCAATATATTGAAGATATCGACATTAATTCAAACAAAGAACCATTAGATCTTTTGGTTTTACGTTTTAAAAATAATATTTATGGGGATCATACTATACCTAATTTTCTTGAAAATAAAATTGCCTATATTAAGCAATATATTGATGATTACAAACAAGAAACCGGTAAAAAGTTAGGTGTTATTAACCATATTATAAAATTTTGCGACCATATAAGCATATTTCAATCAATACTTAAGAAAAAATTACAAGAAAAAGAAATTCAAGTCTTAAATTTAGAAAGGGATTATTCAAAAGCAACTAGAGGTCAATTATCAACTAGGATTGAAGCATTCTTGGAGATGATGTGAATATGAGCATAATGGGAGACGATTTGATCAACTTTTCTTCAGTACTTAAGATGTCATATAATTTCTTAGCAGGAAGGGAATTTCTAAAAAGAAAAAAATTTAGAGAAAAAAAGAAACTAATTTCCGTCTCGTTACCATTTTCAGACTTAGCTTATGCAGCAGGTGCTATTCCTGTTTTTCCTATACGCATGCAAATATTTGATATTAATAGATATTTAATCGCAATGAATTCAGCTACATCCTTTTTCGGATGGAGTACAGTTGTTAAGTTCCTAGGATTTGTAAAACAGTTTGATACTATGAAGATTGCTGATAATATCATTGGTGAAGTCATTAAATCATTAAATATAAAATATAATGAAATGTATGATTTGGGGGTTGAAAATGGAATATCTAGTGATTTTTGTTATGGTATTAAAGCACTTTTTGGCATGCATGTCACTAAAGGTAAAAATGTAGATGCTTCTCTTAATTTTACAATAAGATGCTCTGCGTATAATAAATATTTAGAATCTCTGAAAGTATTTGTACCAAATCAAATTTGGGTGGAGACTCCTCCAAGAGATATAGGTAATGCTGTAGAAATAGTTCAAGGAAATATTTTAAATGCTATTTCTGAATTGGAAAACATTACGGGCAATATTGTTACTGATAATAGTTTAAAAAAACAATTTCGTTTTCGAAATCAGATTATACGTTATTATAAAACCATCCTTTATGAGATTAGTGATTCTGATTTCTATCCATGTAATCCTGCTACATTTGCCGAAATTTTGTCTTTATTAAGTATTAGTTTTCAAGATTATAATTCAGATGTAATGCGTTATCTTGATAATATTAGCCAGTTAGTTAAAGAGATGAGAGAAAGGATAAGAAAAGGAATTGGAATGGATGTCTCTAAAATGCCAAAAATTTTTTTCACACCTATGTTTGGTGGGTGGGAACCTAAGATTCATGAATTTATTTACGAATTTGGTGGAAGAGCTCTTTATGCTGACTGGGATGTTATGGGATTCCTCCAAGAAATAGATATATCAAACGACCCTATTGAAGGATATGCTCGTAGTCTTTTATACACAGCCACGAGAGGATTTGGGTGTGATAATAACATTTTAACTGATTCATATTTGAAAATTGCTAAAAAATTGAAGGCTGATGGAATTGTGTTTAATCAATTGTTCGGGTGCCATTCAATAACAAATTGCTACAGCATGCTTAAAGAGAAAACAAGGAGATTTGAGATTCCTACTACAGTAATAAACTTTAATAAAATTGGTGAAAATGTGGAGCAAGTAAAAACTCGCTTAGGAGCATTTATGGAAATGTTCAAATGATGAAAGAGTAAAAAAGAAGTTTACATTCCAAAAAAATCACTTGGTTTCAATAAGTGCTGTTCATCATCTTTTTCTTTTTTCTTCTTAGCAGCCTCATGGGGGTCAATCCATTCCGGCTCAGCGGCAGAGGCAGCAGTTGTAGCTTGGGCGCCAGCAGGGGCCTTTAAACCAGGAGAGGATAAACTCATTCCCGCAGAAATAGCCTCGGCTTGTTGAACTATTTGAACAGGTGCTTGAACGCCCATAGGAATCCCTTTTAAAACTTTTAATTCGCTTAAAACCTTTTCTAGATTCATTGATTGAACTGATTTGTTCATTGTACTCATGATTTCTCTTAATGATTGGGAAGTTTCTCTCAAACCTTTAGGATTAATTCCAGTAAGTAAAGTATCTAATTGAACATTTATATTTTCGTTTAAAGCTTTTAAAGAGTCTAAGACAGTACTCCAATGCTTATTCATTTGAGATTCAATAGCGCGAATCATTTTAATTGTCTCATTCATGAAACTCACATGTGCTTCGTATCTCTCCTCATCCTTTGCCCGGAGATCAGATATAAGCATTATGAGTTTCCTTAGAGCGTCTTTTTCTTCTTCTGACATTTTCTAACTATTCCTTATTATTTTTATTATTATTATTATTATAATGATTATAAAGAAATATATATATATTTATTTTCTAATCTAACTCGAACGATTGGTCAAATACATTTTCTTATATTCTGATTTTAACCAATTTACAGCCTTTTCATAAGAGAGGTATGAGAGATCAGTATCTTCATTAATTTTCCAATTAATTTTTATTAAGATTTCCTCTTTTGGTTTAAGAATTATTGATGATTTCGAATTATTTAGCTTATAATCTATATTAGATTCGAGTTTGAGAGAGTTTTTATCAATAAAGTATGGGATGTGGATTATAATATTATCAAGTTTCTTTCGTTCAAAATTAATATTAACTATCAGCTGTAATTGTGAATCTTCCTTAGTTAGCTTTAAATTGCATACTCCAAAATAAGTATTCGCGTTTTTTATAGAGATATTACCGTTAATCCATTCTGGAGCTATAGCAGATAACAAGTGTAAATCATTATCTTCTTCTCTTATAAGCATATTTCTTAATAATAAATTGTACGCAACAGCAAACCAACCGTGTTGTGGATAATTAAAGTAATCCATTTTTAGAAATAATACCCGAATTGGTATAAGATAATGACGATTCCCCCAGGGTTTTATATTATGTTCAAATCCACCATGGCAAGCCCCAGTGTGGCTTAGCATTGAGTAGAGATCTCTTAATACTAGTTCTTGATTATCAAGAATTAGATTTTGTTGAGCAATTCTTTCGGTGATATAGTGATGGAGGAAGATCATCCACATTGCTATTCCTTCGGGCATTTTATTTTTACGATAATCATCCAGTGTTGTTTTAATTTTGGGATCATCTAATTCTAATAATTTTTGAGGATAAAGTAATAAAAGGTTAGACCAATCTTCACCAATATCAGTATCTAACCCCGGAGGAACTCTATTATGATGATGTTCACAGATTTTATTGAATATTGGCAAGAATCGGCCTAAGAATTGTTCTTTTAATTTAGAAATTTTCATTTTTTCATTTGTTTTATTTAAAAAATCTGCAACCCATATAGCGCTGTTTAATCCACACCATGCCCAAAGATTATGGCCTGTATATCTACCACTTATCATTTCATTATCAGCAGCAAATCTCGGAGGCATAATACCCCATTTATCTTTGTTAATTATTTTTTGTAGATATTTGATTGCTCTCATCATTGGATTAAAGATTATTTTGGCAAACGCCTCATCTCCCGTAAGTTTAAGATATTCTCCAAAAGCCCATAATGATTGCCCCCAACCATCTAGCTGACCAGATTGAGAACAAAAGTTTCCATCTTTATCTTGTTTAGTTAAAAAATGTAATAACAATCTTCTACTAATATCAGGTCGATTAAAACTGGCATACATTTTCGAATAAAATGATGAATCTCTAATCCAAAACGCATTGTACTGAAAACGATTAACATGTTGTTCTATTGTTCCTTCTTTATGAAAATTTTGACACATAAAATTATAAATTAAAGAAGCTTTATGGGTGTTCGTGACTTTTTCTTCAGGAACTTCAATGCTCATACATTTAGCCAAGATATCATCCCAAAATTGCTCGAATTTTTCTCGATAATTATTAATGTCTGCATTTTCTATTTTCTCAATGGTATTTTCATGAATGAAATCGATGGGATAATGTGGGACTTTAAATATTAATGTTTTTTTTTCTTTAGCGGACAAGTTTAATTTGTATTCTTGTGTTAACGTTATAGTATCTTTTTTTATCTTTTGTTTAGAACCTTTAAATGATTCATTATAAGGAATAAGCTTTTGTTTACCAGTCTTTTTATCTAAAACTATTTTTGAATAAAGAGCAGTTGGATTTTGATTTTTATCAGCAAGGTATAGAAGCTTATGAGCTCTATATGCTTTTGTTCCATTATCAAACTGGTACGTCCAGCTTTTATTAAATCGAGCATGTTTTATCATAATCCTATAAACTTTAAATAAACTGAATAAAACGCCAAAATAGAGAGTAAGTTCATTTTCTTTATCTAAACGATTCTCAATATCGACTTGTATAAAATTTATGGGGACTTGTTTTAGTATTTTATCATCAATCCAGAATTGAAAAACTCTAAATGATAATTGAACATCATTTTTAATGATAGAATAATTAATTTCAGGTAAATACCCTTTAGTTAAAGTCCATATTCTTTCTTGAACAGGCTCTAGAGGATCTCCTGTTAAGAATAGAAATTTTCCATTTCCTGTGTCAAGTTGTCCATCATAATCGACTCTTGTAGCTTGTTCCTCGCCGGGAAATCCTAATTGCATACTGGGTTTTGCATAGAAAGAAAAAGTCTCATTTTCTTCATCTATAGCTGGGTCGGGGATTGTCTTAGTCGTACCCTTATCATACAAATTTCTCATAAAGTTATATACGATTTTATTTCTAATTCTCCATGCCCAACCTTGACGTTTGTTCCAATTATCTTCAATTTTTTCTAAAATTTCCTCAACAGACTTTTTCATAATATCTCAAATAATTCTAAGTTCTTATTCTATTAATAATTAATAAATTAGAGTATACAAAATTTTAGGTTCATAAAAATCATTGAAATAAAATAAAAATAAATAAAATAATCAGATTTTCTACATTAAGAGTTCCAGAAAAGTTTTCTTTCCAAATTTATGTCTCTCTTTATATTCCTCGTCTCTTACTTTTTTCAACTGGATTGCATTATTAGGACAAATACTAGCACAAACACCACATCCAATGCAAAATTCTTCTTTAACATACATATATTCATCGGATTTATCTTGCTCGTTAGGCCAATGGTGATAAATCGCACCTATTGGGCATTTCTTAAGACAAAGTTCGCATTTAGTACAATCTTCTATATTAAATATTGGTAAATAATTACTTGGCACAGTACCAACTTTTTTGTGTTCTTTTGCAGAAATTAATGAACCACAGTGACAATTACAGCAATTACAAACGAATAAACTGGAGTCCACACTATTATCTGCTACGCAATTATGCACAAGTCCCGCTTTCTCAGTTTTCTTTATAAACTCTATTGCCTCTTCCTTGTTCATACCTGGCGCTCCTTCTCTTATAGCCATTTCTGCAATCGGTCCAGCTATAAAACAACCTAATTCTGGGGGTGCAACTTTACAAGGTTCTCCTGTATATTCGCCAATAAGTCTACATTGGCAAGGAACAGTCACAAAATGGTCGTACTTATTGATTATTTCTTCAATAAATTCGCAAGAAAGAATTTTTTGTTGAACATCAAACGATTTATCAACCTCTATTAGCTTTTCTTTAGCGTTAAGAGGAAGACGAGGACGAAATAATTTAAGATCAGTTTCTACGATTAGTGAGGGTATAAAATTCTTAAATAAATAGCGGTAAATTTCAGCAACCTTTTTCTGGTTTTCTTCTGTATCTTGTCTTTGAATAAAATATTGCTCAAAGATACCGGGTACCAGAGGGAGTAGAGTATATTTTGTCCCGATTTTAGTTATTGTTTTTTTTCTAAATGGACTTTTTAAAATATTTTTAATTTCTTGTTTTGACAAACCAGTTCTCTCAGCCAATTCTCTTAGGGTGGTTGGAGTATCACAACTATTAAATTGAGATAGTAATTTTGCTTCTTCTTCGCTCCAAAAAATTCTTAGTAATTCCTCTACTTTCTTATGTTTAGGCGCAAATAAAGGTCCTAATTTTAACTTTTGTCTTATTATCTCATAATTATCAACTTCGGTCATAAATATTATCTAATAAAGATAAACTAATATAATTTTTGATTCACAAATTTTAATTTGGTGTTTATATACTACTAACCTATGATAATAGGTCGAACTATAGAAGAATACAAAGTAGGTATGAAAGCAGAATTTTCGCACACATTTACTCAAAAGGAAACGGAGACTATGGCTGAATTAATAGGAGATCATAATCCCTTCCATTATGATTGTGAATTTGTAAGAAAAACCCAGTTTAAACGACCTATTGTTCATGGTTTACTTGTTGGGGGCATGATTAGCCATTTTGGAGGAGATTTGTTCCCGGATCCAGGATGCCTTGCTGAGATGATATCATTCAAATTTCTAAAGCCAGTTTATTTTGAAGATAAAATACATGCTATTGCAGAAGTTATTCAGATAGATCATGAAGAAAAACGATTAATCTTTAAAATGGATTGTTATAATATTAAGAATGAGAAAGTCTGCGAAGGAGAAGCAACGTGCATCCCATATCAAATTGAAATAGATGATAAGTAATAAAAAAATTGAATGAGAATTAATTTTATAATGGAAGAAAATAAAATTGTCATTGATGTTAAATCGCCTAAAAAAAATATAGATCATATGATTTACAGTAATTTTATTGAACATTTAGGTGATTGCATCCATAATGGATTATGGACTTACGATTCTGTTAATACTCCTTTAGTTAAAGAAAATCCTTTATTGATAGGTGTGAGGCAAGACGTCTTACAAGCAACAAAAGAATTAAAGCCAACAGTTTTGAGAGCGTTTGGTGGTTGTTATTCAGATGTATATCATTGGAAGGATGCACTAGGACCAAGGGGGTCTCGAAAGAAAAGGAGGAATGCCTATTGGGGTGTAGGTATAAGGATGTTCGTTAAAGGACTAGGACCTAAAATTGAGAATCAATTTGGAACTGATGAATTTTTAACTTTTTGCGAGGAAATTGGTGCTGAACCATACCTTAATGTTAATTATGGGACTGGTACCACAGAAGAAGCTGCGGATTGGGTAGAATATTGTAATGGCCCTGAAGATACAAAATGGGGTAAAATTAGGTTAAATAATGGAAGAAAAAAGCCCTACAATGTCAAATTCTGGGGTATTGCTAATGAGATCTTCGGCTGGTGGGAAAAGGGGCATGAGAAGCACCCAGAAAACTATGCCAAGAAATATCTTAAGTTTGCAAAAGCCATGCGTAAAAAAGATCCTAACATAAAGCTCGTTGCGTGCGGATGTCAAAAAGTAGGTTGGAACCAGACACTTTTAAAACTTCTCGGTGATGAGTGGGTAGATTATCTTAGTATTCACAGATATTTACCTGGTCTTTGGACAACTTTTATTAGGAGAAAACATCCACATAATGAAAAAATATTTAATGGATTAATGGCCTCTCCCAAAATTTTTAAGGATCATATAGAAGAAACCTGGGAAGATATAACTACAGCGTTAGGAAAAGAAACGCATGTTAGAATTGCATTTGATGAGTGGGGTGTCTGGTATCTTGCTCGAGACATTATTAGGGCAAATTTTAACCTTTTAGATGGAGTTTGGACGGCACTTATTTTAATGGTATTCCAAGAAATGTCTGATAAATGTCCTATGGCAAACTGGGCTCAACTTATAAACTGTATTGGAACGATGAATTCCGATCCTGATGGATTAGTAAAGACTCCTGTTTATTTAGCATTTAAGATGTTTGTGGATCATGCTTATAACAATCTTATTGAAGAAGTAAATATTAAATGCGATAATTTTAATTCAAAGAAGTATGCGCATATACCAAACATAAAAAACTCTCCATATATCTCTTGTAATGCCACTATTAATGAAGGAGGAGATAAAATAGCTTTAATATTAGTTAATAAGCATATCTCTGAGAACTTAAAAGTCGATATTGAATTAAAAGGATTTATACCACGTGAAAAAGGTATATTTATTGAATTAAATAGCGAATCTCCTTATGATTATAATACAAAGCAAAATAGGAATAAGATTCAATTGAAACAAGAAGAAATTACAAACATTAAATCTAATATAACTATCAATATTGCTGCTCATTCTGTTAAATTGCTCAAATTAAATAGGAAATAATCCAATTTTTTCATCTTTTATAGTTATTTTATAAGTTATTTTATAAGGAAAGAGATATAATTTTAAATTAATTTATGAGTTTTAATTCAAAATAAGCGAAATTTAATATGTCTTTAGAAAATAGTGAATGGCCAAAACATCCTAAAATTTATGAAATAAATACATGGCCTTGGCTTAAATCTTTATCTGAAACATATGAATATGAAATTACTCTCCAAAATATCCCCGAAGAAATCATAGATTTAGATTTTAGTCAGTTTGATGCAATTTGGCTTATGGGTGTATGGGAACGAAGCCCAGAAGGGAGAGAAATTGCTTTAAATCATCCAGATTTACAAGCGGAATATCGAAATGCATTGAATGATTTCAAACCAGAAGATGTTGTTGGCTCACCTTATTCTGTCCATTATTATCATGTTGATTATCGTATTGGAGGACAAGATAGTCTTGAATTATTTCGTGATCAGCTAGCATTTCAAGATGTGAAATTATTACTTGATTATGTTCCAAATCATACCGCTTTAGATCATTTATGGACATTGGAAAAATCTAAAATCTATATTGAGGGTACTAAAAAAGAGTTTTTAGAACGAACAAATGATTTTTTTTCAGTGGAGGATCGCATAATAGCACATGGACGTGATCCATATTTTCCACCTTGGACGGATACAGCACAAATTAATGCATTTTCGAAAGATGCTCGTCAAAAAGCAATTAATACTATACTCAGTATAGCAAAACTCTGTGATGGCGTGCGTTGCGATATGGCGATGCTAATGACGAACAAAATATTTAGTAGAACATGGGGTAATAGAGTTGGTCCTCCCCCAGAGAAAGAGTTCTGGATTGAGATAATCTCTGCAGTAAAGGAAAAGCATCCAAATTTTTTATTCATTGCAGAAGTATACTGGGATATGGAATGGGAGCTACAACAACAAGGATTCGATTTTTGTTATGATAAAAAGCTATATGATCGGATTAAAAACGAAAATGTAAGAACAATTCGAGCTCATCTGCAAGCAAATTGGATGTTTCAACGTAAACTAGTTAGATTTATCGAAAATCATGATGAACAGAGAGCAATCATTGCTTTAGGGGAAGAACGCAGTCGTGCTGCGGCAATTTTAATATTAACACTTCCAGGAGCAAGATTAATTCATGAAGGACAGATGTCTGGAAATAGAGTTAAGCTCCCTGTACAATTAGGAAGGCGTCCTATTGAGGAAGATAATCAATATCTCTTAGAATTTTATTTAAGGCTCTTAAATTCGGTACCGGGAAGAAAGTTAGGAACAGGAACTTGGGCTCTTTGTAGAGTTAATCCTGTTAGTCCAGATAATTTTTCCAACACGAATTTAATTTCATATATATGGCAAATTGAAGACCAGCGTCAACTTACAATAGTTAATTTTAATCCCTATCCTTCGCAAGGACACGTGATAATAAAAGATCTTGACTATGGAAGCAATGATTGGACTTTTACTGACTTACTTGCTCAAAAAGTATACACTTACCATGGAGAAGATCTAAATAATAATGGTCTTTATATTGATTTACCAGCTTGGAATGGTCATATTTTTGATATTAAAAAAGTCAAATAACATCCATAAAACCTTTTTTTAATAAATTTATGTTCTTTGGGTATTTTTTAATTCCCTTCATTTTTATAATAATTTTATTTTTTTTAAAATCTATGATTTAACGCACTCTCTTTATTTATAAGCGAAGAGATCCGTTTTCATTTATAGGCATGAAACTAACCGAGCAAATACAGTTAAAGAACGCAAAGAATTTTTCGCATTTGTGCCACCTGTCCAAAAACCTCTACAATCTTGCGAATTACTACGTGAGGCAAGAACTCTTTTACTTAGG